>JADHED010000256.1_pt1 | contig 71964 bp, 68 predicted proteins | sample 8952041 | NCBI WGS metagenome assembly JADHED01 (sample SAMN16124423, study PRJNA663239) | bioreactor sludge metagenome | isolation source: sludge (control) | place: India:Bengaluru | collected 2018-09-08 | reverse complement strand
GGCGTATGTCGGCTGCATGTTTCTGAACCTGCTCGGCAGCTTCGGGTTCGTGGCGCAGTATCTGTTACCAGACGCCCCCCTGATCAACCGCCACTGGCTCGGGGTCTTCGCCCTCGGGGCCATCGCCTTTGGCAACGGTTTCTATCGGCTGCTCTTCAACATCGACCGCCGCCACCGGTTGCTCTACCGGCTCTACTGGGCGGGCATCGTCGTGCCACTGCTGGGCATTCCCCTGGTGTTGCTGGGTTACCGCACCGAGGTGATATCGCCGATGCTCAACGCCGTCATCCTGATGAATGGCGTTGGCCTCTATCTCAGCCTGCGGCTCTGGCGACGTCGGGAACCGGGCAGCGGCTTCATGTTCACCGCCAATCTGATCAGCATGCTGGGCATCCTGGTGACGATCCTGCATCTGCTGGGCTATGTCCACGCAGGCCTGCCACCCCTCTACAGCCTGCACGTCGCCAGCCTGGGGACGGTGCTGGCGCTCTATCTGGCAATCGGGGCCCGCTTCCGGGGGCTACGCGAAGAGCGTCAGCGGGCCCAGGCCGAGGCGGAACAGGAACGCGCCGCCCGTGAGGAGCAGAGCGGGCTCTTCGCCATGATCAGCCATGAGATCAAGACCCCCCTGACCATGATCGACGGCGCCGTCCAGTCCCTGCAGGCCCTGGTGCCACCCGCGCCCGAGGTCGACCGGCGCCACGAGCGCATCCGCCGGGCCGTGAGCCGCATCAACGCCCTGGTGGAAAAGACCCTGGAATACGACCGCATCGGCCACGAGACCCAGACCCTGGAACATCGGATATCCCTCGATCTGGGGCGTCTGACCCACAGCGTGATCGCGGGTTACGGCCTGCCCGTCACCCGCCTGGCCCTGATGGTGGATGGCCCCGTCCCGATCATCGGCAACCCCAACCTGATCGAGGTCCTGCTGGCCAATCTGGTGGACAACGCCCTGAAATACTCCCCCGAGGACACCCAGGTGACCGTCACCCTGGGTACCACGCGACAGGCGGCCATCCTGGAGGTCCGGGACCGGGGTCCCGGCATCCCGCCGCCCTTGCGCCCCATCCTCTTCGACCGCTATGTGCGCGGGCAAAATGTCGGTGATATACCCGGCGCTGGTCTGGGTCTCTACCTGGTACGGCGCATCGCCCGCTGGCACGCCGGCGAGGTTGAGTGCCTGGAACGTGAGGCCGGGGGTGCCTGTCTGCGGGTGACCCTGCCCCTCAGCTCACGGAAGGAAATGGCCTGAGGGGGTTCTGAGAGCCTGTCCGGGATTCACTTCACCGTCTTGAACAGGCGTTTCAATTCACCTTTGCCATAGAGCACCCCTTCATAATCGGCCTGCCAGCGGCCAACTGGGACTTCGAGAGCCGTGCTGACCAACCCCCCAGCGGGCAGCGCGACCGCCGGCGTTCAGGCGCGAATCACGCTAATGGCGCGCCCGCCGGGGCTGACCTGTTCGCTGGTCGTGGTCCGTTCGGCGATGGGCGGCTGATGGGCACGCCGGTCGAAGATCACCAGCCAGCCGCTTTCCAGCCCCAACCCGGCCAGATAGGCATCGAGCTGGCCCAACCCCTGGGCGAGCGGATCGGGCGCGCCGTCGCGCCAGACCTAGAGTTCCATCCCCAGCGTTACCGCCCCGTAACGTAGACAGAGATCCATCCGCCCCATACCGATGGCGTATTCGCGCTCCAGGGTGCCGCCGCCGTTGATCATCCGGTGCAGAAAGGCCATCAGCATCAGATGCGGGGCGATCTCGTGATAGGGCGCGCTCTTGAGCAGCGGTTCGCCATGCAGCCGCCAGAAGTCCAAAAAGGCCGCCAGCAGGGCCTCCGGGTTCAGCGAGCCATCCGGATTCAGCCAGGTGGGGCTGATCCGTGGCAACGAATCCTGCGGCCCGCCGGCCAGGGCGCGCGGAAGGACTTCGCGATAGATGGGATTGGCCACTACCAGCCCACCGGCACCGTCGCGGCGCAGCAGCCCCAGATCGACCAGATACTGGCGGTCGTCCTCGGCCACCGCGCCCGGCTCGGTGCCGGCCAGCATCGGCTCGATGATCCGCCGCACCCGTGGCTCCTGCAATTTGTGAGCGAGCTGATCGAGATGGGTGACCCGCTCGACGATCATCGCCGGATCTCGTCGAGATCCCAGCGCGACAGGGGCGGCAGGTTGTAGTGGTCGTCGGGACGGACCGGGCCTTCGGTAGTGAAGAAGCGCATGGGGCACCTCGAGGTCGGGGAACGCGGCGAGCATAGCATCCTCCCTATGGCTCTGGCCGACAGCAGAATGTCTCGACCTGCCCGGTCAAGGTGTGCCCGCCCGCCGCGGCGAAGCACCGGCCAGTTCGATCGATTCGATTGCAACCCAGGGTGGTGGCGCCTGGACCATCCCGTGCGGGATCGCGTGCCTGATAGGCAGCGGCACATTTTGATCTGACTGAGGACATGCGCCTGACTCCCGGAAACGCGAATGGAAAAGGGCGTTGACGTCCAGGGAGGGCTGAACGGCTGCCAGCCCTCCCCGCAGTTGGCGCGGCTATTCCTGCACGGTCATGTTTTGCGGTGGGAAGGAGACCTGGAGATTGAAGGTATGGTCATCGTAGTCCGAGTAGGCGAGGACGGGAACGGAAACGGGAGGATCACCGCTGCCATTGAGATAGCATTGCATCATGATGGCCGGATCACCCCAGGCCGAGGCGCGGTAGGACCCATTCTGGGCGCCGAGACCCAGCATCCACCAATTCTGGAAGGCAACCGATTGGGCATCGGCCTGGAACTTGAGGTATGACTGCACCGCTTGCGCGGCCTCTGGCAAGTCATCCCCATCCGAGGCGATGAACTTCGCCCAATCGGCGAAGGTATCGGCTAGATCCTTGATCGTCGTGAACAGGGCTTTCCAGGTGTCATTGGAGCCTTGCGCCAGTGAGAAGTCATTGCAGTAGAAATTGCCGTTGGGGGTATCGATGCCCAAGTCGACGCCGAAGCCAAAATTGAGTTGCTGTCCCAAATGAGTGTAGTTCGACTGTGACTCATCGGGGTCATTCTCGTCGATCACGTCGGCGGCAAAAATGGTGACGGGGGAGGAAAAGCCGCCATCATTCAGATAGCTCTGGTAGTCGTTCGCGACCTCGCTGGTCTGGTGGCGCCCCACCACCAGATCGATACCGATGATATTGGGTCCGCTGATGTCGCCCTCGTCCATGCCGATTTGCGGTTCGTTGTTGTCGGGGTTCTGGCCATCCGATACCGACAACCAGTTGTTGTTCATCCAATAGTTATCAATCGCCAGTGGATTCCCCTGATAGTCATAAATGACCAGGTTGACCCGGTTGTCATGGTTGGTTTCCCCCAGCAGGCCCGGGGAGTTGTCTCCGTCCTTGGGCGAGTCCCCATCGGGGGTCGGATCCTGGTAATCCACGCCCAGGTTTCCGAGCACGGCCTTGCCGCGGTCAAGGCTATCCTGCAAGGGTTCCGTGAGCTTGTTGTTCTCGTCGACAAACTCGCCCAGCCGCTCCCGTCCCGAGGCGAGGCTGACGGCTTTGGTCTTGCCGTTATAGGGTTGCAGAGCCAGGGCGATGGCGGCATCCCCTTGGCCGAGATCCACGACATTGAGCCGTTGCATCAGGACCTGATCGACGATGATGAATTCATCCGTCCCGGGACGCCCGAAAGACAGGGAGTCGAGGATCGCCATCAGGGCCCAGGCCTCGGTTTTCGACGCCGTCAGGTCATAGAGGGTGACCACCCCGTCGCCGAGGTCCGTGACGGCGGCTTCCAGGTGCATGTCCCCAAACTTGAAGGTACAGGTCAGGCCGACTTCATAGATAAAGTGGCCTAGCCGGCCGGTGCGGCCCTGTTGTCCACCACAGGAGTAGGGGACGTTCTCGAGAAGACCGCTGTGCAGGTAGCCAACCTCCTTGATCAGGGGCAGGGGGGGTGAGTCGCTGTCGGAACCGCAACCGGCCAAACCGGCGATCGCCAAGGGTAAGACGCTGAGAAGCTGACGCTTGGGCGTGAAGATGGGTGTCATGTCGGGTGTCTCGTTGGGCTGATAGTGACCCTCTGACCGTTTTGGGGGAATGGCCGGATCGCGAGGGACCGTGCCTGGCGGTGGGGAGATGATCAGGGTATGGCCACGCGTATCCGGCTTGCGCCGGACCCGCCTTCGCTCGGCCAACGCGGCATAGCCGGATGGCGTCGCTGGCAACCCTGGCGGTCTCTCCTTCGCCTTGGGGCCAGGTGAAACTAGCAAAAGCGTGAAATAGAAACCTAACAAATCCCAACAAGCGCGCGGCATGCGCCTGGCTTGCCAGTCGGGTCGTTGCAGGCCGGTTCCCGACAAGTACGGCGTGGGCTGTTGGGATTTGTTAGGTTTCTTGGCGACGGAGTCGCTAAGCTGGCAGCTACTTCGCCGCCTTTGCCGGACCTTAGCCCGCCATGCTTACCGTTGCCGTCGTTGAAGACAATGCCGATGTCCTGGATGACGTCCTCTTCAACCTGGGCCGTATGGGCTTCCAGGCCAGCGGTTTCACCGATGGTGCGGCCCTGGACGCCGCCTTGGCCACCGGTCAGGTCTGGCCGGTGTTGGTCCTGGATCTGGGCCTGCCGGGTGAGGATGGCCTCTCCATCGCCCGCCGCCTGCGCCAGAGCTACCCGGCGGTTGGCATTATTGCCCTGACCGCCCGGGGGCGGTTGGACGACCGGGTCGCGGGGCTGAATGAAGGCTTCGACCTATACCTGGTCAAGCCCGTCGACATGGTCGAACTGGCGGCGGCCGTCCGCGCCGTCGCCAGGCGGGTCACCCAGATCGGCCTGACCACGCCCCAGTGGCGTCTAAATCCCTTGGAACCCTCCCTCATCCGCCCCGATGGCGAGCGCCTGCCGCTGGCGGTGCATGAATACCATTTGCTCGCGGCCCTGGCGGCCGGGGCCGCCGATCAGCCGGTCTCCCGCGAGGAACTGATGCGGGCCATGGGTAAGGACCCCGAGACCTACGACCCCCGCGCCCTGGAGGTCGTCCTCAGCCGTTTGCGGGCCAAACTCGGCGAGCAGGGACCACTCAAGGCTGTGCGCGGCCAGGGCTATCGGTTCAATGCCCGGCTGGTTCTCAATGAATAGCCGTCCGAGCACTGCTGTTGGATTCTGCAGTGCCAGCAACCTCTGCAGCCATTCCACCAATTACCGGGGCCTGGGTAACCGCAAGAGCAACGCCGCCCTCAAGAACGCCGGCTTCTCCGCGCGCTGCCTGGCGGATGCCGATAGCCCTAAGCCGGTCGCTCATGGGCGTCAGGGATAGCTCACATCAAACCGCAACAAGGCATCATCCACATGAAAATCAGTCCCCTTTTGTCTTTGTGCCTGGTGGCCTGCCAGGTGCTGATCTCACCCCTCGGCTTCGCGGCCACGGAACGTGACAATGTCGTGGAATTCAATTCCCAGCCGGGTGATGAATACTCCCAAGTTACCTCTCTCGTCTTTTATTTCGACGGGAATTACAGCATCACCAGTGGTCAGCCCTGGGATGGGGTGACCACCAACAATGTCTCCGCTGATTACCCCGCTTATCAGGCGGACGCCATGGCGGGCAGGCATTACAGTGATCCCCCTGCCACTTTCTTTACACAGCGTGCCGGGGGTAAATGGATTACGACGGCGGGACAACCTGGTATCGCGGGGATGAATTTTGCCTTTACGGGAAGCCTGGAGATTGATGGCAATGACTACAGCATCGTGCTGGGTCAGGACATGTGCGGCTCTCGTAATTGCTGGTACCTGGGCGCCAACCAGAGTGGCTTCGAGGTGGATGCAAATGGCTGGCTCTTGACACCCGATGGTCAATATCGCATCAAGCGCTCAAAAGATGACGATGTTTACAATGAATTCCGGGTATTTAACAACTAGCCTGACGAGGTATGAATCGCATGCGAATGTCCATTCAAGTGAGAGCAAGCATTCTGGTATGCCTGATAGGGTCTACATTTTCCACCTGGGCCGCGACTGAACACGACAATACCGTTGATTTCTCTTCTTGGCCCAGCGCTCACGCTTGCGGCGGCTCGCAAGTCAATAGCATCGTCTTTTACTATACCGGGGAATATAGCGTTACCGATGGCCAACCTTGGGATGGGGTTACCACGAATAATATCACCAGCCAGAAAGGAGGCGTGCCGACCTATCAGGTGGACGTGTTCGCCGGGAGAAAAGCCAGTCAACCTCCCGCTGACTTTTTCATTCAGCGCGCTGGCACCATCAATATTGGAGTCAGCGGCGCGGCGCAGTTTGATGCCCTAAACTTCGCTTTGACCGGTGTCCTGGAAATCGAGGGAAATGACTATCAGGTAGTGATTGGACAAGTCGGCGTCATGGCGGGGGAGCCTAATAACATTTGGTATCTCGGTCCCAATGAGAGTGGTTTCAATTACGTTAAAACGGTTTATTCTTATGATCAATGTGAATATTTGACGACCCCCGACGGAAAATATCGCATAGGCATGGTATGGAAAACAATGCCCAATTCCTATACCTTTTATGTTTCGAAAAGCCCTTAAATTCATTCGCGGGGCTGGATCTAGGATGGAAGAACACGCCTGCCCATTCCAATGTTGCCCGAACCCCCTCATCCCTTCCCCGCCATCGCCACGCACCCAGGCCCTGGCCTGCCCAATCCCCCGGAGAAGAACCATGACTGGTCATTTTGCACTCTATCCGCGCCAACCCGTTCCGGGCACCCGGAGGCTGCTGCTGGCCACCCTGACCGCCCTGGTGCTGAGCCAAGGCTGTAGCAACAGCGGCAGCGATAACGCTGCGCCCTTCTTCGTCAAGCAAGAACCCTTTGAAGGCCAGACGATCAACGCCGGGGCCGTTTCCCTCACCTATCGCGCCACCGACCCTGAAGGGGCCGAGGTCCGGTACGACGTCCGCCTTGGCACCAGCGCGAGCGCCCTGCAACCCCTGGCCAGCCTCACCGCCGAGGAACACGTCGCCAGCGGCCCCCTGGCCCCCAATACCCGTTACTACTGGCAAGTCATCGCCACCGACCCCCTCGGGGCGCGGCGGCAGAGCCCGGTCCAGTCCTTCACCACCGGCAGTCGGGTCAGCGTCACCGACCTCGACGGCAATGAATACGCCACCGTCCAGATCGGCACCCAGGTGTGGATGGCGGAAAATCTCAAGACCCGCACCTATCGCAACGGCGAGCCGATTACCAACCTCCCCGACAACCAAGCCTGGGTTGACGACCAGGAAGGGGCCTGGTGCGAGCACCCCGATCCCGGCTTCGACGAAAGCGCTTATGGCCTCCTGTACAACTGGTACGCTGTCGCCAACCCCAACGGCCTGGCGCCGGAGGGCTGGCATGTGCCCACGGACGACGAATGGGCGACCCTCATGGACTATCTTGGCGGCGATTCGGTGGCCGGCGGACTGCTCAAGGAGACCGGCTTCGACCACTGGTTCTTCCCCAACACCGGCGCCAGCAACGGCAGCGGCTTCACCGCCCGTGGCGGCGGTCACCGCGAGACCTGGGATGGCGACTTCGACCTGGCCGGCTACAACGGCTTCTTCTGGAGCGCCAGCGATATCAGCAGCCATTCCACCAACTTCCGGGGCCTGGGCAATCGCAAGGTCAACGCCGGGCGCTACACCGCCCTCAAGAACGCCGGCTTTTCCGTGCGCTGCCTGGCGGATGCCGACCAGCCCTGAGCCCGAGGGTCAATAGCACATCCCATTCGTTCAGACCCCTCATGCTCCAGGAAGGCTTCGCAGGTGCAAGTTGCAGATTCTCAAGCTCCCTACTCCTGGCGGGAGAGGGGGGCTGAAAGGTTACATCTCATCAAGTGTTTCAATAAAGACGATGGTCACAATGAATCCTGGATGCTCAGTTAATCGTCTGGTGGGGCTGTCGTGACGACATTGTTGGACATGCGCGGGATCGTCAAGGCGTTTCCCGGCGTCAAGGCCCTGGACCGCGTCTCCGTGGCGGTCAGGGAGGGGGAGATCCACGCCCTCTGCGGCGAGAACGGGGCCGGCAAATCGACCCTGATGAAGGTGCTGTCCGGGGTCTATCCCCATGGCTCCTACGAGGGGGAGATCCTGCTCCACGGCCAGCCGGTGGCCTTCAAGGACATCCGCGCCAGTGAGGCGGCGGGCATCGCGATCATCCACCAGGAACTGGCCCTGATCCCCGAGCTATCCATCACCGAGAACCTCTTTCTCGGCCATGAGGTCGCCAGAGGGGGCATCATCGACTGGGCCCAGGCGCGGGTCCGGGCCGCCAGGCTGATGGAGCAGGTGGGCCTGCGCGAGAACCCGGACACCGCCATCAAGCACATCGGCGTGGGCAAGCAGCAGCTCGTCGAGATCGCCAAGGCCCTGGGCAAGGACGTTCGGCTGCTGATCCTCGACGAGCCCACGGCGGCCCTCAACGAGGACGACTCCGCCCATCTGCTGAATCTGTTGCGGGGTCTGCGCGCCCGGGGCCTGACCTCCATCCTGATCAGCCACAAGCTGAACGAGGTCCTGGCCATCGCCGATGCCGTGACCATCATCCGCGACGGCCAGTCGATCGAGACCCTGCGCCTGACCGGGCCGGACGCCCAGCCGGTGGACGAGGACCGCCTGATCCGCGGCATGGTCGGGCGCTCCCTGGGTGCACGTTTTCCCCAACGAACCCCCCGGATCGGCGAGCCCTTTTTCGAGGTGCGTGACTGGACGGTGCGTCACCCTCAGGTTGCCGAGCGCCTGGTCTGCAAGGGCGTTAGCTTCTTTGTCCGTCGCGGCGAGATCCTGGGCTTCGCCGGGCTCATGGGCGCGGGGCGCACGGAGCTGGCCCGCTCCCTCTTCGGGCGTTCCTATGGACTTTACGAAGGAGGACAGATCCTCATGGCGGGGCGCGAGGTCGATCTGCACGACATTGCCAACGCCATTCGTCACCGCCTCGCCTATGTGACCGAGGACCGCAAGACCCTGGGCCTGAACCTGTTGGACGACATCAAGACCACCATCGTTGCCGCCGACCTGGGGCGGGTCAGCCACCACGGGGTTATCGACCGGCCCCGGGAAGTGGCGGTGGCGGAGGACTATCGTCAGACCCTGCGGATCAAGGCCCCCAGCGTCAGCGCCGGGGTCGCTCAGCTCTCCGGTGGCAATCAGCAGAAGGTCGTTCTCGCCAAGTGGCTGTTCACCGAGCCCGAGCTGCTAATCCTCGACGAGCCTACTCGTGGCATCGACGTTGGTGCCAAGTATGAAATCTACGAGCTGATCCAGGACCTGGCGGCGGCGGGCAAGGGGGTGATCCTCATCTCCTCGGAACTGCCGGAACTCCTCGGCCTCGCGGATCGTATCTACACCCTGTGCGAAGGGGCCATCACCGGCGTCCTCGACCGTGCCGAGGCGACCCAGGAGCGCCTGATGCGGCTGATGACCCTCAACCTTGCCACCCCCCGGAACCCCGCCATCTGAGGCCCCCGCCCATGAACTATCTCAAGGACCTATTTGGTGGCGACCCCCGCCAGTTCGGTATGGTCTTCGCCCTCGTCGCCCTGGTGACCTTTTTCCAGGTCCAGACCGAAGGGCTGGTCTTGACCTCGGCCAATCTGATGAATCTGCTCAATGGCAACGCCTACATCCTGGTACTGGCCGTCGGCATGGTTCTGGTGATCATCGCTGGCCACATCGACCTGTCCGTAGGCTCCGTGGCCGCCTTTGCCGGTATTGTCCTGGCCCTGGCGATGCGCGACTGGGGGCTGGCGCCCTGGGCCGCGGTGTTGCTATGCCTTTGCGTTGGCGCCCTCATCGGCGCCTGGCAAGGCTTCTGGGTGGCCTATGTCGGCATCCCCGCCTTCGTCGTCACCCTGGCCGGGATGATGCTGTTTCGCGGGGCCAACCAGGCCCTCGGTCACTCCAACACCATCCCCGTGCCCGACGACATCCAGTACCTGGGCGGGGGGTACCTGCCCCCCCTCGCCTATGACACGGGCCTGAACGATCCGACCCTGGCCCTCGGCCTGGCCGCCATCCTCTGGCTGGTGCTGGGGACCTGGCGCGCCCGGCGGCGAACCCTCCGTCTGGGGGGCGAGGTGCCACCCCTGGGTGCCACGGTCGTCCGGCTGATGGCGCTCAGTGTCGTCATTGCCTGGCTGACCTATCAGTTCGCCAGCGGTCGGCCGGGGACCTCCTTCCCGATCCCTGGACTGATCCTGGTCAGCCTGGTGATCCTGTACAGCTTTCTCGCCGGGCACACCATCCTCGGCCGCCACATCTATGCCGTGGGCGGCAACAGTCAGGCGGCGCGCCTCTCCGGGGTCGATACCCGCCGCATCACCTTCCTGGTGATGATGAACATGTCCATCCTCGCCGCGCTGGCGGGGCTCATGTTCGTCGGCCGTGCCACCGCCTCCGGCCCCTTTGACGGCGTCAGTTGGGAGCTGGACGCCATCTCGGCGGTCTTCATCGGTGGCGCGGCGGTCTCCGGCGGGGTGGGCACGGTCATCGGTTCGGTGATCGGTGGCCTGGTGATGGCGGTACTGAACAACGGCCTGCAACTCATGGGCGTTGGCGCCGATCTGACCCAGATCATCAAGGGCCTGGTGCTGCTGCTGGCGGTGGCCTTCGATGTCTACAACAAGACCCAGGGGCGGCCGTCTATCCTGGGGCTCTTGCTGCGTCAGCGCCCCACGGCGGGGGGTGGCCATGCGCCTGGTAGTGGTTCTGCCGCGGGTCCTGCGGCCAGTTCTGTTGCTGGTTCTCCGGCTGCCGCTGTTGCTGGCACGGGTGTGGGTGCAAGCGCTGTTAGGAGTACTGATGTCGGTTCCGGTCCGAATGGTCAGCCGGGCTCCGATGCCGGGAATCAAAATGCTCCTCGGCCACCCGGGTCGCCCCCGGTATCCCCAGGCCAGGGGACTAGCAAACGGCTGACGCTGCTGGTCCTGGGGCTGGTGGTGCTGGGGAGCGGTCTCTGGTACCTCGTCAATGGTGGGCGGCAGGCTACCCCCACGTCACCCGCTGCCCGCGGTGGCCTCACCACGGACGGGCAACCCAGCGGTGCCCCCCTCCCTCAGCAAGCCACGGGTCCCGCTTCCGCTGCGGATTCCGTTTCCGCCGCGCGGCGGCAGGCTGGCGCGAGGCCCGGTTTCCCCCCTAACAGCCTGATCGGCGTCGCCCTGCCCCAGAAAACCTCGGAGAATTGGGTGTTGGCGGAACAACTGTTCCGGGATGGCCTGGCGGCGGCCGGCTTCAAGCTCGACGTCCAGTTCGCCAACGGCGGGGTGCCTGAGCAGCAGAATCAGATCCAGACCATGGTGACCAAGGGGGCCAGGGTTCTCATCGTCGGCGCCATCGATGGCTCCCAGCTCGGTGGTCAGCTGCGGGAGGCCGTGGCGTCCGGGGCGACCGTCATCGCCTACGACCGGCTGCTGACCAACACCCCGGCGGTGGATTACTACGTCGCCTTCGACAACTACAAGGTCGGCGTTCTCCAGGGTCAGGCCCTGCTGGAAGGGCTGCGGCAACGCAAGGGGCCACCCCCCTGGAATATCGAACTCTTTGCCGGCTCGCCTGATGACGCCAACAGCCAGGTCTTTTTCAATGGTGCTATGAGCGTGCTGCAGCCGCGGATCAGCGATGGCACCCTGGTCGTGCGATCGGGCCAGACGAGCTTCGCCCAGGCCGCCACCCCAGGCTGGAAGGCCGAAAACGCCCAGCGGCGCATGGACACCCTGCTCGCCGGCACCTACCCCCAGGTCAAACTGGATGGCGTGCTCTCTCCCAACGATACCCTCGCCCGCGCGGTCTTGACCTCCGTCCGTGCCGCTGGCAAGGACTTGCCGGTGGTCACGGGGCAGGATTCCGAGGTTGAGTCGGTCAAGTCGATCCTCCGGGGCGAGCAATACTCCACCATCAACAAGGACACTGGCGCCCTGGTCGGGCATGCCATCGCCATGGTGCGTGACCTGCAGCAGGGCAAGGTCCCGGCGGTGAACGACGACCACAGCTATTTCAACGGGGTCAAGATCGTGCCGGCCTACCTACTGGAGCCGCTGATCGTGACCCAGGCCAATGTCCGTGAGGCCTATGCCAATGACCCGATCCTAAAGAGTATCGTGAACCCATGACCAGACAGATGCCTACCCTTCCCATCCCTGAAGTCACCGTCGCCGCGACATCCCGTGATCAAGCTAACTGTCATGAGGGGGGGCACCACACCCCTGAAAATGAAAGCCTTTGCCGTGACTTTCACACTAACTGGCCAGCCGCTAGTCCCCCCCGTACATCATGGACCGCTTGGCCCCAAGGGATAGTCAGGACACCGTGGAAACCCAGCTCCGGCCCTCTCCTGGCCCTTGGCCGTGATCGGGCGGCCCCGGCCCTCCTGGCGCTGGCCCTGTTGACGCCGCCAGCCCTGGCCACCGACTTCACTAGCCAGGACTTTCTGACCGGCAACTGGGGCGGGACCCGGGATGCCTGGCAGGCCCAGGGCCTGGATTTCCGGCTCAACTACACGGCGGAGCCCCTGGCCAACGTCGCCGGCGGCGAGATCCTGGGTGGTACCTACGCCGACAATATCGGCCTGGATCTGCACTTCGACCTCGACAGGCTGCTGGGCGTCCCCCATACCCGCCTGCTGGTCAAGCTCTCCAAGCGCGACGGTACCAGCGTCTCCCAGCGTTTCATCGCCCCCTCCGAGGGCGGCAACACCTTCACCGCCCAGGAGGTGTTCGGCACCGAGAACTTCAAGGTGGTCAACGTCCAGTTCAATACCCGGCTCCTGGAGGACCGTCTGGACCTGGCCTATGGCCGCCTGGTCGCCAATGACGACTTCCTCAGTTCGCCCCTCTACTGCCAGTTCGTCAACAACTCCTTCTGCGGCAGCCCCAAGGCGGTCTTCCTGCAGAACCCCTTCACCTTTACCGCTTATCCCGTCGCCACCTGGGGCGCCCGCCTGCGCTACGACACCCCGGGGCGCGACTGGACCCTTCAGGCCGCGATCTACGACGGCGATCCGGAACTGAAGGAGGGTGACTTCCTGCTCCCCAGCCAGAACCCCAACGGCACCAACTGGGGCCTGGGGGACAACGGCGTCACCCTGGCCGGCGAGGTCCACTATCACCATCAGCGGGACAGCGACGCGGGCCTGCCCGGCCTGTACAAGCTGGGCGGCTTCTATCTGACCGGGGACTACGAGGACCTGTCCGATCCCTTGGGCGGCACCGTCAAGGGCGACGGCATGGTCTGGCTCCTGGCGGAACAGATGCTGTATCGCGCGGCCCCGGGCAGCAGTCGCCACCTGTCCGCCTTCGGCTCCCTGGTCTTCAGCCTGACGGACAAGGTCAACAAGATGACCAACTACTTCAACGCCGGCCTGGTCTATCAGGGCCTCTTCCCGGCCCGCCCACGGGACAAGACCGGCCTCGGCATCACGGCCGGCTGGTACAGCAGCGAGTACAACGACGGCCCCCAGGCCGTCGGCCTGGCGGAAAAGGATTACGAGGCCGTCGTGGAAATCAATCACCGCTTCGTGCTCGGCCATGGTCTCGCCCTCCAGCCCGACCTCCAGTACATCATCCGCCCCGGCGGCACCGGAGATATCGACAATGCCCTGGTGGTCGGCGCCAAGGTGAGCCTGGATTTCTGACTGGGACGAGGAAAATCCAACAAGTGATTGACGATGTCGAAAGATTTAGCTTAGTTCCCAGTTGATGGGATGAAATGGCGGGCTGCCCTATGACGCACGCTTACAGGTCGAGAAAGCAATGCCAACTGCCGAAATTAAGGGGGAAAAATATATGAACATAAATCCACTGTTGATTACTTATCTGATGATTGGTCTAGCGGTTTCATCCCCCCTATTCGGATCAAGCGAACATCAGAATGTTATCGAGATTGATTCGGATAACGACCCCGAGGTCAATAGCTTGGTCTATTATTGGGACGGTGGCTACAGCATCACCTCTGGTCAGCCCTGGGACGGGGTTACCACCAATAATGTTTCTACAGATCTTCTTCCCGCCTATCAAGTGGATGCCCTGGCGGGTAGACATTCCAGCGGTCCACCCGCCGATTTCTTCAACGATCGGGCCAATGGCCTGTTCACCACCACGAATGGCAACAAAGATACCCCTGATGGGATGAATTTCGCCTATACCGGCGTTCTTGAGATCAATGGCTATGATTACAAGATCGTGATCGGACAGAATGGGTGTGGCACTGATAACTGCTGGTATCTTGCCCCCAATGAGAGCGGTTTCCGGAATTGGGATTACAACGAAATCATGACCCCTGATCAACGCTTCTACATACGAGCTTCCGGCAGTAATACCTTTGCCGTGGGCGCCTACTGCTCGGGGGACTGTCCCGGTCCCGGTAACTGAGTGAGGTCCCTCTCGATTTCAGTCTGTCCAGAACGGTGGCTTTCCTACTCGCGAAATACGCATGGCGGGTCCGGTGGATTGGAGGACGCGTTCCGCGAACCGGCCCTGACTTTCGGGGCCGATCGCCTTATCCTAGCGCCCTCGCTTGCACGGAGAACCTCGGCGCCATGGTCAAGACCCTTGCCTTCGTCTTTTCTCTCACCCTGGTGGTCGCGGGCCTCGCCCTGCCTCCCCGGTCTGGCCTGGCGGTGAAGGCCGATCCGGTCCTGGAGGTCTTGTCCCTCAAGGAGGCCAGCCTGGCCTTCGGGCAGGACGCGAAGCTGAGCATCGCCCATCAGGCGGAGCGGCCCATGATCCCGGCCTCCACCATGAAGGTGCTGACGGCCCTCGCCGCCATCCAGCGCTGGGGGCTCGATCATCGTTTCGCGACGGACACCTTTACCGCCGACGGCTGGCTGTGGGTCCAGGGGGCTGATCCCTTCCTGGTGTCGGAGGAGTTGGAGCGGCTGGTAAGCGGCATCAAGGGGGCCGGGCTGCGGGAGGTGAAGGGTATCGGCCTGGACGATGGGCTCTTTTCCCCCACCCTGCGAATCGATGGCCGGTCTGCTAGCGACAATCCCTACGATGCCCCGGTAACCGCCCTCGCCCTGAACTTCAATACCCTCGCCCTGACCAAGGAGGGCGGCAAGGTGCAAAGCGGCGAGGCCCAGACCCCCCTCACCCCCCTGGGGCGGGAATTGGCCGCCGTGCTGGGGACCGGCAAGCACCGCATCAACCTCAAGGATCGCTCCACCGCCTTGCGCTACTTCGGTGAGGTACTGGCGGCCAAACTGGCGGGGGCGGGGATCAAGGTCGCCGGTGAGGTCCGGATTGGTCAGGTGCCCGCCGGCGCCCGCCGGCTCTACCGGCATGAAAACAGCCGCACCCTGCGGGAGGTCCTGGCGCCGATGCTGGAGTTTTCCAACAACTTCATCGCCAATTACCTGTTCGTGCGCCTCGGCGGACAGGAGGGCGAGCGGGGGCTGGACATGGCCGGGGCCCAGCAGGCGGCCCGGCGGTGGGTGGAGAAGAACTTTGGCTGGCGGGATTACCGGATCGAGGATGGGGCGGGCCTCTCCCGGGCCAATCGCCTCAGCGCCCGCCAGTTGCTGGAAGCGATCAAGGCCTTCGCGCCGTACCGCGATCTGCTCCCCGCCCAGGAGGGGTTGGCGCGGGCAAAGACCGGCACCCTGACCGGGGTCAGCACCTATGCCGGCTTCGTGCGTCGTCAAGGGGTGTGGCAGCCCTTCAGTCTCATGATCAATCAGGCGGTACCCTATAATCTGCGCTTGGAGGTCGCTGAAACCCTGGCGAGGGCCCCCGATATCTCCCGCTATTGTCCAGGGTCCAAGTGCTGAACTGCCCCAAGCCCCATGACCAGACGCCACCCCCTGCTTGCCCGGGTCCTTGCCTTGCTCGCGGTGACCATCGTGCTGATCGCCTGCGCGCCCCTGCCCACCACCACCACGAGTGGCCCCAGCGGTGGCAAGGAATTCCCCGAAGTGGCCTGGCGCTCCGCCGGCAATCCCACCCTGGCCCCCTTGTTGCGGCAAGTCACGCCGGCGGTGGTGAACGTCGCCGTGGAGACGCGCATCCCCGTCCAGGATCACCCCTTCCTCAAGGACCCCAACTTTCGCCGCTTTCTGGAAACGATGGATATTCCCTTCCCCGAGTCCATGGAGGGGGGGCGGCAGCAGAGCGTCGGTTCCGGCCTGATCGTGGATGCCCAGCAGGGCTATGTCCTGACCAATGCCCATGTCATCAAGAATGCCAGTCGCATTACCGTCACCCTCAAGGACCGGCGTAGTTTCTCCGCCCGGCTCCTGGGGACCGATGCCGCGGCGGATATCGCCGTGCTGGTGTTGAACAACGTGCCCGCGGGCTTATCCGCCCTGCAATTCGGCGACTCGGACCGGCTGGAGGTCGGGGACTTCGTGCTCGCGATTGGCAACCCCTTCGGCATCGGTCAGACCGTCACCTCGGGCATCGTCAGCGCCCTGGGCCGCGAGGGCGTGGGTAGCGATGGCGAGGGACTGGGCGGCCTGATTCAGACCGATGCCTCCATCAATCCCGGTAATTCCGGCGGGCCCCTCATCGACCTCAATGGCCGGGTGGTGGGGATCAATACCGCCTTGCTCGGGCCTACCGGCGGCAACGTCGGCATCGGCTTCGCCACCCCCGCCAACCGCGCCCTGGCCGCCATGCGGCGGGTCATCGCGAGGCATTGAAGATGTACAAGATCGTTTCCTTCAACATCAACGGAATCAGGGCGCGGCCCCATCAGCTTGAGGCCCTCAAGTCCCGGCAGGATCCCGACGTCATCGGCCTCCAGGAATCCAAGGTCCAGGATGAGGACTTTCCCCTGGAGATGGTGCGGACCCTGGGCTATCAGGCCCGATTCCATGGCCAGAAGGCCCATTACGGCGTCGCCCTGCTGAGCAAGGAAGCGCCCGTGACGGTCGTCAAGGGTCTGCCGGGGGAGGCCGAGGACGCGCAGCGCCGGGTGATCAGCGGTTGTTATGGCACGCCGGGAGGGGCGGAGGTCACCGTCATCAACGCCTATTTCCCCCAGGGCGAAAGCCGGCAGCATCCGGTGAAATTCCCCGCCAAGCGCCAGTTCTACGCCGACCTTACCGCCTACCTGCGCGGTCACTACCGGCCAGACCAGAACCTGGTCATCCTCGGTGATATGAACGTGGCGCCACTGGACCTGGATATCGGTATCGGGGCGGACAACGCAAAGCGCTGGCTACGCGAGGGGAAGTGCAGCTTTCTGCCCGAGGAACGGGAATGGCTGGCCGAGCTGCAGGCCTTCGGCTTGCGGGATGCCTTCCGGGTCAAATATCCGGATATTGCGGACCGCTTCAGTTGGTTCGACTATCGCAGCCGCGGCTTCGAGCGCGAACCCAAGCATGGGCTGCGTATCGATCACATTCTGGTTTCGGCTTCCTTGGCCAACCGGCTACTGGACGCCGGGATCGACTATGACATCCGTGCCATGGAAAAACCCTCGGACCACTGCCCGGTCTGGATAACGCTGGACCTCTAGGATCAGAGGCCCCTATCCATGCCGGGGTGGTCCGGGGCGTGTCTCGCCCTTAAGGGCTGGGGACAGCCTTAGAGGCTGGGGACGGCCTTGCGCAGATCGGCGGTGACATCACCCATGTTCTTCACGAACCAGGACTGATACTCCTCGCGGACTTGGCCCGCCATGGCCAAATTGGCCTGGGATTCCGCCATCAGGCGCTTGGACAGGTCCTGGGTCATCTCGATCTGGCCCTTGACGTACTCGTTGTAGCCCTTGGCGCCGGTAGCCAGGGTGAACATGCGATTGCCATGCTCCATCAGCAGGTTGATGCCTTCCATCTGCTTGGCGGTCATGCGCTCGAAGACGCGCATGTTCAGTTCGCTCAGGCTGGTCATGCGCTCCATGCCCTTGTTGGTCATGTCCTTCATGGTGTTCAGGGTGTCGTTCATGGTCATGTTGGTAACTCCGGTAGAGGTGGGGAAGGAAAAATGTTGCGGTGCAGCATTTGTTGCAGTGCACAATAAAGCTCCCCCCGGAGTCTTGTCAAGCTCAGATTTACTTCCAGCGGTGATTTTTTCTTGGGCAATGACCTGGCAGCCGGTAGCCAGGTGCGTCCAACCCAGGTAAGAATCGTTCAGCACCCCTCTTCCAAACTCTCCCCCACTAGGAGGGGAATGGCAGGAGAATCAGGGGGGTGTGCTACCTAGGCAGGCCCAGGCTGCGAAGGGTGGACGTTTACCCCGGGTGTGTGGGGGTGGAGCCAGGGAGGATGAGGAGCGGGGGGCGACCTAAGCCGGGTGATTGAGGGCCGCCAGCAAGGTGTCCGCTGGTTCCGTATCCAGGCGGTTGTAGAGGTCGTCGACCTGGGCGGCCAGGCGCGCGGCGTCGGCCTCCAGAATGAGCTCCTTGATCTCCAGCAGTGAGCCGGGCTGCATGCTGAACTGGCGGAGACCCAGGCCGAGCAAGAGGCGGGTGAAGCGGCGGTCGCCGGCCATCTCGCCGCACATGGCGACGGGCTTACGCTGGCGGTGACCGGCGGCGATGATCATGCGCAGCAGGCGCAGAATCGCGGGGTGCAGGGGGTCGTAGAGGTAGTTGACGGTATCGTCGATACGGTCCGTGGCCAGGGTGTACTGGATGAGGTCATTGGTGCCGATGGAGAGGAAGTCCAGGCGCCGGGCGAAGGCGTCGGCGCACAGGGCGGCGGCGGGGATCTCGATCATGCCGCCGATGGGCATCTGCGGGTCGAAGGGTAGGCCCTCCTGGGTCAGGTCGCGCCGGGCCTGGGCGATGAGGCCGAGGCTGGCTTCCACCTCGCCCAGGTTGGTGAGCATGGGGAGCATGAGGCGCACCGGGCCCTCGGCGGAGGCGCGCAGGATGGCACGCAGTTGGGGGCGGAACAGCTCGGGGTCCTTGAGGCAGAGGCGGATGGCCCGCAACCCCAGGGCCGGGTTGCAGGCGGGGGGACAGTTGGCGCCCAGAGCGCCATCCACCTGCTTGTCCGCCCCAAGGTCGAGGGTGCGGATGGTGATGGGGATGCCGCCCAGGCCACGAATGGCCTGGCGATAGGCGGCCAGGTGCTCCTCCTCGTCGGGCTGGCCCTTGCGGTTCATGTAGAGGAACTCGGTGCGATAGAGCCCCACGCCGGCGGCCCCATTGGCGCGGGCGAGTTGGGCGTCGTCGGGCAGTTCCAGATTGGCGAGGAGTTCCACCGGCTGACCATCCCGGGTCTGGCAGGGCTCGTGGACCAGGCGCCGCAGCCGGTTGCGCCGGGCATGGAGGGCGATCAGCCTTTGCCGGTAATGGTTGAGGATGTGGTAGTCGGCGCCGGCGAGGACGGTGCCGGCCTCGCCATCCACCACCAGGGTCTCCCCCGGGCGCAGGTAGCGGGTGGCATGGCGCACCCCCATGACCGCCGGGATGTTGAGGCTGCGCGCCAGGATGGCGGTATGGGACAGGGGACCGCCATGCTCGGTGACCAGGGCCACGGCGCCGCGATGGCGCAGCAGCAGGGTGTCGGCCGGGGAAATGTCATGGGCGACGATGACGCAACCGGAGATCTCGCTCTCCGGTTCCTGGCTGGCCTGGTCGCCGGCGGTGAGAAAGCCGAGGATGTGATGGATGACCTGGTCGATATCGTCGCGACGGCTGCGCAGGTAGGGGTCGTCCATCTCGTCGAAGACCCGCGCCAGGTCGTCGCGATGCTGGCGCAGGGCCCATTCGGCGGAAAAGAGCTGGTCCCGGATCAGATCCCGCGCCGGCTCGACCAGGGCCGCGTCCTCCAGGATCAGCAGGTGGGAGTCGATGAACTCGGCGAGACTGACGGGGGAGCCGGTGGCGCGTGAGATCTGGCGGCGGACGGCCTTCAACGCCCCCTGGGAGGCGGCGAGGGCCTCCTCCAGGCGCGCGATCTCCGCCATGACCTCGTCGGGCGCGATGAGTCGCGGCGCGGTCGGCAGGGGCCCACGCTCCAGCCGGTAGGCCGGGCCGATGGCCACGGTCTGGCTGGTGGAGACGCCCAGACCGACGAGGGCGAGGGTCATTCACCCTCCCCGAAGCGATCGGCGATCAGGGCCTCCAGGGCGGCGCAGGCCGCGGCCTCGTCCTCCCCCTCGACATGCAGGGTGAGACGGACCCCCTGGGCGGCGGCCAGCATCATCACCCCCATGATGCTCTTGCCGTTGACCTTGCGGCCGTCACGCTCGACCTGCACCAGGCTCTTGAAGCCCCCGGCGCAGGTGACGAACTTGGCCGAGGCCCGGGCGTGCAGCCCCAGCCGGTTGATGATCTCCACCTCCTTGACGATCACGGGGTGGTCTCCGCCATGGCGGCGCACTGCTGACTGGCGCAGATCAGCACCCCATCCCGGCCCCCGGTCTCCGCCTTGCGGGCCAGTTCCACCAGCGGCAGGCTGGCGTAGTTCATGGCCCGCACCAGCATGGGCAGGTTGAGGCCGGCGACGATGCGGATCATGGCCGAGTCCCCCTGGAGGGAGCAGGCGATGTTGGCCGGGGTGGAGCCATAGAGATCGGCCAGGACCAGCACGCCATCGCCGCCGTCGACCTCCAGGGCCAGGCGCCGCGCCTCGGCCAGCAATTGGTCACGCTGGGTCTCGTCGGTGACCGCCAGGGCCCGGGTGGCGACGGGGCAGGACCCGCCCAGGATGCGGGTGGCGGTGGCCAGCAGGCTGGAGCCGATGGTGCCGTGGGTGATGATGAGGAGTCCGACGCTCATGAGAGTTCCCGATGACGGAGCATGACCTGGCGGCCCAGGGTGGCGAAGTGGTCACGGAGTCGTTCGCCCATGTACACCGAGCGGTGCTGACCCCCGGTGCAGCCGATGGCGATGGTCAGGTAGCTGCGTCCATCGGCCTCGAAGCGGGGGACCCAGCGGGCGAAGAAACCGGACAAGTCCGCGACCATCTCCGCGACCTGGGGCGATTCTTCCAGAAAGCGGGCGACCTCCGGGTCACGCCCGGTCAGGGGGCGCAACTGGGGTTGCCAATGGGGGTTGGGCAGGCAGCGGACGTCGATGACGAAGTCCGCGTCCCGCGGTACCCCCTGCTTGAAGCCGAAGGTCTCGATCAGGACCGAGACCCGGCGCGACTTGCCGTCCTGGAGATGCCCCAGCACCCGGTCACGCAACTGGTGGACGTTGGTATGGGTGGTGTCGATGCGCAGGTCGGCGATGTCGAGGATGGGCGCTAGCAGATGCCGTTCCAGTTTGATGGCCTCGGCGAGGGAGCGATCGTCCGCCGTCAGGGGGTGCTTGCGCCGGGTCTCGCTGAAGCGCTTGATCAGTGACTCGGGCCGGGCCTCCAGGTAGATCACGTGGCATTCGACGCCGCGCGTCTTCAGCTCGGCCACCAGGGCCGGCACCTCCGCCAGGCGCTCGGGCTGGTTGCGGGCGTCGATACCCACCGCGGTGCGCGCCAGTTGCGGGCTCTGGGTCCCCTCCAGGCCCCGCGCCAGGTCGCCGAGCAGGAAGAGGGGCAGGTTGTCGATGCAGTAGAAGCCCAGGTCCTCCAGGGTGTGGAGCGCGACGCTCTTGCCCGACCCGGACAGGCCGCTGACGATGATCAGCTTCAGACCCATTCCGGATCACCCTCCGGGGCCTGTCCCTGTAGGGCGCGCAGTTGCCGCTCGGTGAAGTCGACCCCGGCATCGTAGCCGCGGCTGCGCTGGACCTGACTGCGCACCGCCGCCTCCACCAGGATCGCCAGATTGCGGCCCGGGGCGACGGGCATGGTGACCTCGGGGATGTTGACGCCCAGGATGTTGCGCAGGGTCTTGGTCCCCCCCAGGCGATCGATGCCCAGGAGTCCGGCGGCATCCAGGGTGCGCAGGTTGACGATGAGGTTGAGCCGCTTGCGCTGGCGCACGGCGCTCTCGCCGAACATGGCGCGGATGTTGAGGATCCCCAGGCCCCGCACCTCGAGGAAGTCCCGCAGCAGGGGGGGGCAGAAGCCCTCCAGCATCTCCGGGGCCAGGTTGGCGAACTCCGGGGCGTCGTCGGCGATGAGCCGGTGGCCGCGGTTGATCAGTTCCAGGGCCAGTTCGCTCTTGCCCACCGCCGGGTCGCCGACCAGCAGCACCCCGGTCCCCAGCACCTCCATGAAGACGCCATGGATGACCACCCGCGGCGCCAGCTTGAGGGTCAGGTAGAAGTGCAGATAGCCGATGATCTCCTCGTCCGGTCGTGGCGAGGCGAGCACGGGGATGCCCAGGCGGCGGGTCGCCGCCAGCAGTTCCGGGTCCGGGTCGATGCCGTTGGCGAGGATGATGCCGGCTGGCTGGGTGGCCAGGAGGCGGTTGAAGGCGTCCTCGCGGGCGCTCTGGCTCATGTCCTCCAGAAAGCGCTGCTCCGCCAGGCCGATTACCTGCAAGCGGTTGGGATGGATGCCGTTGAGGGGGCCGACCAGGGACTGGCGGCCCAGGGTGCCGTCCCCGGCGAGCAGGGGGCGGGGGGGCTGCGGCGGCGCGGTCAGCCAGCGGAGTTCCAGCCGCGCGCCCATGCGCTCGACCAGGTCATTGAGGGTGCGGAGCTTGCTCATCCGCCCGGGGCGGGATTGGCGCCTTCCTGCAATTGCCGAAGCAAGGCGCTGGGGTCGGCGGCCTGGCGCAGCCGTTCGCGGAAGCCCTCCTCGCCGAACAGACCGGCCAGGTGGGCGAGGAGTTGCAGATGGACCTCGGTGGCGGCCTCCGGCACCAGCATGGCGAAGGCCAGGTCCACGGGTTGCTCGTCGATGGCATCGAAGTCCACGGGCTGCCGAAGCTGGATGAAGGCGCCGATGGCCTCCGTGGCATCCTTGATCCGGGCATGGGGCAGGGCCACGCCGTGGCCCAGGCCGGTGCTGCCCAGGCGCTCGCGCTCCAGCAGGTGCTCGAAGATGCTCTCGGTTTTCAGTTGGGGATGGGCGGAAGCCAGCAGGCCGGCGAGGACCTCCAGCAGGCGCTTTTTACTCGTGATTTCCACGCCGGCGGCGACGCGCTCGACGGCGAGAAATTGGGGCGGAAACATCGACGGCGGCTCCCGATGAGTCTGGAAGATGAAGTTGGCGGCCACCGGGCCGCGCCGCCCGGGACCTCCGGGCGGCGAAGGCGCGGATTATGGCACGGCCGGGCGTCCCTTACTCGCTTTCCGCCACCTTGGGGGCGGTGGCGCGGTGGCTGCTCTTCTTTTCCTTGTACTTGAGGATCTGACGATCGAGCTTGTCGCTCAGGGCGTCGATGGCGGCGTACATGTCATCCTCGGTCGCTTCGGCATGGAGGTTGCCGCCGTTGACCTGGAGGGTCGCCTCGGCGCTATGCCGCAGCTTTTCCACCGAAAGGACGACATGGGCGTCCAGGACGTGGTCGAGATGGCGCGAAAGTCGTTCGAACCGGCTGTCGACATAGTTGCGCATGGCCTCGGTGATGTCGACATGATGACCCGTCAAGTTGATTTGCATTGCGTGGCTCCTGGGTGTCCGAAGGAATGACCGCTCACCCACCTCCTGGGGCGGCCAAGGCGCGCGCTCCCTCGCCGTTGCCGCCACCGATCGGGGTGGCGTCTGACGGCCCGTCCCAAGGCCGCCGGGGCGCTGGTGTCGCCAGCGCCGGTGAATAGCGCCGTCCTCACGCCAGCCGGCGCCGCTCGCTGGAGGCCGCGATGCCCATGTTTTCGCGATATTTGGCCACCGTGCGGCGGGCGACGTTGATGCCCTGGTCGCTGAGGATGGCGGCAATACGTTGATCGCTCAAGGGCTTGGTGGCGGGCTCCGCGGCCACCAGTTTGCGGATCAGGGCGCGGATGGCGACGGAGGAACACTCCCCGCCCTCGGTCGTGTTGACGTGGCTGGAAAAAAAATACTTGAATTCGAAGGTCCCGCGTGGGGTATGCATGTACTTGTGGGTGGTGACGCGGGAGACGGTGGATTCGTGCAATTCCAGGGCCTCGGCGATATCGCGCAGGACCATGGATTTCATGGCCTCCTCGCCCCGGTCGAGAAAGTCCCGCTGCATTTCCACGATCTTGGTCGCCACCCGCAGCACCGTGTCGTTGCGGCTTTGCAGGCTCTTGATGAACCAGCGGGCCTCCTGCAGGTGGTTGCGCAGGACCGCGTTGGTGTCGCTTTGGTCCGCGCGGCGGACCAGTCGGGCGTAGTCAGCGTTGATGCGCAGCCGCGGGGTGGCCTCGGGGTTAAGTTCCACCCGCCAGACACCGGCCTTTTTGCTCACGAAGACGTCGGGGATCACATATTCCGGCTTGGGCGCCGCGATCAGGCTGCCGGGTCTGGGCTGCAGGGCGCGGATTTCGGCCAGGGCGGCGGTGAGGGCGTCGGGGGTCAGGTGCAGTTGCCGCTGGATACGCTCCAGATCGTTGCGCGACAAGGCGGTGATGCAGTGCTGACAGATGGCGATGGCGTCCCGGGTGGCTGGGGAGGGGTGCGGCCGCTGACGCAACTGGATGAGCAGGCATTCCGCCAGATCCCGGGCGCCGACCCCGGGAGGATCGAGGGCCTGGATGCGATGCAGGACGGTCTCGATCTCCTGGACCGTCAGGCCTTCCTCGCCGAGGGCCTCGCGCAGTTCCTCGCAACTCTGGGTCAGATAGCCGTCGGCGTCGATGGCGTCGACGATGGCCGTGGCGATGGCCCGTTCGGTGCTGTCCAGACGACAGAGGTTGAGTTGCCAGTGCAAAAAATCCTGGAGGGTTTCCGGGCGACTCTGCTGGGTCAGGGGATCGAAGTCCCCCTCCTCGCCACCGCCCCCGCCGGTGTAGCCATCGAAGTGATCCGCCCACTCACTGTCCAGGGGCAATTCCTGGGGGATCGTCGTCTCCCCCGCGGCATCCCGTTCGCCGTCACCCCAGCGTTCCTCGTCGCCCGCTTCCGCCCTCGTCGGGCTCGCCCCGTCCACCGGGGTGGCCAGGTCGGTCAGGGACTCACCGGGGGGCGGGGTAGTCAGCTCTCCCTCCTCGGCGGTTTCCAGCATCAGATTCGTGTCCAGCGCCTCCTGGATCTCCTGATGGAGTTCCAGGGTGGACAACTGCAACAGGCGGATGGCCTGTTGCAGTTGGGGGGTCATGGTCAAATGCTGGCCCAGCCGGAGCTGGATGGACTGCTTCATGGCAAGGGGCAAAGCTGGTACGAGAATTGAATCCCTGGTGATGCATCAAAGTCTAGCCGAAAAGTGGCCGGATCAGAGGCGGAAATGCTCGCCCAGATAGACAGAGCGCACCTGGGCGTCCTCCAGCAGGGCCTGGGGGGCACCCTCGGCGATCACCTGGCCCTCGTTGATGATGTAGGCGCGGTCGCAGATATCCAGGGTCTCGCGGACGTTGTGGTCGGTGATGAGGACGCCGATGCCCCGGTCCCGCAGGTGGGCGACGATCTGCTTGATGTCGCCCACGGCGATGGGGTCGACGCCGGCGAAGGGCTCGTCGAGGAGCATGACCTTCGGCTCCACCGCCAAGGCGCGGGCGATCTCCAGGCGTCGTCGCTCGCCACCGGAGAGGCTCATGCCCAGGGAGTCCGCCACATGGGCGATGCCCAGTTCCTCTAGCAGGTCGAGGCAACGGCCCTGGCGCTGGTCCTTGGTCAGGTCCTTGCGCGTCTCCAGCACCGCCAGCAGGTTATCCTGCGCGCTGAGCTTGCGGAACACCGAGGCCTCCTGCGCCAGGTAACTCAGGCCGCGCCGCGCCCGCTGGTGCATGGGCTTGCCGCTGATGTCCTGGTCCTCGAGCCAGATCTGCCCCTGGTCGGCGGTCACCAGGCCGACGATCATGTAGAAACAGGTGGTCTTGCCCGCGCCATTGGGTCCCAGGAGACCGACCACCTCGCCAGCGTCGACGTCGACGCTCACCCCCCGCACCACCTGCCGCTGGCGGTAACGCTTGATCAGGTCGCGGGCCCGCAGGGTGCTCATGGCCGGGATCCGGGCTCGGTCTGGGGGGTGATCTGGATCCGGACCCGCTCCTTCCCCTGGGCGCTCGCACCGGCCTTGACCCGGGCGTTGAGGCGGTCGTAGACGATCCGGTCGCTGCGGAAGGTATCGGTGCCCTGGAAGACCACGGCCTGGTCGATGAGGGTGATTTCGTCCTTCGTCGCCTGATATTCCATGCGCAGGGCCTCGGCCTGGATCGGACGTTCCTCCCCCTCGACTCGCTGCTGGTAGGTGGCGGGCTGACCGGTGGCGATGATCAGTTCCGGGCGCTTGTCCTCCGCGTGGTGGATGGTCACCTGATCGGCGTGGATCTCCAGGCTGCCCTGGCGGACGATGACCTTGCCGGTGTAGACGCTCAGGCGCTTGGCCTCGTCCATCTCGGCGGCATCGGACTCCAGGCTGAGGGGTTGTTGCTGGTCGCTTTCCAGGGCAAGCGCCGGTGCCGTCAGCGAAAGGGCCAGGACCAGGGTGAGGGCCAGGGGCCTGACCAGACCCGGGGCCAGACCCTGGGCCAGACCCGGGGTCGCGGCCTGCAAGCGTCCCGCGGCGGAGCGCCGGCTTCGCCAAGATGGAGGTGCCTGACGGGCGTTGGCCCGACGGCCATTCAAGACGGGTGTTGTGCTCTGGCGCCAAACCGCGAGGTCCCCGCCGGGCGGGAAATGGCCAGGGGGGAGGAGGGCCCGTGATCCGTGGGCGGGTAGGGGTGGCAGGTCAAGAGGGCCCGGCATCAGGGGTCTCCGTGGGGGTGAGGGGGCTGGCTTCCGGCGGCGCGCTCTCAGCGCGGGGCGGGGGGTGAAATTCCAGGCTGACGCGGCCAAAGAGCCGGGCGCGCAGGGTCTCGCCGAACCAGGCCTCGCCGCCGCCGACGCTGGTCAGCCAGTCCGCGCCACGGGTGGCGCGCAGGGGGGTCTGGGTGCGGCCGTAATGCTCCTGGGGCCAGACCTGGAGCTCCTGGGTGCTGATCTGGACCGGGGGGGAGTCCCGCCAGGCCTCGCGGTCGAGGAAGACCTCCCCGCGCAGGCGGATCTCCGCCGCTTCCTCGGCCACCCAGCCGCGCTCCGATTTGAGCCGCCAGGGCGGGCCCTCAGCGGTGAAGAGGGTCAGGCGCGGGGCATCGAGCTCGCTGCCAGCCCCCCCGGGATAGTGCCTGGCCTCCCGGGCCACCAGGCGGCGCTGTGGTTGGCCCGCCTCGTCCAGGGTCGTGATCCGGAGTCCCTCGACCACCTGATCCGGCTCGCCGGGGGGGGTATCCTGGGCCAGGCGCGGTCCCTCGCGCATCAGGCTCAGCCACCAGGCGAGGATCGCCAGCAGGGCGAGCAGGATCGGCAGCAGGCGCTGGCGGACAATCCCCACCATGTCGGGGTGGCGGGCCTAGAGATAGCGCGCCATCATGGTGTCCAGGGTGCCCTGGGCCTCCATGAGGAGCTCGCAGAAGTCCCGGGCCGCCCCCCGTCCGCCGGGAGATGCCGTCCGCCAGTGGGCGTGACGCTGGACCAGGGGGTGGGCATCGGCCACCGCCACCGCCAGGCCCACGCGGCGCATGACGGGCAGGTCCACCACGTCGTCGCCGACGTAGGCGATGGCCTCGTCGCTCAGGCCCAGGGTCCGCTTCAGCTCCTCGTAGGTCGCCAGCTTGTCCTGGATGCCCTGGTAGACATGGCTGATGCCTAGGCTGGCCATGCGGATGCGCACCACCTCCGAGGACCTGCCGGTGATGATGGCCAGGGTGACGCCGGTCTGGCGCAGCAGGACCATGCCATGGCCATCCCGGGAGTTGAAGGCCTTGTACTCCTGGCCATCGTCGCCGATATACAGACTGCCATCCGTCAGCACGCCATCGACGTCGAAGATGGCGAGCCGGATGCGGTTGGCGCGCTCAAGGATGTCACGCATGAGGTTCCCCCTCGTGGCGGATGGAGATGGGGCGCATGGTAGTGGCCGGGACTCCGGTCAGACGACCCCGGCCCGCAGCAGGTCATGCATGTTGAGGGCGCCCATCAGGCGCCCGGTCTCATCCACGACCAGCAGGGCGTTGATCTTACGTTCCTCCATGATCCGCAGGGCCTCGGCGGCGAGGATGTCGGCCCTGACCCTCACGGGATGGCGCGTCATGACGGCATCGACCGGGGTGGTGCGCAGGTCCAGCGCCCGGTCGAGGGTGCGCCGCAGATCGCCGTCGGTGTAGATGCCGGCGATCCGCTCCTCCCCGTCGACAATGGCGGTCATGCCCAGGCCCTTGCGCGTCATCTCCAGCAGGGTCTCGCGCAGATAGGTGCCTTGCGGTACTTGGGGAATCTCCGCGTCCCGGTGCATGATGTCGGCGACATGCAGCAGCAGGCGCCGGCCGAGGGTGCCGGCGGGATGGGAGCGGGCGAAATCGTCCCGGGTGAAGCCGCGTCGTTCGAGCAGGGCCACGGCCAGGGCGTCGCCCATGGCCAGGGCCGCCGTGGTGCTGGCGGTGGGGGCCAGGCCCAGGGGACAGGCCTCCTGGGTGACGCTGACGTCGAGGTTGACGTCGGCGCCGCGCGCCAGGGTCGAGCGCGGGTTGCCGGTCAGCCCGATCAGGGGCACCCCGAGGCGCTTGATCAGGGGCAGGATGAGGAGGATCTCCTCGGTCTCCCCGGAATTGGACAGGGCCAGGACCACGTCATCCGCCGTGATCATGCCCAGGTCGCCATGACTGGCCTCACCAGGGTGGACGAAGAAGGCCGGACTGCCGGTGCTGGCCAGGGTGGCGGCGATCTTGCCAGCGATGTGTCCGGACTTGCCCATGCCGAGCACGACGATGCGCCCCCGGCAGCCCAGCAGGTAATCACAGGCGCGGGCGAAATCCGCGTCCAGGCGCGCCGCCAGGGCCAGGACGGCCTGGGCCTCCGTCTCCAATACCGCCCGCCCCAGGGCGCGCATCCGCTCGGCGTGATCGGGATCGGCGGTGATGGGCGCTGTTTTTGCCATGGCGAGGGATTGTACAGAGGCGTCAGGGGCATGCAAGGGCGGCGGGACCCGGGTAAAACCGGACGGGGCTTGGTGGGTGATGTTACCGCAGCGGCCGATCGGCCGGGCGTGGCTTGACGATCGTGGCGCCCAAGGCGGACAATTCGCCTCTTTTGTAAACATCCGTCCAGGGTTAATTCGGGTACATGGAACCTCATCGCCCTCGCGACCCCAGCGGGGCCGGAACCTTGTCTGGCGTGCGATTGGACGAAGCCGGCGACGATGTGCTGGTGCGCGTCCGGGGACTGGTCTTCAGTCATGGTGGCCGCAAGATCTTCGATGGCGTCGATCTCGATCTGCCGCGCGGCAAGGTGACTGCGGTCATGGGTCCCAGTGGCACCGGCAAGACCACCCTGCTCAAGCTCATCGGGGGTCAGTTGCGCCCGGATGCCGGCCATGTCGAGGTCGATGGCCAGGATGTCCATGCCCTGTCCAAGGCCGAGCTGTTCCGCTTGCGCACCCGCATGGGCATGCTTTTCCAGAGTGGCGCCCTGCTCACCGATCTCAGCGTTTTCGACAACGTCGCCTTTCCCCTGCGCGAGCACACCGCCCTGCCGGAGTCCATGATCCGTAAACTGGTCCTGATCAAGCTCGAAGCCGTGGGTCTGCGGGGTGCCCGGGACCTGATGCCGAGCGAGCTCTCCGGGGGCATGGCCCGGCGCGTGGCCCTGGCCCGGGCCATCGCCCTCGATCCGATGATGATCCTCTACGACGAGCCCTTCACCGGCCAGGACCCTATCTCCATGGGGGTGTTGGTCAATCTTATCCGCCGCCTCAACGACGCCAGCCGTCTCACCAGCATCGTCGTCTCCCATGACGTGGCCGACACCCTGGCCATCGCCGATTATCTCTATGTCATCGCCGGTGGTCAGGTCATGGCCCGCGGTACCCCCGCCGAGATCCGCGCCAACCCCTCGGAATGGCTGACCCAGTTCCTGGAGGGGCTGCCCGACGGGCCTGTCCACTTCCACTACCCGGCCCCCCCCCTGGCGGGGGATCTGCTTGAGGCTAACCTGGCAACCCATGGGGCCTGAAATCGTGTCGTGGAGTCAGTCGCCATCCCCGCCCGAGGCGCCCCCGCCCGGGGTGCCGTTCAGGCGCCAGATGGTGCCCGGACCGGTCGCTAGTGCTTTCCGGACCTGGGCGCTCAAAACCCGGGGCGGCCCGCTCGCGGCGGCGGTCAGGCCTGGCCATGCTTGAGAGCCTCGCCCGCCTGGGCCGACTCGGTCTCCATGCCCTGGCCCGCATCGGCCGCGGCCATCTGTTGCTGCTCGCCATCCTCGGCGGGTCGGCCAGTCTGGCGGCGCGGCCGCGCCTGTTGTTGGCCCAGATCTACAACATCGGCGTGCTCTCGGTCCTGATCATCGTCGTCTCCGGGCTCTTCGTCGGCATGGTCCTGAGCCTCCAGGGCCATTATGTCCTGTCCCAGTTTGGCGCCGCCGAGAGCCTGGGGGTCATGGTCGCCGCCTCCCTGGTGCGCGAGCTGGGCCCCGTGGTCACCGCCCTGCTGGTGGCGGGACGCGCCGGTTCGGCCCTGACTGCCGAGATTGGCCTGATGAAGGCCACCGAACAGCTTTCCGGTCTGGAGATGATGGCCGTCGACCCGGTCAAGCGCATCCTCACCCCGCGCTTTTTTGGCGGCCTGGTGTCCATGCCCCTGCTTGCCGCCCTGTTCAGCGCCGTGGGGGTCATGGGCGGCTGGTTCGTCGGCGTCGGCCTGCTGGGGGTGGACGAGGGTGCCTTCTGGAGCCAGATGCAGAACAAGATCGACTTCCGCGAGGACATCGTCAATGGCGTGATCAAGAGTCTGGTCTTCGGCTGGGTGGTGACCTGGATCGCCCTGTTCGAGGGTCATGACGCCACGCCCACCTCCGAGGGGGTGAGCCGCGCCACCACCCGCACCGTGGTGCATTCGGCCCTGGCGGTGCTTGGCCTGGACTTTGTATTGACGGCCCTGATGTTCGGAGACTAGGACATGCCCCGTTTACGTACCCTTGAGATCCTGGTGGGGGCCTTCATGGCGGCCGGCTTCCTCGCCCTCTTTTTTCTGGCCATGGAGGTGAGCAACCTCAGCGCCGACGTCGGGGGTGAGGGGTATCGCCTCCAGGCCCGCTTCGAGAACGTCGGCAGTCTCAAGGTGCGCGCCCCGGTGACCATCGCCGGGGTGCGGGTGGGGCGGGTGGAGGCCATCGACTTCGATCAGAAGCGGTTCGAGGCCCTGGTGACCCTGCGGATCGATCCCCGCTACCGGCAGATCCCGGAGGACACCATCGCCAGCATCTTCACCGCCGGCCTGCTGGGCGAACAATACATCTCCCTGTCCCCCGGCGGCAGTGAGGTCAACCTCGGTGACGGTGGCCTGCTGGAACAGACCCAATCGGCCCTGGTCCTCGAACAGATGATCGGGCAGTTTCTCTTCAAGAAGGCGGAGGAAGGTTGAACATGAGACGTTGGTGGTTATTGAGTTTCGCCCTTCTTCTCGGGGGGCTCCTGGGCGTCCCGGCCCGGGCGGCCCAGGATGAACAGGCGGCCAAGCTGGTGCGCGAGGTCAGCCAGGAGATGCTCGCGACCCTGGAAAAGCGGCGGGCGGAGGTGGATCGCAACCCAAGCCTGATCTTCGGGCTCGTCGACCAGATCGTGGTGCCCCATTTCGATTTCGAGAAGATCACCCAGCAGGCGGTCGGCAAGCACTGGCGCGACGCCACCCCGGCCCAGCGCCAGGGCCTGACCAATGGCTTCCGCGAGGTGCTGATCCGTACCTACGCCAAGGCCCTGCTCAACTACTCGGGTCAGGACATCCGCTACCTGCCGGTGAAACCCGGTCAGCGGGAGAATACGGTCACCGTCCCCACCGAGGTGCGGGAACGCGGCGGACCCGCGGTGCCCATCGATTACCGGATGTATGACAAGAACGGCAAGTGGCTGGTCTATGACCTGGTGGTCGACAACGTCAGCCTCATCGCCAACTACCGCGACAGCTTCAACACCGAGATCCGCCGCGACGGGATCGATGCCCTCATCCGTCACCTAGGGCAAATGAACCAGAAGGGCGAGGTGTGAGCGAGGCCCGGCTCCGGTCCCTGGGTCCCGCGGGGGGGCAACCCGGGGAACCACCCCAGGCATGGGAGCGTTTCGCCCTGGAGGGCGTGCTCGATTTTGGGACCGTGCGCGCCCTGCTGCGGGATGGGGAGCGGATGCTGGCGGGGGAGGGTCCCCTGGCGATCGACCTGGCGGCGGTCCACGAGGCCAACAGCGCCGGTCTTGCCTTGCTGCTGGAATGGATTGACCTCGCCCAGCGCCGCGGCCGCCCGCTGCACCTGTACAATCTGCCGGAATCCCTGGTCCATCTCGCCGAGTTGGCCAATCTCGGTCCTCTCCTGCCCCTGGCGGATGCCTGATGCCGTGGGGCCCTGCCGCACAGGGTGGACCTGCCTGGGCGGTCAGGTGCGGTCAGGCCCGGCTCCCGGCCGGTGTGATGCAACCAGCGTGGCAGAGGTGGGTGGCGCGGTCACCCAGGCCCCCACGGCCTACCCTCAACCGGATGCTTGCCCGGGCCCCCTAACCACCACTTGTGCAGACTGAAAGTTTCTGATGGATAAACTCCTCATCCAGGGCGGTGAACGGCTCAACGGCGAGGTCCGTATCGCCGGCGCCAAGAACGCCGCCCTGCCCATCCTGGCCGGGACCCTGCTGGCCGAGGGGCAGGTGCACCTCACCAATGTCCCCCATCTGCGCGACATCACCACCACCCTGGAACTCCTGGGCCGTATGGGCATGGATTTCACCCTGGGCGAGCGGATGACCATTGATGCGGATGCCAGCCGGGTGCGGAACTTCTACGCCCCCTACGAACTGGTGCGCACCATGCGCGCCTCCATCCTGGTGCTGGGTCCCTTGCTGACGCGCTTCGGCCAGGCCGAGGTCTCGCTGCCCGGGGGCTGCGCCATCGGTGCCCGGCCGGTCAACCTGCACATTGAAGGCCTGCGGGCCATGGGGGCGGAGATCAGCGTCGGCCAGGGCTACATTCACGCCCAGGCCAAGCGGCTCCATGGTGCCCGGCTGGTCCTCGACCTGGTTACCGTCACCGGTACCGAGAATTTGATGATGGCGGCTACCCTGGCGGAGGGCGAGACCCTGATCGAGAACGCCGCCCGTGAGCCCGAGGTGGAGGACCTGGCGGACTTCCTGAACGGCATGGGGGCCCGCATCGAGGGCGCGGGGACCGACCGTATCCGCATCCAGGGCGTGGAGCGGCTGGTGGGGGCCAGCCACCGCATCCTGCCGGACCGGATCGAGGCGGGGACCTTCCTGGTCGCGGCGGCCATGACCGGTGGCCGGGTCGTACTCCGGGATATGCGCCCGGACCTGCTGGATGCCGTCCTCGCCAAACTGCGCGAGGCGGGGGCCGAGGTCGACACCGGTCCGGACTGGATCAGTCTCGACATGCGGGGCCGGCGGCCGCGGGCCGTGAACGTCCACACCGCCCCCCATCCGGCCTTCCCCACGGACATGCAGGCCCAGTTCTGCGCCCTGAACAGCATCGCCGAGGGCGTCGGCGCCATTACCGAAAACGTCTTCGAGAACCGCTTCATGCACGTCCCCGAGCTGCAACGCATGGGGGCGGATATCGCCCTGGAGGGCAACATCGCCATCTGCCGCGGGGTCCCGCGCCTGACCGGGGCGCCGGTGATGGCCACGGACCTGCGTGCCTCCGCCGGCCTGGTCCTGGCCGGGCTGGTGGCCGAGGGCGAGACCCTCATCGATCGCATCTATCACCTCGACCGGGGCTACGACAACATCGAAGAAAAGCTGTCCGGCCTGGGCGCCACCATCCGCCGCGTCCACTGAACCCGGAGTTTGGCCATGGCCTTCGCCGACCCCCTCACCATCGCCCTCTCCAAGGGGCGGATCTTCAAGGAGACCCTGCCGTTGCTGGCCCATGCCGGCATCGCGGCCCTGGAGGATCCGGAGACGAGCCGCAAGCTGATCCTGGCGACCAACCAGGCGAACATCAAACTGATCATCGTCCGCGCTAGCGACGTGCCCACCTATGTTCAGTACGGCGCCGCCGATCTGGGGGTGGCGGGCAAGGACGTGTTGCTGGAGCACGGCGGCGAGGGTCTCTACGAGCCCCTGGACCTGGGTATCGCTCGCTGCCGCCTGATGGTGGCCGGACTCCCGCCGCGGGTTACCGCGGACGCCGCGGTTGCGGCTCCCTCACCTCCCTCCCCCCGCGCGGGGGAGGGCCGGGGAGAGGGGGATCAGGGCCGCGGCAGTGCCCGTCCGCGTATCGCCACCAAGTACGTCAAGTGCGCCGAGCGCCACTTCGCCGCCAAGGGGCAGCAGGTGGAGGTGATCAAGCTCTATGGCTCCATGGAGCTGGCCCCCTTGGTGGGGCTGGCGGACGGCATCGTCGACCTGGTCGAGAGCGGCAACACCCTCAAGGCCAACGGCCTGGTGCCCCTGGAGCACATCGCCGACATCAGCTCCCGGCTGGTGGTCAACAAGGCCGCCTGGAAGATGAAGCATGCCAGCGTCATGGCCCTGCTCACCGCCCTGCGCGCGGCGGTGAGGGAGCGCCAGGCCGCTCAGGATCAATCCCAGGCCATTCGGGAATAGTCTCCACCATTCAGGACCTTTCCCGGGCCATTCAGCATCCAATGAGGTAAGGCATAAGGCTGATATTCGCCGACGCGCCAGCGTCGCTGCGGATGGTTTCCCAGCCATTCAGGATCAATCGAGGTAAGGCACATGGCCGATATCCGCCGACTCTCCACCACCGACGCGGACTTTTCCGCCCAGCTTCAGGCCCTGCTGGCCTGGGAGTCCGTCTCCGACGCCCAGGTCCAGGAGACCGTGGACGCCATCATCCGCGACCTGCGCGCTCGGGGTGACGCGGCCCTGCTGGACTATACCCGCCGCTTCGACCGCTGGGAGCCCGCCAGCGCGGCGGACCTGGAGATCCCAACCGCCCGGTTGGCCCAGGCCTGGGAGGCGATCCCCGCCGCCCAACGCGCCGCCCTGGAAACGGCGGCGGGGCGCATCCGCGCCTATGCGGAACACCAGGCCCTGTCCGGCTGGAGTTACGTCGAGGCCGACGGCACCCTCCTTGGCCAGAAGGTCACCCCCCTGGACCGGGTGGGGCTCTATGTCCCCGGCGGCAAGGCGGCCTATCCCTCCTCGGTGCTGATGAACGCCATCCCCGCCAAGGTGGCCGGGGTGGCGGAACTGATCATGGTGGTGCCCACCCCCGCCGGCGAACTGAACGAACTGGTCCTGGCCGCGGCCCACGCCGCCGGCGTCGACCGGGTCTTCGCCGTCGGTGGTGCCCAGGCGGTGGCCGCCCTGGCCTATGGCACCGCCACGGTGCCGGCGGTGGACAAGATCGTCGGCCCGGGCAACATCTATGTCGCCACCGCCAAGCGCGCCGTCTTTGGCCAGGTGGGCATCGACATGGTGGCCGGCCCCTCGGAGATCCTCATCCTCTGCGACGGCGGCACGGCCCCGGAGTGGATCGCCATGGACCTCTTCTCCCAGGCCGAGCACGACGAGGATGCCCAGGCCATCCTGGTCGCCTGGGACCCGGCCTATCTCGACCAGGTGGCCGCCGCCATCGACCGCCTGTTGCCGACCATGAAGCGCCAGGAGATCATCGCCGCCGCCCTGCGCGCCCGCGGCGCCCTGATCCTGGCCCGCGATCAGGAGGAGGCCGCGGCCCTGGCCAACCAGATCGCGCCGGAACACCTGGAGCTGTCCGTGGCCGATCCCGAGACCCTGGCCGGACGCATCCGCCATGCGGGGGCCATCTTCATGGGTCGTCACACCGCCGAGGCCCTGGGGGACTACTGCGCCGGTCCCAACCACGTCCTGCCCACCTCGCGTACCGCCCGCTTCTCCTCCCCCCTTGGTGTTTACGACTTCCAGAAGCGTTCCAGCCTGATCATGGCCTCCGCCACCGGGGCCGCCACCCTGTCACACACGGTCTCGGTCCTGGCGCGGGGCGAGGGGCTCACCGCCCATGCCCGCTCCGCCGAATACCGTGGCCAGGGGCCCCGGGGCTGAGGGCGGGGACCGAGCCATGCAACACCTCGTCGACCGCCTGGTCCGCCCCGAGATCCTGGCCCTGACCGCCTACCAGGTCCCCGATGCCACGGGCCTGATCAAGCTGGACGCCATGGAGAACCCCTATGGCCTGCCCGAGGGCCTGCGCCAGGAGTGGCTGGAGGTCCTCGCCGGGGTGGACGTCAACCGCTATCCGGACCCCCGGGGCACCCACCTGGCCCAGGCCCTGCGCCAGGCACTGGACATCCCGGCGGACATGGCCCTGCTGCTCGGCAACGGCTCCGACGAGATCATCCAGATGCTGTGCCTGACCCTGGCGCGGCCGGGGGGCAAGGTGCTATCGGTGGATCCGGGCTTCGTCATGTTCCGCATGATTGCCCGCTTCGCCGGCATGGACTACGTGGGCGTGCCCCTGCGCGCCGACGACTTCGCCCTGGACAAGGCGGCGGTGCTGGCGGCCCTGGAGCGGGAACGTCCGGTCCTGACCTTCCTCGCCTACCCCAACAACCCCACCGGCAACCTCTTCGACGCCGCCGCCCTGGCGGAGATCATCGCCGCTGCCCCCGGCCTGGTGGTGGTGGACGAGGCCTACGCCCCCTTCACCGACGCCAGCTTCCTGGGGCGGCTGGGGGACTGGCCCAACCTGCTGGTCATGCGCACCGTCTCCAAGATGGGCCTGGCCGGCCTGCGGCTGGGCCTGCTGGCCGGCCCCCACGCCTGGCTCGACCAGATCGACAAGACCCGCCTACCTTACAACATCAACGTCCTCACGCAGGTCAGCGCCGCCTTCGTCCTTGGTCACAAAGCGCGCTTCGACGAACAGACCCGGCTGATCCGCCAGGAGCGCGAGCGCCTCTTCGCCGCCCTGGCGGCCCTGTCCGGCGTTCATCCCTGGCCGAGCCAGGCCAACTTCATCCTGGCCCGCTTCGCCCCCGGCCGTGCCGATGAAATCTTCCAGGCCCTCAAGGCCCGCGGCATCCTGGTCAAGAACCTCAATGGCGCCCACCCCATGCTCGCCGACTGCCTGCGCGTCACCGTGGGCACGCCGGAGGAGAACGACGCCTTTTTGGCCGCCCTCATCGCGTCTCTGTAACTACTACCCAGAGCTTTTGGTCCGGCAAGTGAGGGTCGGGTAGCGCCTGGTGGGGGGGTGATTCCAGAGCTGTACTCTTCAAACCCTTCTGCGATTTATTAACGGTAGCCCTTGGTGAGAAGCCAGCCGACTCATGAAAAAAAGCCCCGGCCCGTCTGACGACGATGCCGGGGCTTTGATGCGGCCAGTTTATGTAATGGCTCGGGCCGACTTTAGAATTTTAGGTGTCGGCTACCGGACCGGGGCCTGCTCTCTAGCCGGCGCCTGGTCTGGCCAGGCGCTCATTCTCGATTAGGGGCTCAGGACCGCTCGTTCAGCCACTTGCCGATGGCGGGGGTGACTTCCTTCTGCGCCTTGCCGCTGACGTAGATGCCGATGTGGCCGCCGGGGAAGGCCAGTTCGGTGTAGTCCTTGCTGCCGGTGCGACCGGCCAGGGCGCGGGAGGCGTCCGGCGGCACCAGGTGATCCTGGAGGGCGTAGATGTTCAGCAGCGGGCAGCCGATATTGGTCAGGGATACCTCCTGATCGCCGATCAACAGGCCGCCGTTGATCAGGGCGTTCTTCTGGTAGAAGTCCTTGATGAACTGGCGGAAGGTCTCGCCGGCCTGATCGGGGCTGTCGAAGATCCACTTTTCCATGCGCAGGAAGTTCTTGATCTTGTCCGGGTCGTCCAGGACATCGACCATGTTGACGTACTTCTGGCCGGTGAGGCTGAAGGGCTTCAGGGAGAGGAAGGTCCAGTTCAGGATTTCACCGGGGATGTTGCCCATGGTGTCGACCGCCAGGTCGACGTCCATGTGCTGGACCCAGGCCGAGAGCAGGTTGTCCGGGGTCTGGAAATCCACGGGGGTGACCATGGTCACCAGGTTCTTGACCTTCTCCGGGTGCATGGCGGTGTAGCAGAGGCTGAAGGCGCCACCCTGGCAGATGCCCAGGATGTTGATGGCGTCGAGGCCGTGACTCTCGCGGATGAAGTCGATGCAGTTGTCGAGATAACCGTTGAGATAGTCATCGATGGTCAGGGCCCGGTCGGCGTGATCCGGGTAGCCCCAGTCGATGAGATAGACGTCCTGACCGGTGGCCAGCAACCCCTTGATGGTCGAACGATCCTCCTGGATGTCGGTCATGTAGGGCCGGTTGACCAGGGCATAGACGACCAGCAAGGGTACCGGATTGCGCTTGACGCCTTCCGGGGCCTGGTAGCGATAGAGGGTCAGCTTGTCTTCCCGGTAGACGACCTCGCGGGGGGTGACCCCGGTGTCGATCTTCTCGGCGTTGAGCAGATTCTCCATGCCCTGGCCCAGCTTGCGGCTGAAGTCGAGCATCTCTTCGGAGAGTTTGTCGGGGCGGATGTCGATGGGCAGCATCATGATGGGTTCTCCTCCGGGGCTCACTGGTCAGCCGAGGTGGGCGTGACGGGCTTTTTGCGGACGACGGTGCGCTTCACGGGGGCCGGGGCGCTCTGCGCCAGGGCCGGGCGGAGTCCCGGGCTGGTGGCGGCGGTTTCCTGTCCGCCCAGGGCCGCGACTTGCAGTTGCAGGCCATGCAACTCCTTGCGCAGGGCCTTGTTCTCCCGGCGGACCTGCTGGACGCGGTCCTGAAGGGTCCGCAACTCGTTGCGCGTCGGCATGTTCATGGCGCCGAGGCTTTCGTCGACCATGATGGACATGCGCTGCTTGAGGGCCATCTGGGCATTGACCAGGTGGCCGTGGATCCGGGCATACTCGGTGCTCTGGACTTCCTCGGCGTAGACCTCCTCACAGCAGCCCACCCAGGTATCGTACAGTCCGCGGGCGGAATCGATGACCTTGTCGGAGGCCTGCATCCGCTCCAGGGTGGCGCGCATGCGCTGGATGGATTTCATGCCCATGCCGGAGAAGAAGGACATGTACTCCTGCAGGGCCTTCTGGTAGTCCAGGCTGCGGCGGATCAGGTCCTGATACTGGGACTGCTCCTCCCGGGTATAGCCCAGACCGGGGGCGGAAAGGACCTTGTCCACCGTGCTGGCGGGGGCGTGGGGCATGTTCCGCAGCAGGTCGCCCGGGATGGGGCTGAGGGAGGACATCATGCGCTGCCAGTTGTCGTAGGGCAGTTCCCAGAAGGCCATCATCTTGTGCAGGGCCTGATCGCCCTGCTCCTGGCCACCCATGAAGGACTGCTGCATGTCGTTCAGGGTCTTGGTCAGGGAGGACCAGCCATCGGTGGCGGAACCGCCAAACTGGGGCAGGTTGTGAGTGAAGGTGTCGGCCATGCGGAAAAACATCTTGCCCTGCTCCATCATCCGCTCCATGAAGGTGCGGGACAGGTCGGGGGTGGCGGGGGCGAAGGCCTTCCACCACTGGTCCATGGCGGTTTCCCACGGGTTGGTCGCGGGGGCCTGGGCGCCCAGGGCCTTGCGGCTCAGGTCGGTCCACTGCTCCCAGTATTTTTGCTGAAGGCTCAGCCAGTCTTCGGTCATGGGTGCTCTCCTCGTTGGGGTATGACAAAACAAGCTATCACGGAAAATTGTGCAGTGCAACAAAAGCCGCTTTGACATATAGTAGCCAGGTCAGCTTCAGGGCTGTCTTCTGGAGCTATGTATTTTGAGAGGAACTTCTCCAATGAGTGAAAGAATCGTGATCGTTGACGCCGGCCGCACCGCCGTGGGCACTTTCGGCGGCAGTCTGTCCTCGATGCCGGCCCCCGAAATGGGCGCGACGGTCATCAAAGCCCTCCTGGAGCGTACCGGCATCAAGCCCGAGCAGGTCGACGAGGTCATTCTGGGCCAGGTCCTCACCGCCGGTTCCGGCCAGAATCCGGCCCGCCAGACCACCCTCAAGGCCGGCCTGCCCGTCGCGGTGCCCGCCCTGACCATCAACAAGGTCTGCGGCAGTGGCCTCAAGGCGGTCCACCTGGCCATGCAGGCGGTGGCCTGTGGCGACGCCGAGATCGTGATCGCCGGCGGCCAGGAGAGCATGACCCGTTCCGGCCACGTCCTCCCCGGTTCCCGTGACGGCGTGCGCATGGGCGACTGGAAGATGCAGGACACCATGATCGTCGATGGCCTGCAGTGCGCCTTCAACGGCTACCACATGGGCGTCACCGCCGAGAACATCGCCAAGAAGTACGGCTTCAGCCGCCAGGCCCAGGATGAATTCGCCGCGGCCTCCCAGCAGAAGGCCGAGGCCGCCCAGAAGGCCGGCCGCTTCGATGCGGAAATCGTCCCGGTCAGCATCCCCCAGCGCAAGGGCGACCCCCTGGTCTTCGCCAGCGACGAGTTCCCCCGCCATGGCACCACCGCCGAGACCCTGGCCAAGCTGCGCCCGGCCTTCGACAAGGAGGGTACCGTCACCGCCGGCAATGCCTCCGGTATCAACGACGGCGCCGCCATTGTCATCGTCACCACCGAGTCCAAGGCCAAGGAACTGGGTCTGGAGCCCCTGGCGACCATCGTCGCCTTCTCCAGCGCTGGCGTCGATCCCGCCATCATGGGCACGGGCCCCATCCCCGCCACCACCAAGTGCCTGGAGAAGGCCGGCTGGAGCGTGGCGGACCTGGACCTGGTGGAGGCCAACGAGGCCTTCGCCGCTCAGGCCATGTCGGTCAATCATGACCTGGGCTGGGACCTGAGCAAGGTCAACGTCAACGGTGGGGCCATCGCCATCGGCCACCCCATCGGCGCCTCCGGGGCCCGCGTCCTGGTCTCCCTCCTGTACGAGATGAAGCGTCGCGGCGCCAAAAAGGGCCTGGCGACCCTCTGTATCGGCGGTGGTCAGGGTGTCGCCCTGGCGGTGGAACGTCCCTGACCACTTCCCCGTCCGGCCCCGGGATCCGCCTGGCCCTGACTGGCTGCGGGTTGCGCCCGCCAGCGGTCAGCCCCGGGCGTGCCCGGGGCGGGCGGGTGCCCGTCGTCCGATCCTCCCGGTAACCCCCGGAGGCTCCGATTGATCTCCAGGGACGGAGACCGCCTCGGGATGGGCGAACGTGCAATCCCTGGCCTTGCCGGCCCCTGGGGCGGGCGGGGTCCGGGCTGGCCCTCACTCACTACCGCGGCCACCGCGGAGGCGCTACAGACTCATGTCCAGCGAACGTATCATCAAGAAATACCCCAATCGCCGTCTCTATGACACCGAGGTGAGCCGTTACGTCACCCTCGACGATGTCCGCGCGCTGGTCATGGATGGCGTCGAATTTCGGGTGCTGGACACGAACAACGAGGACATCACCCGGGCCATCCTCCTCCAGATCATGCTCGAGGAGGAGAGCGGCGGCGAACCCCTCTTCAGCGCGCAGATGCTCGCCCAGATCATCCGCTTTTATCGTGGAACCCTCCAGGGTGTGTTCTCCCGGTACATGGAGCGCTCCCTCGACCTCTTCGTCAAGCAGCAACATCAGTTGCGTGAGACCTGGGGCGAGACCCCCCTGGATGCCATGGCCCGCCTGGCCCAGCGCAACGTCGACATCTGGTCCGACCTGCAGAACGAGTTCCTGCGCGCGGCCGGCTACAAGAAGCGTTCCGAGGCCGACGGCAAGCCCTGACCGGGTCTTGTCCCCCCGTCACTCCCTCTTCCTCTCATCCCCGCCTTTGCCCGCGTGGGCCGGTCCCGTCCGGTCTGAACGTGGCCGGCTGATCACTGCAACGGGCCAGTCCGCGCCGCAATGCCGCAACGGATCGCCCTCGGCGTGACCTCCGAGTTATTTTTCATTCCATTCAGTGACTTTGGTGGGATGGACAGTGGAGCTATCCCCCGATCGCGGGTCTTGAGCCCTTTGTCAGCCGCCGAAAAAAGGTGTTGACAGGCGGCGGCGGGGCGGATATTGTGCGCTGCAACAATTGCTGCGCCGCACAAAAGGCGAACCACCAAACCCCATCGGGAGAAAAACCATGACCGTTAAAGACAGCCTGACCGCCATGAACGAAATGACCTCCAAGGGCGCCGATCGCCTGAGCAGCCTGGGCGACCTCAACCTCAAGATCTGGGAGAAGCTCGCCGCCCGCCAGCTCGAGGCCCTGAACCTGATGATGGAGCAGAGCGTCCGCCAGATGAAGATTGCCAGCGAGGCCAAAGGGTATAATGAGTTCGTCAAGGCCCAGGTCGAGATGGCCAAGGAAGCCAGCGAGCGCATGATGGAAGAGGTCCGCACCAACATGTCGCTGGCCAACGAAGTCCGTGACGAGTACCGCGCCTGGGCCCAGGCCGGCATGTCCGAAATGACTGCCGAAATCAAAAAGAGCGTCGCCTCGGCGTCCTAAATCTAATTCGGGAGTTCTCAGAAATGGCGCAACCAATGCGTGTGGCTCTGGTTACCGGCGGAATTGGTGGTATCGGTACCTCCATCTGCCAGCGGCTGGCGAAAGACGGGATGCGGGTGGTGGCCAACTACCACCCGATGGAGCAGGAGCAGGCGGAGGCCTGGCTGGCCGCCCGTCAGGCGGAAGGTCTGGATATCTCCATCGCGGTCGGTGATGTCTCCTCCTGGGACGATACCCAGCGCATGGTCGCCGAGGTGGTGGAGAAGGCGGGCCCCGTGGACGTGTTGGTCAACTGCGCCGGGATCACCCGCGACAAGACCTTCAAGCGCATGGAGTTGGCGCAGTGGGAGGCGGTCATCAACGTCAACCTCAACTCCGTGTTCAACGTCACCCGGCCGTTGTGGGATGGCATGCTGGAGCGCGGCTTTGGTCGCATCATCAACATCTCCTCCGTCAATGGTCAGCGTGGCCAGTTCGGTCAGGCCAACTATTCGGCGGCCAAGGCCGGCATGCATGGATTCACCATGGCTCTGGCCCAGGAAGGTGCCACCCGCGGCGTGACGGTCAACACCGTCTCCCCCGGTTACGTCGAGACGGCCATGACCCTGGCGATGCGTGACGACGTCCGCGAAGGCATCATCTCCGGCATCCCCATGCGCCGCATGGCCCAGCCGGAGGAGATCGCCGCCGCCATCGCCTTCCTGGCCTCCGATCAGGCCAGCTACATCACCGGGGCCAACATCCCGGTCAATGGCGGCCTCTTCATCCACTAAGTGGCGCGCCGGCCCCGCGGTCGACCCATGTTCCCGCCCCGGGCCTTGTCAGTGGCGCCGCCGCTCGCGCCGATGTTGAGCGGTGGCGCCCAACGGACCTTTCCCGTGAAGGTCCATCCCATTCCCCCGGCCGCGCCTGGCGCGTCCGGTCCATGCCGTGGTGACGCATGACGCCCACGGTGGCAACAGGTCCTCCTCGTCTCTCTCAATCATTTGAGAAGAGCTTTAGCCCGGCACCCCGCCGGGCTTTTTTTTATTCAAGAGGTTTCAGGCTCAGCCCTCGGCTGAAATTCCGTCAAATTGCCCATTTGATAATGTCTTGGGTAACCGACGCTGATTCATGCTTGGGCTCACGATTCTGGAGCAGCCTGGCGATGACCTCTTGTAGGTAGCGATGCAGATCGACCCTAACCGGTAATGGTGGCGAAGACCGCCGGCAGGCGCTCGGGCAGGCGCTCGACATGGTCGACGATGGCGTAGCGGTTCTCGCCAAAGATGCGCGCCACGTAGCGGTCGGCCAGGGGGTCCAGGGTCAGGCAGTAGGTGTAGATGCCCTGCATGGCCAGGTCCTCCACCGCCTTCTTGGCGTCGTGGCGCAGGTATTGGGGATCACGCTCGTCGATATCCGCTGGCTCACCGTCGGTGATGAGCAGCACCAGGCGCTTCTGGGCTGGCTGCTGGCGCAGGTGATGGCCGGCGTGGCGCAGGGCGGCGCCCATGCGGGTGCTCAGGCCGCCTTTCATGCCTGCCAGGCGCGCCTTGGGTAGGTCGTCGTAGGGCTGGTTGAAGTCCTTGAAGCGGAAGTACTGGACGTCGTGGCGGCCATCGGAGGCGAAGCCATGGATGGCGAAGGGGTCGCCGATGGCGTCGATGGCCCAAGCCAGCAGGCCGGTGGCCTCGCGGGTCAGGGTCAGGATGCTGGGGCTGGTCTCGTCATCCTTGTTGACGCGCTCGTTGGTGGACTCGGACAGGTCGAGCAGGATCAGTACCGCCAGGTCGCGTACATGGCGGGTGATGCGGATGTTGATGCGCGGGTCGGGCATGACGCCGCGGCGGATGTCGATCATGGCCCGCACCGCGGCGTTGAGGTCCAGCTCCTCCCCCTCCTCGTAGCCACGGCGTCGCACCACCCCCTGGGGCTGGAGGGCGTCGATCAGGTGGCGGATGCGGGTGGCCAGGGGGCGGTAGCGGGTCAGCAGTTCATCCATCGCCGCCGGATCGCCCAGGCCCTGGCGGCGCTCCAGCACCGTGGCCCAGTCCGGGCGATAAAGCTGCACCTGGTGGTCCCATTCCTGATAGTGGCACGGGTCGGCGACCGGCTCCTTGCCCTCCGACTGGTTGTAGCTGACGCCCAGGTCCTCGTAGGGGAAGAGCTCGGTGCCCAGGACCCAGATCTCCTGGGCATCGTCGCCGGCGGTCTCCACCTCCACCTCGTTGACGAACTCCATGAGGCTGACGTGCTTACGGACCTGGCGCTGGCTGAGGGGGATGTAGTCGATGCCGCGACTGAGGAACTCAGCCTCATCGAAGGCCCAGATAAAGCGGTTGTCGTCCCGGTAGGGTAGGGGCCAGTCCTCCAGCAGGCGCAGGCTGGGCAGGGCCGCCTCCCGCCCCAGGGCGTTGTAAAACGCGACGCCGGCGTCCCAACTGATCTGGTTGTCCGCGGGACGGGCCGCCAGCTCGGCATGGAAGGCTTGGGCGGCGGCGAGGAGACGTTCGTCCTCCTCCTCCGCCCAGTAGGCGGGGTCGAGGAGGGCATGGGCCAGGCGCAGCAGCCGATCCAGGGTGGGGTGGGCCGGGCTGTCGCCCTCCTCGGCGGGGCGGGTGAAGAAGGGCAGCCACAGCTTGCGCAGGCCGGGAAATTTCTGGATCGCCAGGTACTCGACGCGGGCGTCCTCGAACAGCTCGATCAGCCAGCGTTGGAAGGGGTTGAGGGCCTCGGCGCTCAGCTCCTGGCGGGTGTGGACCAGGTGCGCGGCGCAGTGGGCGGCGCTGGCGCGATAGACCTCGCCGCCGGGGATGCCGCGGTAGCTATCGAAGGCATCCGGCAGGTGGAAGAAGCCGTCCGCGATGAAGGGCCGCAGACCCTGGCGGCTCTCGTAGTCGCCGGAGGTGGGCCGCATGAAAAAGGCACGCGCCCAGAGGGCCCGCAGGTAGAAGTTGAGCTTGCGCTGATTGTCCACCAGCAGGCTACCGCGGCGCTCCTTCTGCAACACGGCGCGGGAGGATTCGGTGGCCAGGCCGAAGTAGGCCATCTGGCCGTCCAGGTCCCGGGCATGGGCCTGGGCGCCCCACAGGGCCCAGCGGCGCAGCCCCCCCAGGGTGAGTTTGGACAGGAGCTCGTCCATGTTCTCCATCATGGGCCGCAGGCCCCGGGGGGCCTTGCCGGCAAGCTGGTGGATCAGGCCGAGGAAGCCACGGATCAGCTCGGCGTCCCCCAGACGCTGGGCCGCCAGGGGCAGGTTGGAGAGCAGCAGGGCGATGACGGTGCCGGAGGTGTGGGAGGCGAGTTTCATCATGCTGGTGACGACGTCGACGATGACGTCCTCGCCGACCTCCTTGACCACCCGCGGCAGTTCCTGGACGTAGGCCAGCACCAGGTCCTGGCCCCGGCCCATGCCGCACATGGCGCGCATGCCCTCCAGGTAGTTCTGCAGGCCCCGGGGCGACATGACCCGCGCCGCCTCCTGATAGCTGGATTCCAGGGCGGCGCGATGGTCGTGGTCGCCCGCGTCCAGGCAACTGACGTATTGGCTGAAGTCGATGCTCATGGGGCGTGCCTCCCATCAAATGGGTTCATAGCCACTGTCAGGATGGCGATCCTGGGGATATCGGGGTCGGCGGACAGGGTCAAGAAAACCGGCATGGGGTCGGTCAGAAGTAGGTGGTGACCGCCGCGTCCAGGGTGTCGCGCATGTCGGGGTCGTCGGTCAGGGGCCGCACCAGGGCCATCTGGCAGGCGGCCTGGGGGTCAATGCCCTGACGGATCAACTGGCCAGCGTACACCAGCAGACGGGTCGACATGCCCTCGTCCAGCCCATGGCCCTTGAGGTTGCGGCTGCGCTGGGCGACCTGCACCAGCTTGTCGGCGATCGCCGGGTCGATGCCGGCCTCGTGGGCGAGGATCTCGGTCTCGATCTCCGGGGCCGGATAGTTGAAGTCCAGGGCACCGAAGCGTTGCTTGGTGGACTGCTTGAGGTCCTTCATCAGGCTCTGGTAGCCGGGATTGTAGGAGATGACGATCTGGAAGTCGGGGTGGGCGGCGACCAGTTCCCCTTTCTTTTCCAGGGGCAGGACGCGGCGGTGGTCGGTGAGGGGGTGGATGACGACCGTGGTGTCCTGGCGGGCCTCGACCACCTCGTCCAGGTAGCAGATGGCGCCGATGCGGGCGGCGACGGTGAGGGGGCCGTCCTGCCAGCGGGTGCCGTTGACGTCGAGGAGGAAGCGGCCAACCAGGTCGGAGGCGGTCATGTCCTCGTTGCAGGCGACGGTGATCAGGGGCCGGCCCAGGCGCCAGGCCATGTATTCGACGAAGCGGGACTTGCCGCAGCCGGTGGGGCCCTTGAGCATGACCGGCATGCGGGCGCCATAGGCGGCCTCGTAGAGGGTCACTTCCTGGGCTACGGGGCGATAGTAGGGTTCGGTCTTGACCAGGTACTGGTCGCGGTCGATGGTGTCGCTCATCTCGGCTTACCTCATGGAATCATGAATCTGTCGCAGCGGGCCTTAGGGTTCGCCCTGTCCGACGCGGTCGGGTGCGCAACAAAAAGGCCCCTGCCTCGTTTTGCCGAGACAGGGGCCTGGTTGGGCTTCGCCCCGGCAAAACCGCCGCTACCTTGTTTCCCGCGCCTCGCCACTGGACTGAGCTGGTGGCAAGGGCGGGTCGGTCGCGGCTAGCTGCCAGTCGCGGTCTGGTATTAGACCGGCTTGCCGCGGAAGACCACCATCTCGGCGCCCTTGGACTGGGCGTAGTTGTCGAAGCCGATCAGTCGGACGTGGTTGTTGGGATGGGCCTTGTGGCAGGCCTCGGCCTCGGCCAGGATCTTGTCCACGTCGGTCTCGCCGAACATGGGCAGCTTCCACATGTACCAGTAGTAGTCGAAGGCATTCTCGGGCTCGGTGTGCTCGATGGCCGGGTTCCAGCCCTTTTTGACGATGTACTCGACCTGCTTGCGGATGCGGGCCTGATCCATCTCAGGAAGGTAGGAGAAGGTCTCGAACTTACGGCTGTTGACGTCGCTGAGACTGGACTTGTAGTCCTGCATGTCGCTCATGGGTGCATTCCTCTGAATAAGTGATTCGGTTCGCTGGGGTTCGATGTCCACCCCGGCGGCGGGCCGGGGTGGCGGCTGGGGGATGGGGGCTTACTTGTGCGCCACGTCCAGCTTGTCGACGGTGTCGAACTCGAACTTGATCTCTTTCCAGGTCTCCATGGCGATCTTGAGCTCGGGGCTGCTGGCGGCCGCCTTGGTGAGGACCTCCTTGCCTTCCTTCTCGATGGCGACACCCTGATTGCGGGCCTCGACACAGGCCTCGAGGGCGACGCGGTTGGCCGCGGCGCCGGCGGCGTTGCCCCAGGGGTGACCCAGGGTGCCACCGCCGAACTGGAGGACGGAGTCGTCGCCGAAGATGGTCACCAGGGCCGGCATGTGCCAGACATGGATACCGCCGGAGGCGACGGCGAAGGCGCCGGGCATGGAGCCCCAGTCCTGATCGAAGAAGATGCCGCGGCTGCGGTCTTCCTTGATGTAGGACTCGCGCAGCAGGTCAATCCAGCCCAGGGTGGCCTCGCGGTCACCCTCCAGCTTGCCGACGACGGTGCCGGTGTGCAGGTGGTCGCCGCCGGACAGGCGCAGGATCTTGGTCAGGACGCGGAAGTGGATACCGTGGTGCGGGTTGCGATCGAGCACGGCGTGCATGGCGCGATGGATGTGCAGCAGCATGCCATTGTCACGGCACCAGTTGGCCAGGCCGGTATTGGCGCAGAAGCCGCCGGTGATGTAGTCGTGCATGATGATCGGGGCGCCGATCTCCTTGGCGTACTCGGCCCGCTTGTACATCTCCTCGGGGGTGGGGGCGGTGACGTTCAGGTAGTGGCCCTTGCGCTCGCCGGTCTCGTCCTCGGCCTTGCGGATGGCGTCCATGACGAAGTCAAAGCGGGCGCGCCAGCGCATGAAGGGCTGGGAGTTGACGTTCTCGTCGTCCTTGGTGAAGTCCAGACCACCGCGCAGGCACTCGTAAACGGCGCGGCCGTAGTTCTTGGCGGACAGGCCGAGCTTGGGCTTGATGGTGCAGCCAAGCAGGGGCCGGCCATACTTGTTCATGATGTCGCGCTCGACCTGGATGCCCTGGGGCGGACCGCCGCAGGTCATGACATAGGCGATGGGGAAGCGCACGTCCTCCAGGCGCAGGGCCCGCACGGCCTTAAAGCCGAAGACGTTACCGACCAGGGAGGTGAAGACGTTGACGACCGAGCCTTCCTCGAAGAGGTCGATGGGATAGGCGATGAAGGCGTAGTAGCAGGTGTCGTCGCCCGGGACGTCCTCGATCCGGTAGGCGCGGCCCTTATAGTGGTCGAGATCGGTCAGCAGGTCGGTCCACACCGTGGTCCAGGTGCCGGTGGAGGACTCGGCGGCGACGGCGGCGGCGGCCTCCTCGCGGGGCACGCCCGGCTGCGGGGTGATCTTGAAGCATGCCAGCAGATCCGTGTCCTTGGGCACGTAATCCGGCATCCAGTAGGTCTCGCGGTATTCCTTCACGCCCGCGTTGTAAGTCTTTGCCATGCCTAGTCTCCGCTACAAATTTGAGTGATTGGCTATTAGCCCTGGGGCCGGATCTTGGCCAGCCCTGAGTTCTTGATGGTCTGCAGGGCGGCCGGGACGAGGGTACTGATCATAGAGTCCATTGCATCCCGGACAAGATCCAGTATAAGCATTCGATTCATAAACACAATTCAGGATTATTGATCGAAAACCAAAGAATCGCTTTGGTATTCCGCCCGCTTCCATGGGCGCCAGGCCCTCGGGGGGCCGGTCAGAAAAAGTGGGCGAAGCGCAGGACCCAGCGGTGGTTTTCGAAAAAGCCGCTCTTGGTCTCCAGGTCGCCGCCGTATTCCAGGGTCAGGCGCCCTACGGGCAGGTTCAGGTAGCCAACCAGCCCATAGCGATGCACGCTGAGGTCATTGGACCAGGGCGTGACCTCCGTCCGCGTTGCGCCGCCGGCGTTGTAGAAGTAGCTCAGGCTAAGGGCAAGCATGCGGTTGAATTGATAACTGAGGGCGGTCTGGGCGCTGTAGAGGGGCTGCTGGCTCAGGGTGCCAATCACGGGGCTGTTGCCAAAGTAGTCGTCGTTGTCACCAAACCAGGCCACGTCCCCCGCGACCAGCCAGTCGAGACGGTCGAGCAGGCGTTGGCTGAAACCGGTCTGCAGGGCGCCCCGGACGCGGTTTTCCCCGGGGTTGGTGTTGAGGACCCGCGTACGCTCGGCGTCGTACTGCCCGGTGGGCAGGCTCAGATAGGCGGCGATGCCGACATAACGACCCACCTCCCGGTCCACGTAAGGCCAGGTCGCCAGCATCATGCCCAGATCGCCGAGCCCACCGTTGTCCTCGATGGCCCCCAGGTCGCCGCTGGTCCGGACCCGCAGGTTGGCGACCTGGGCATAAAAGTAGCTGGGATTGCCCGCCACCTCGAAGGCATGTCCCAAGCGGAGCTGCAACTGGTCCAGATTCAGGCGGGAATCCAGTTCCAGGCGCTCGCCCTCCCGATACAGATCGCCGCGATGACTCGAGATATAGGCCAGCGAGACCGCCGATAGACCCGGCGGGGGGGGAATGACATCCAGGGGCACGAGGTCGATGGCCTGGGCGGGCAGCACCATGAGGGACATTAGCAGGCCGAGCATCGTGGAGACGGAGGCATTCATGCGGCTATACCTGGAAGTTATCTATTTGGTACGTACCGGGAAAGGGGCACATCTTTGCGCGGCGATATTGTCGCAGTCCGGCCAGCCCACGTCATGCCCCTCTCCCCGTTCCGGGATGACCCGGGCGCGTCCCCTGGTCGCCAGTGGGGTACCATCCGACCCGGAAGAACGGAAAATTTCTTGCGCGTGGGACCGGCCCGGCCAGGGTAACCTTGAGATTTAATCGTCTAGGCGGTTGTCGGCATCGTCTCCGCTCTCCTACAATCAAGGATGACCATTGTTGATAAACAGCATATTGAGGGGGCTTTATGGAACGTCGTTCCTTTCTGCAAGGCGCCGGCATGGCCGGTATTCTCGCCACCGGTATCGCCCCGGCCATCATCCGGGCTCAGGAACCCATCCGCTGGCGCCTGGCGTCCAGCTTCCCGAAATCCCTCGACACCGTCTACGGCGCCAGCGAGTCCTTCGCCCAGTACGTCGCCGACGCTACCGGGGGTAATTTCCAGATCTCGGTCCATCCGGCGGGGGAGATCGTCCCCGCCTTTGGCGTCGTCGATGCCATCCAGCAGGGCACGGTCGAGTGCGCCCATACCGCGCCCTACTATTTCTTCGGCAAGGACGAGACCTTCGCCCTCGACTGTTCCGTGCCCTTCGGCATGACCTCCCGCCCCATGACGGCGTGGATGTATGACGGCAACGGCTTGAAACTGCTGCGCGACTTCTACGCCCAGTTCAACATCGTCAACTTCCCCTGCGGCAACACCGGCGCCCAGATGGGGGGTTGGTATCGCAAGGAGATCAAGTCGGTCAAGGACCTGGATGGCATGAAGATGCGCATTTCAGCCTTCGCCGGGCGCGTTCTGGCCAAGCTGGGACTGGTGGCCCAGACCCTGCCCGCCGGCGAGATCTACCAGGCCCTGGAGAAGGGTACCATCGACGCCTCCGAGTGGATCGGTCCCTATGACGACCTCAAGCTCGGCCTGCACAAGGTGGCGCCCTACTACTATTACCCCGCCTGGTGGGAGGGCAGCACCCAGTTCTCCGTCTACATCAACAGCGACAAGTGGAACAGCCTGTCCAAGGACTACCAGGCGATCATCACCCAGGCCGCCGCCGCCGCCCATGTCCAGTGCCAGGCCCGCTACGACGCCCGCAACCCCGCCGCCCTCAAGCAACTGGTCGCCGAGGGGGCCAAGCTGAGCCGCTTCCCCAAGGACGTCATGGACGCCGCCTTCAAGGCCGCGCAGGAGGTCTACCAGGAGCTGGACGAGAAGAACCCGAACTGGAAAAAGGTCTATCCTGATTACAAGAGCTTCATGGCCCAGCAGGTGCAGTGGCAGTCCGTGGCGGAGGCCAATTACACCCAGTACCTCGCCGCGCAGAAACTCTAGTCCCCGGCCCGCCGCCCCGGGCTCCCCGCCCGGCGGCGGCGGTTCTGTCCACCTTGCCGCGACCGCGGATTCTCGGAACGCCGAGCGCCAGTACGCTGGCCTCGGCGTTTTGCCCTCCGGGCGGTCCTGGGGCCATCCCATGAAGATTCTGCTGCGCCTCTCCCGTCTCATCGATGTTACCAATGGCCTGCTGGGCCGGCTGACCCCCTGGCTGGTCTTCGCCGCCGTCCTTATCAGCGCCAGCAATGCGGTGGCCCGCAAGGCCCTTAATCTCAGCTCCAACGCCTTCCTTGAGGTGCAGTGGTACCTCTTCGCCGCCGTCTTCCTTCTCGGTGCCGGCTATGTCCTGCTGGAAAATGCCCACGTCCGCATCGACGTCCTGGCCGGCAAACTCTCCATGCGGGCGCGGAACTGGATCGATGTCGTCGGCCTCCTGGTCTTCTTGCTGCCCCTGTGCGGCTTCATGATCAAACTGTCCTGGCCCTATGTCTGGCAGGCCTACGTCTCCGGGGAGATCTCCCAGAATTACGGTGGTCTCATCCGCTGGCCGGTCTATGCCCTGGTGCCCCTCGGTTTTGGCCTGCTGGGGCTCCAGGCTCTGTCGGAACTGATCAAGCGCCTGGCCTTCCTCAGCGGCGCCGGGCCAAATCCTCTCCACGGGGGTGGCGGTGAGGAGGAGGCCGTCGAGCATGGCCACGTCGGAGGGCCTCCCATTGCTGCCGTGGCGCCGGCAGGCGGGACCGGTACCGCGCCCGCCATCTCCACAGGCCCCCGTGGGGCCGGGCCCCAGGGAGGGACGACCAAATGACCGCGCTCCTGGCCGCTCACATCCCCGAACTCATGTTCGGGTCCCTGCTGCTCTTTCTCCTCACCGGTTTTCCGGTGGCCTTCTCCCTGGCGGCCGTTGGCCTGACCTGGGGCTTCATCGGCATGGAGATCGGTCTGTTGCCGCCCAGCCTCTTCCAGGCCCTGCCGCTGCGGGTCTTCGGCATCATGCAGAACGAGACCCTGCTGGCCATCCCCTTCTTCACCCTCATGGGCCTGATCCTGGAACGGAGCGGCATGGCGGAGGATCTGCTCGATACCGTCGGCCAGGTCTTCGGCCCCATCCGCGGCGGCGTGGCCCTGGCGGTGCTGTTCGTCGGCGCCCTGCTGGCGGCGACCACCGGCGTGGTGGCCGCCTCGGTCATCTCCATGGGCCTGATCTCCCTGCCGATCATGCTGCGGTATGGCTACAGCCCGGCGATCGCCGCCGGGGCCATCACCGCCTCCGGCACCCTGGCGCAGATCATCCCCCCCTCCCTGGTGCTGATCGTCATGGCCGACCAATTGGGCCGCAGCGTCGGCGACCTCTACATGGGCGCCTTCATCCCGGCCTTTACCCTGGTGGGGCTCTTTGCCCTCTTCATCATCCTTCTGGCTATTTTCAAGCCCACCCTGGTGCCGGCCCTGCCGCCCGAGGCGCGCACCTACGCCGAGCCCGACGGCAGCTCGGGTCTGCGGTCCCTGGCGGTCTTCACCCTGATCATCGCCGGCGCCGCGGTCGCCTTCGGTCAGCACTATGGCGAGATCCTCGCCGCCCTGACGGGCAGCGACGTCAAGCCGGCCCTGGACGAGACCCTCGTCGTTACCCTGACCGGCGCCACCCTGTTGGCCTTCATCGGGGCCCTGATCAACCAGGTCCTGGGTCTGGGGCTCTTGTCACGGCTCACCGAGCGGGTGACCTTCGTCCTGATCCCGCCACTGATCCTGATCTTCCTGGTGCTGGGGACCATCTTCCTCGGGGTGGCGACGCCGACCGAGGGTGGGGCCATGGGGGCGGTGGGTGCCCTGATCATGGCCCTGGCCCGTCGCAAGCTGGACCGGCAACTGCTCAGGCATGCCCTGGAGGCGACGGCGCGCCTGTCCACCTTCGTGCTGTTCATCCTCATCGGCTCGACCGTCTTCAGCTTCACCTTCACCGCCGTCGATGGTCAGCTCTGGGTGGAACATCTGTTCGACAAGTTGCCCGGTGGCCAGATCGGCTTCCTGGTCTTCGTCAACTTTGTCATCTTCCTGCTTGGCTTCTTCATCGACTTCTTCGAGATCGCCTTCATCCTGGTGCCCTTGCTCGCGCCGGTGGCGGACAAGCTGGGCATCGACCTGGTCTGGTTTGGCGTGTTGCTGGCGATGAACCTCCAGACCTCGTTCCTGACCCCGCCCTTCGGCTTCGCCCTCTTCTATCTGCGCAGCGTGGCGCCGGCCCAGGCCTTCGTCGACCGGATCACGCACCGGCGGGTGGAGGGCGTGAAGACCCTGGACATCTACCGGGGCTCCATTCCCTTCGTCCTGATCCAGATCGCCATGGTGGCAGCCATCATCGCCTTTCCCGGCATCGTCACCATGGGGCTGAACAAGACCGAAAAGGTGGATCTGGAGAGTATCAAGATCGAGGTCGAGACCGGCGGCGGCTGGGAACAGCAGGGCAGTGGTTGGGGCCAGTCGAGCGAAGGAGGTTGGGACCAGCCGGCGGCGGAGGACGCCCCCGGTGCGCCTGACACCAGTCGAGCGGACGAAGGAGGCTGGGGCACGCCCGCCGACGGCGGTTGGGATCAGCCGGCGGAGGGCCCAGCGGGAGATTCGGGGTGGGCAAGGCCGGCAGCGGAAGATGCCGTCCAGGACCAGCCGGTGGCTGAAGAGGGCGGTCAACCGGGTGACACCGGCGTGGCGGAGCCGGGTGCTTCCGCCCCGGGGGATGATTGGGCGACGCCGGCGCGGTGATCCCTCACCCGCGTCTGATGACCCTGGCGTCCCACCGTGCCGCCAGGGTCGTGATGAAGTCCGACCAGGTGCAGGGTGGATGCCGCGGGGTCAGGAGGTCGCCGCCGTGCTCGGGTGGCGGCGCCTGACTCGGCTGCGCATTCGTTCAGCCCCCTCTCCCCAACCCTTCCCCCACCAGGGGGGAGGGAGCAAGAGCATCAGTGGCTTGTGCCAACCAAGGTAGCCCGGGAAGCAGGGGGGTGTGATCATTTGATCGGCTGCCAGGAAAAGGGTCGCGGCGCGCCCCGCGCGGCGACCGGTGGTGTAAAAACCCCGCCGGACCCGCACGAAGAAGGGGGTGTGATAGGCCGGCGCGGGGGTGGCGGGGTGGGCCGGCTGGTCCGGTCCCTGCCCGCCCATCGCCAGCAGTTGCAGGCTGACATGGGCGCGGCGGGCGGCCTGCTGCACCAGACGCAAAAATTCATCACGGCCCAGGTGGAAGGAGCAGGAGGAGGTCACCAGCAGGCCGCCGGGTTCCAGTACCTCCAGGCCGAGGCGGTTGAGGCGCTGGTAAGCCTGGAGGCCCTCGCGCTCGTCCTTGCGCCGCTTGATGAAGGCCGGGGGATCAAGCATCACCAGGTCGAAGCGCTCCCCTTCCTCCTTGATCTGGCGCAGGGCGTCGAAGGCGTCGCCCTGGAGGCCGCTGACCCGCTCCAGCAGGCCGTTGCGCTCGGCGTTGGCGCCCACCGCCGCCAGGGCCGTGGCCGAACTGTCCACGCACACGACCTCCTCGGCCCCGAGCCGGGCGGCCCGCAACCCCCAGGCGCCGACGTAGCTACAGACATCCAGGGCGCGGCGCGGGCGGCCGAAGCGGCCCAGGCGGGCGCGATTCTCCGCCTGGTCGAAGAACCAGCCGGTCTTCTGGCCGGTCAGGGGCGAAACCCGGAACAGATTGCCGTGCTCCGGCACCTCGATCTCCCCAGGGTCCCTCCCCCTGACCACCTCGTTGGTCAGGGGCAGTCCCTCCAGTTCCCGGACCGGGCTGTCGTTACGTAACAGGATGCAGGTGGGGCGCAGCAACTGGTCCAGGGCGGTGAGCAGGTCGGTGCGGGCCCGCTCCATGCCGGCGGTGGTGATCTGGACCACCAGCAGGTCGGCGTAACGGTCCACCACCAGGCCCGGCAGGCCATCGCTTTCCCCGTAGACCAGGCGATAGAAGGGATGGTCGTAGAGCCGTTCACGCAGCTCCAGGGCTTGCCGCAGCCGTTCGCGCCACAGGGCCGGGCCCAGGGGCCGGCGCGGGTCATGGGTGACCAGCCGGGCGCAGATCAGGGACTGGGGGTTGACGTAGCCATGTCCCAGCGGGTGGCCTCCATTGCTGAAAATCTGCACCGGCTGGCCCGGCTCCAGACCCTTCAGCGGCGTCGCCTGGGTATCGATCTCGTTGCTGTAGACCCAGCAGTGGCCGGCGAGGAGACGGCGGTCCTGATCCTTGTTCAGGCGCAGGGGGGCGGGGGTGGTCATGGACATCATTCCGAGGCTGGGGGGGGTGGATGGTGGTTGAGGGTGCTGCCTGGACTGGTCAGAGTTGTAGGCTCCGCGCGTGCCTGAGTGCGCTCAGGCAGCTTTTTTGGGCGACTCTGGTAAGGGCAACTGAAAGCGGCCGGCAACAACACCGGACACCGTCAGGTCTTCATCCAGGTTTTCCCAACGCAGGGCGGTACCACTTACCTCCAGCCTCACCTCCTTGAGTTCGTCCGTCGTGGCCTGTCTCAGGATCCTGAAGCGATCCGCAGGAAAACCAAAGAGGCGCCCATCCGTCAGCTCAAGGTAAATGATTCTGCCGCTTGCCCAAACCTTGATAGCGACGGGTTCTGTTTCAATCTCACTGATAATCATTATATTTCTCGATCAGAAACGCCTGGTTTTCATAGACGAGACGCTCGATCTCGCGTAAGGCCGACGCCGATAAGCCCCGGTTTCTGGATAAGGCCACGGGGGCCAACCAGAATTTGCATTCACCGTCCGCACCTCGAACATGAATGTGCGGTGGCTCTTTCCCTTCATTCGAGTAGAAGTGGAAACGATACCCTAGAATCCTCAGGACCGTTGGCATGATAGGTCATCCATACGGTCGATATTCCATCTCTGGGAAAAACCTCGTTATCGTTTAACCCGCCAGCTTGGCCTTGAGCAGCTCGTTGACCTGCTCAGGATTGGCCTGGCCCTTGCTGGCCCGCATCACCTGGCCGACGAAGAAGCCGAAGAGCTTGTCCTTGCCGGCCCGGTACTGTTCCACCTGGCCGGGGTTAGCGGCGATGATGTCGTCGATGAGGGCCTCGATGGCGCTGGTATCGGTGATCTGCCGCAGGCCCTTGGCGGCGATGATGGCGTTGGCGTCGCCCTCGCCCCGCCACATGGCCTCGAAGACCTGCTTGGCGAGCTTGCCGGACAGGGTCTGGTCCTGGATGCGGGCGAGGAGGCCGGCGAGCCCGGCAGCGCTGATGGGCGAGTCGCCAATCTCCAGGCCATCCTTGTTCAGCGCCGCGGACAGGTCGCCGCCGATCCAGTTGGCGGCCAGCTTCGCGTCGCTGCAGGCGGAGGCGACCTGTTCAAAGTAGGCGGCCAGGGCGCGGCTGGCGGTGAGCAGGTTGGCGTCATAGTCGGACAGGCCATGGTCGCGGCGGAAGCGCTCGCGCATGGCGTCGGGCAGTTCCGGCAGGTCCGCGGTGGCGGCGGCGAGGAACTCGGCGTCGATCACCAGGGGCAGCAGGTCCGGGTCGGGGAAGTAGCGGTAATCGTTGGCCTCCTCCTTGGAGCGCATGGAACGGGTCTCGTCCCGCTCGGCGTCGTAGAGGCGGGTCTCCTGGACCACCTGGCCGCCGCCCTCGATGACATCGATCTGACGCTCGATCTCGAAGCGCAGGGCACGCTCCAGAAAGCGGAAGGAGTTGATGTTCTTGATCTCGGCCCGGGTGCCGAACTTTTCCTCGCCCTGGGGGCGGATGGAGATATTGGCGTCCATGCGGAAGGAACCCTCCTGCATGTTGCCGTCGCTGATACCGATCCAGCGCACGATCTGGTGGATCTTGCGGGCGTAGGCCACCGCCTCCTCCGGCGAGCGCAGGTCCGGCTCGGAGACGATCTCCAGCAGGGGGGTGCCGGCGCGGTTGAGGTCGATGCCGGTGAGGCCGTGGAAGTCCTCATGCAGGGACTTGCCGGCGTCCTCCTCCAGATGGGCGCGGGTGACGCCGATCTCCTTGCGGCTGCCGTCCTCGAGCTGGATGCTCACCTTGCCCCGCCCCACCACCGGCTGTTCGTATTGGCTGATCTGGTAGCCCTTGGGCAGGTCGGGGTAGAAGTAGTTCTTGCGGGCGAAGACCGAACGCTCGGCGATCTCGGCGTCGATGGCCGTGCCAAAGCGCACCGCCAGCCGCACCGCCGCCTCGTTGAGGACCGGCAGCACCCCCGGTAGGCCCAGGTCGATGGCGCAGGCCTGGGTGTTGGGTGCGGCGCCGAAGGCGGTGGCGGCGCCGGAGAAAATCTTGGACTGGGTGGCGAGCTGGGTGTGGATCTCCAGCCCGATGACGGTTTCCCATGGCATGGTGGCGTTGACCTCGTCTGCGGATTAGGGGGATTGTGGGCCGGCCGGGGCTCGTGGGCAAGCCGTGAAGCGAGCCGCGAATCGAGGGGATATCCTGGCGGCCATGGCCGGTCCTGGCCTGCCTTGCCAGGGACCCCGACGAACCGCTAGGATCAGTAGCGACCTAGGTTACTGCCGCGCGCGCGGTCGGAGGGCATCATGGGCCAGGCCATGAGGAAGGTTTTGTACGGCGAGCTGGAGTATCTGGAAAGCGAGATCCAGGCCCCCTTTAAGCGGGAATACGTCGCCGGGGAGGTCTATGCCATGGCCGGGGCGACGGCGCGGCATAACCGTATCTCGGGCAATCTCTACGTCATGCTGGATGCCGCCACCCGTGGCACGCCCTGCGAGGTCTTCATGGCGGATATGAAGGTCAAGGTCGAGGCCCACCGGGCCTTCTATTATCCGGATGTCCTGCTGGCCTGCGAGCCCGGCGACGACCAGCCCCTCTATCGCAGCCGTCCCTGCCTCCTCGTCGAGGTCCTCTCGCCCTCCACCGCCGGCATCGATGAGCGGGAGAAGTGGCACCATTACCGGGATATCCCGACCCTGCGCCATTACCTGCTCATCGACTCCGAGTCCCGCCTGGTCCGCCTGCGCACCCGGGCGGGGGCTGACTGGCTGGAGCAAACCCTGGCCGAAGGCGAGCGGATGACGCTGTCCTGCGGTCCGGTGCGGCTGGAACTGGGGCTCGAAGAGATTTACGACCGCAGCGGTTTATAGGCCGTTGCCGGGATTGCCGTTCCCCGTCACCCTGGGTATCGGCCGGGCTTCGCCAGGGGGTTGTCCGCCCGGGGGATCGCCGACCCAGGTGGCGAGCTTGGCCGCAATCAGGTCCAGGTCGATGGGCTTGGTCAGGATGTCGTCAACCCCCGCCGCCAGGGCCGCCTCCCGCTGTTCGGGAAGCACCCCAGCGGTCAGGGCGATGATCGGCAGGGAGACCAGCCCCAGTTCCTCGCGGATTTTGCGGGTGGCGGTAAAGCCGTCCATGACCGGCATTTGCAGGTCCATCAGGACCAGATCGCAGCCCGCGGGATGCGCCCGCAGAAAGTCGAGGGCCTCGGCGCCGTCCTGGGCCTGGATTACCCGCGCCCCTTCAAAGTTGAGGGCCTGGGTCATGACGTCGCGGTGCTCGGCGCAGTCGTCGGTGACGAGGAAGCGCCGGCCCGTCAGGGGAGGACTGGCCCCCGTGCCGAGGGGCGCGCCGTTGGTGAAGGCGGGTTCGGCCGTCTCCGGACGTTCGAGGGGCAGGTCGAACCAGAAGGTACTCCCTTTGCCTAGCTCGCTGGTGGCCCCAATGCGCCCCCCCATCAGTTCCACCAGGCGCTTACAGATGGCCAGGCCCAGACCGGAACCCCTGAAACGCCGGGTATTGCCCACCTCGCCCTGGGTAAAAGGCTTGAAGAGGTCGTCAAGGGCCTCGGGGGCGATGCCAATGCCGGTATCCTGGACCACGAAGCGCAGGCGCGTCTCCCTCGGGGTGGACGCCAGGACTTGGCAGCGGACCCTGACCGTGCCCCGCGCGGAGAACTTGATGGCATTCCCGATCAGGTTGGTCAGGACCTGTTCCAGCCGCAAGCCGTCCCCTTTCAGCATCCCCAACGGAGGAATGGGGTTCTCAACATCCAGGTCAAGCCCTTCGGCCCGCGCCAGGCTGGTGAACAGATCCCGGAGTTTGGCGAGCAGTTGCTCTAGATCGAAGGCGCGGGCTTCAATCGGTAAATGACCCGCCTCGATCTTGGCGAGATCGAGAATGTCGTTGATGATCCCCATCAGGGATTGCCCCGCCTCCTGAATCCGCCCCAGCATGCTGCGCTGGTGATGGCTCAGGGGTTCGCGGTTGATCATCTGGGCCAGGCCGAGGATGGAATAGAGCGGGGTGCGGATCTCGTGGCTCATGCGGGCCAGGAACTCAGTCTTGGCCGCGTTGGCCTGCTCGGCGAGAAGGCGCGCCTGACGCATTTCGGCCTCACCGCGCTTCTGGTGACTGATGTCCCGGGTGATGCCAAGGATCTCGATAAAGGTGCCATCCCTTCTCTTCAAGGTGCTTGCCATCACCTCGGTCCAGACGGTGGAGCCGTTCTTATGCCACTGTTCAAGCTCCATCCGCATGCTGTCAGGCACAGTCCCGTGGTGGCACTGTTCGCTGAAGCAGGCAAAGTGCTCCGCTACCAGGGCAAGGGAAGCGGGGGTGAAGGTCGCCTCCCAGGACTGTGACAGGACCTCAGCCGGGGTGTAGCCCCGAAGTTTCTCCACGGACGGGCTGACATAGGTGAATCTGCCGGTCAGATCCATCGTCCAGATGACGTCGGAGGCATTCTCGGCGATCAGGCGATGCCGCTCCTCGCTGAGGCGCAGACGTTCCTCCGTCTCCTTGCGCCAGCTAATGTCCTCGTGGGTCCCCGAGATCCGCAAGGGCCGTCCCTGTTCATCGCGGTTGACCACCCGGCCGCGGTTCAGGATCCAGCGGTAACCGCCGTCCGCGGCACGCAGGCGAAATTCGATTTCCAGAAGAGGGATCTGTCCAGCCAGATGCTCGCGCAGCGAGTGACCGGCGGAATCCAGGTCTTCGGGGTGCATCAGGCGGCGGCAGGTCTCCTCGGTCCCCTCATCGATATCGGTTAGCCGATAGCCGAGCATTTCCGCCCAGTACTCGTTGCGTTGGATCCGGCCGGAGACCAGGTCCCAGTCCCAGGTGCCCAGCCGGGCACCTTCCAGGACGAACTTGAGGCTTTGTTCGCTCTCCCGCAGGGCCGTGATGGCGGCCTGCAATTCCGCGGTGCGCGCCAGCACCCGCTGTTCCAGTTCGGCGCTGAGTTCCCGCAGGCGTTGTTCGCTGGCCCGGAGTTGAGCCTCCGCCTCCCGCTTCCGGGAGATGTCGCGCGCCACGACGACCGCGCCGGTGATCAGGCCCCGGTCGTCATGGACGGGTGCGTAACTGTAACTGCCGATCCATTCCTCGCCGGTATCCGTGCGCCGCAGACGGTATTCCTGACAAGTGGCCCCCTGGCCCCGAAGTGCCCTGGAAACGGGCCACTGATCCACGGACAGGCGCGTGCCGTCCAGGGTGAAGATTTCTATCAGGGCGGGATAATCCCGCAGATATTGGCTCACTGCCGACCGGCTGGGGAAGCGATGAAAGTGGGCCGCGGCCTCGTTGTAGAACGCAAAGTTTCCCCGGGTATCGGCGATGAAGAGGGCGTCGTTTACGCTGGCGAGGATGGCTTCGAGATTCCCCTTGATGGCCAGTAAGTCCTCCTCAGTCCGCCGGTGCCTGGCGATCTCCGCTTCCAGGGCGACCGTGCGCTCCCTGACGCGCTGTTCCAGGCTGGCGGTGAGCTCCTGGACCTGGCGTTCCGCCTGTTTTTGTTCGGTGATGTCCTCGATCAGCGTGAGATTCTGAGTAAGCTCATCACCTTCACCCGCCATCATGGAACTGGTCATCTTGACCCAGACGGCCGTGCCATCGGGACGAAGGTAACGTTTCTCCGCTTTATAAACGTCAATCTCGCCGGCACTGAGCCGAGCGGCACCCAGCAGGTTGGCCGCGAGATCCTCGGGGTGGGTGATGCTCATCCAGTCGCGCCCCTCCAGTTCGGCGAGGGAGCGGCCCACGATGGTGGCAAAGCAGGGGTTGGCCCTGAGGATGAGCCCCGAAGCGGGACTGACCAGGAGAATACCGATCGGGGCCTGATCAAACAGGAGGCGAAATCTGCTCTCCCTCCGGCGATCAGGCGGGCGATCAAGCTTGAGATCGGGGTGGGGATCGGGGCCGTGATCGGGTGAGGGAGCGCCCGGGGGATGAGGTGGTTCAGGGGTCGAGGGTAGCGGGGAGGCGATCATGAGGGGGCAAGCGGTCCAAGGACGGGAGGCGCGGGAATATAGTCAACAAGATTACCAGCCTGAGGCGGGATCGTCCTCCCTGGCCAGGGCATGAGGGTTTTTGCTAAGATACGGCTCCCGCTAATTTTCCCCAGTTGGTTGCGTCAACTCCTTGTCAAATCAAGAACAAAGCAGGCCGTTTCTGCTCAGGGTGCGTGTCTACTACGAGGATACCGACGCCCTGGGCGTCGCCTACCATGCCACGTACCTCAAGTTCATGGAGCGTGCCCGCACCGAGTGGTTGCGCGGTCTGGGTTACGAACAACACAGCCTGCGCGATCGTCATGGGCTGGGGTTCATCGTCCGCTCCCTCAGCCTGGACTACCTCAAGGGTGCCCGACTGGATGACCTGCTGGAAGTGAGCGTGGCCCTCACCCGCCGGGGGGGCGCCAGCCTGGACTTCGAGCAGGAACTGCGGCGCGTCAGCGATGGCGCCCTTTGCTGTCGTGGTCTGGTCAAGATTGCCTGCGTGGCGGCTGACACGCTCAAGCCCAGCCCCCTGCCCCAACGATTGCTGGCGGAGATCGCCGATGTACGCTGAGCTCTCCCTCCTGGACCTGGTCCTCCACGCCAGTTTCGTCGTGCAACTGGTGCTGGCGGTGCTGGTGCTGGCCTCGGTCCTGTCCTGGACCCTGATCTTCGAGCGCTCCCGGGTCCTGCGTAAGGCGGGGCGGGCGGCGGATGACTTCGAGCGGCGCTTCTGGTCCGGCGGCGACCTCAGCGCCCTCTACCGCGACCTGGGTCAGAGTTCGAAGTCGCTCACCGGCCTGGCCGCCATCTTCCGTTCCGGTTTCAAGGAGTTCGTCCGCCTGCGCAAGGGCGAGGACCTGGACCCCATGGCCGTCATCCAGGGCGTCGAGCGCTCCATGCGCGTCGCCCTGAGCCGGGAGATGGACCGGCTGGAGACCAACCTCTCCTTCCTCGCTACCGTCGGCTCCACCAGCCCCTATATCGGCCTCTTCGGGACCGTCTGGGGCATTATGCACTCCTTCCATGCCCTGGGTAACGTCAAGCAGGCAACCCTGGCCCTGGTGGCCCCCGGCATCTCCGAGGCCCTGGTGGCGACCGCCATCGGCCTCTTCGCCGCCATCCCGGCGGTCATCGCCTACAACCGCTTCGCCGACCGGGCGGAACGGCTCAACAACCGCTACGAGGAATTCATGGAGGAATTCTCGACCCTGCTCCAGCGCCAGGGCCGGGGCTGAGTCCGTGAGAATGCCCGCCATGCCAGGGGAGCGCCGCTCATGAGAAAGACCCGTGTCCGTCGCCGCCCCCTGGCGGAGATCAACGTCGTCCCCTACATCGACGTCATGCTGGTGCTGCTGGTGATCTTCATGGTCACGGCCCCCCTCATCACCCAGGGGGTGAACGTCGAACTCCCCCAGGCGGAGGCGGAGGTGATCACCGGCGAGAGCACCGACCCGGTGATCATCACCGTCGACCAGTTCGGTGATCTGTACCTGGACCTGGGCGAGGAACGTAACCTGCCGGTGGATGCCGTCACCCTCCAAGGCCGGCTGCGCACCGTGCTGCGACAGAATCCACGCGTGCCGATTCTGGTCAAGGGCGACGTCGCCGTGAACTATGGCAAGGTGGTGGAGGCCATGGTCCTGGCCCAGGGCGCCGGCGCGGCGAGCCTGGGACTGATCACGGTGCCGCCGGAACGTCCAGCGCCCTGATCGGGTCCGGGGCTCGCGGGCCCCCCTCATGAACCTCCCCCGCCATCATTGCCCTCCGGCCATGAACACCCAGTTCCCCCGGCCCTGACATGTGGCAAACGGCCCGCCATCATCCTGGCGCCCTGGTCGCCTCCCTCGCCCTGCACCTGATCCTCGGCGTCCTCGCCCTGACCGGGGCCGCCTGGCTGGATTGGGGACAGGAACAGGCCATCCGCCCCCAGGTCATCCAGGCCACCGTCGTCGACGCGGCGACCCTGGCGGCGGCCGCGGAGCGCCAAGACCAGGCCCGCGCCGTGGAGCGGGAACGGCAGGCGGCGGAGGCCGCCGCTCAGGCCGAACCTGAACGCCAGGCCGCCGAGGCTGCGGCGCAAGCGGAACGCGCGCGCCAGGCGGCGGAGGCCCAGGCCCGGGCGGAAAAGGTCCAGCGTCAGCAAGCGGAAGAAGTCCGCCAGTTGCTGGAGCAACGGCAACTCGCCGAACTCGAGGCGCAACGGCAGGCGGAGGCGGCGGCACGCCAAGCGGAAGAGGCGGTGCGTCAGGCAGCGGAGGAGGCGCGTCAGGCCGAGCTGCAACGCCAGGCGGAGGCCGAGGCCCGGCAGCGCGCGGAGCAACAGCGCCAGTTAGAGGAACGGCGCCTGGCTGAGGAGCGACGCCAAGCCGAAGAGGCTGCCCGGCAGGCCGAACTCAGGCGTCAGGCCGAGGAACGGCGCTTGGCGGAGGAAAGGCTTCAGGCTGAGCGTCAGCGGCAAGTGGAGGCAGAGGCCAAGCGCCAGGCCGAGGAGCTGCGCCTGGCGGAGGAGAGGCGGCAGGCCGAACTTCAACGCCGGGTAGAGGAAGAGGCCGCCCGCCGGGCCGAGGAGCAACGCTTGGCGGAGGAAAGACGCGAGGCTGAACGGCAGCGGCAAGCGGAGGCGGAGGCCCAACGGCTGGCTGAGGAACGCCGTCTAGCGGAGGAGAGGCGTCTGGCGGAGGAGAGGCGTCTGGCGGAGGAGAGGCGGCAGGCCGAACTCCAGCGCCGGGCAGAGGCAGAGGCCGCCCGCCAGGCCGACGCACGCCGGGCAGAGGAACAACGTCAGGCCGAGGAACGGCGGCGCTCAGAGCAAGCGGAGCGCCAGGCCGAGGAAAAGCGCCGGGCGGAAGCGGAGCGCCTGGCTGAGTTGACCCGGCGTGAGGAAGAGCGCCGCCAGGCCGAGGCGGAGCGCGTCGAGCAAAAGCGCCGCCAGGCGGCTGAGCAGGCGGCCCTCCAGGCCGAGGAGCAGGCCCTGGCGGCGGCCCTGGCCGCGGAAGAGGCGGCTCAGGCCGAGCCGGCGGCCAGCGACATCCAGTTCTACGCCGCGGCCATCGACAGCCGCATCCGCGACACCTGGGTGCGGCCCCTGGGTAGCAGCCGGCGGGATCTGTCCTGCACCATCGAGATCCAACTTCTGTCCAACGGGGAGGTGGTGGCCGACAGCGTCCGGCTGGTCAGGTCCAGTGGCGATCCGGCCTATGACCGGTCCGTGGTCGCCGCCGTCTACAAGGCTTCACCCCTGCCGGTGCCCGCGGGTCCGCTGTTCGAACGCTTCCGTAAGCTCAGGCTAGAATTCAAACCCGGTAGCAGGTAAATCCGGTAGCAGGTGAACCCTGAAGCAGATGAACCCTGAAGTGGGCCAAGCCGGGAACAAGCCTTCCATCCGGCTGATCTCTCACGCAGGAAAACAAGCACTCGGGAAAACAAGAGGCCATCCATGACCGTGACTAGAGGCAGGTTCGTGCGCAGAATGCTTTTGCCCCTCTTGTTCCTCGCCCTCGGCGCAAGCGGCGTCACGCGGGCGGAGTTGACCATCGAGATCGTCGGTGGTCAGGAGGGGGCCCAGCCCATCGCCGTGGCGCCCTTCGCCCTCGAAGGGGGAGTGGGCCCGGCCCCGGAGGACCTGGCCCAGGTGATCGCCACCGATCTGGCGCGCACCGGGCGCTTCAAGCCCCTGCCGCGCCAGGATATGCCCCCCACGCCCCCGTCCGTGGAGGGGGTTGAGCTGCGCGACTGGCGGGTGCTGGCCATGAACAACCTGGTGGCGGGCCAGATCAAGCGCCGCCCGGATGGCTACTACGAGGTCCATTTCGCCCTGTTCGACGTCTACAGCGGCGAGCAACTGGCGAACATGAGCCTGCCTAGCAGCGCCGCCGATCTGCGCCATACCGCCCACCGCATCGCCGATATCGTTTACGAGCGCCTCACCGGGCTGCCCGGGGCCTTTACCAGCCGCCTGGCCTACGTCACCAGCGAGTGGGGGGTGGATGGCCAGCGGGTGACCCTGCGGGTGGCCGATGCTGATGGGCATAACCCCCAGACCATCGTGGCCTCCAAGGAGCCGCTGCTGTCCCCGGCCTGGTCCCCGGATGGCCGCCGACTGGCCTATGTCTCCTTCGAGAACCGGCAGACGGCGGTCTTCATCCAGGAACTGACCACCGGGCGGCGCGAGCGCGTGGCGAGTTTTCCCGGCCTCAACAGCGCCCCGGCCTGGTCGCCCGATGGTCGCCAACTGGCCCTGACCCTGTCCAAGGACGGCAACCCCGAGATCTATGTCCTGGACCTGGGCAGTCGCGCCCTGCGGCGCCTCACCGATCACCCGGGCATTGATACCGAGCCGGCCTGGTCCCCGGATGGCAGCGAGATCTACTTCACCTCCGGGCGCGGCGGTGACCCCCAGATCTACCGCGTGCCTGCCCAGGGCGGCGAGGCGACCCGGGTCACCTTCACCGGCGACTACAACGGCCGCCCCTCCTTGTCGCCGGATGGCCGCTCCCTGGTCATGGTCACCCGCGTCAATGGCCAGTTCCGCATCGGTCTGATGGACCTGGCCAGCCATGGCACCCGTCTCCTGAGCCGGGGCGGGCTGGACGAGTCGCCAAGTTTCGCGCCGAATGGCAGCATGGTAATTTACGCCACCCAGAGCAACGGTCGCGGCGTCCTGGCCGTGGTCTCCACCGATGGCAAGGTCGGTCAGCGCCTCTCCCAGGATGCCGGCGAGGTGCGCGAACCGGCCTGGTCCCCCCCGCCACGTTGAGCCGTGCCTCATGGAGATGCCCATGAACGCCTTTCCCCTCTCTCACGCCGGTCGGGTCAAAGCCAGCGACGGGTGTCGGCTTGCACTGCCGGATCTAGGTTCCGGGACCGTCACCCTGGCCTCGGCCTTGGCTCCGGACCTCGCCGCGGGTAGTGGCGAAGCCCTTCAGACCCCCTCTCCCCAACCCTCCCCCACCAGGGGGGAGGGGGTAAGAGGATCAGCGGCATGTGCTGCCGGGAGCCTGCTCCTGTTGGTGGCGTTATTGCTGGCCCTCGGCGGCTGCGCCAGTCCCGCCAAGCAGGAGGCGGCCAAGGCTCCGGGGAGCGCGGCCACCACCATTCCCCTGACGACCCGGCCGGGGCCACCGGGGCTCAACGACCCTAACAGCCCTCTGTCCAAGCGCGTCATTTATTTCGATTACGACAGCAGCACCATCAAGCCGGAGTATGTCGAGATCCTGCGCGCCCATGCCCGCTACGTCGCCACCACCCCCAAGGCCAAGCTGATGCTGGAGGGGCACACCGACGAACGCGGTACCCGCGAATACAACCTGGCCCTCGCCGAGGATCGCGCCAACGCCGTGCGCCGCTTCATGCGCGCCGAGGGCGCCGGCGAGGCCCAGCTTGGCCTGCTGAGCTTCGGCGAGGAAAAGCCCACCCAGCCTGGCCAGGGCGAAACGGTCTGGGCCCTAAACCGCCGCGTCGAACTCGTCTATTGAGGTCATCATCCATGCAGCAGCGTCCCCTGTCCCTCGCCATCGCCGGTCTTCTCGCGCTGGCCCCACTCCCGTCCCCCGCCGAGGATCTCGATGGGCGGGTGACCCGGCTCGAGAACATGCTCGACAGCCAGCGGGCCTCCGACCTGACCCTTCAGTTCCAGGCGATGGAGCGCGAGATGCAGCGCCTGCGCGGCCTGGTCGAACAGCAGCAGTACGAACTCGACCGCCTGCGGCGGCAGACCGGCCCGACCCCGGGGGCCGAGGCGAGGCCGGGCGTACCCGCGGGCCAGGCCCCGGCTGGAGGGGCGGCGCCGGGCGTCCCGGTGGCCCGGGGTGACGCGGCGACCGGACAAAAGGGCGCGGAGCCTGCGCGCCCGGCGGAAGCTCCCCCCCCCGCCACCGCGCCCGCGGGTCAGCCGTCCGGAGCGACCCGCGCCGGCGTTGAGTCCACGGTGCCACCCCTGAGCGCCGTCGCCGCCCCGGTGGATGCGGCACCGCCAGCGGGAGCCTCGGCCCAGACGCCCGCGGCGGCTGCCCCGGGGCAGTCCGCCTCGGAGCAGCCTACCCCGGGGCAGTCTACTCAAGAGCCACTGGCCCCGGAGCCGTCGGCCGTGGCCGCCCAGCCGGGCCGTGGCGAGCAGGAGGCTTACATCAAGGCCGTGGAGCCCCTCAAGCAGCGCCGCTTCGAAGAGGCGGCGGTCACCCTGAGCGATTTCCTCGCCCGCTATCCCAACAGCGCCAATGCCGACAAGGCCCACTTCTGGCTGGCGGAGACCCATTACGTCAACCGCAACGTCACCGCCGCCCTGAAGGAGTTTCAGACCGTCCTCAAGGACTACCCCAAGAGCTCCAAGGTCCCCGGGGCCCTGCTGAAGATCGGCTACATCCAGGACGACGCCAAGGACCCCCGCGCCGCCCGCGCCACCTTGCAGGAACTGATCCGTCGCTTCCCCCAGAGCGGCGAGGCGCGCCTGGCCCAAGGCCGTCTGGACCAGATGACCCAGGAGGGGCGCTGAGGGAACGGCTGCCGGCTGGGCGGCGGTAACGCCCTATTCCCCCCACGAGGATCAGTTACCGGTTTGGGATTGCGCTACCAGACCTTGGGTCTGGACCGAGAGAGGGAATGCGAGTGTTCAGGGCAGGCGCTCGATCTCCCTGATCAATGCCTGGTAGCGATCCCCCAACTCGGCGGGCATGCCCGCCTCCTTAGCGCCGGGACAGCCCCCGGCCGCCTTCAGCCGGGCGAGGAATTCCTCCTGAAGACGGGTCTGGGCCTTGCGATAGGACTTCTCGGGAAAGAGATCGTCCTGGACCTTGAGCACCGTCAGACGGAATTTGCTCGCCAGGAGTTTGTTGAGATTGTCCGTGCGGCGCCCGGACTGGTCGCTGCGGCAGCGGGCGTTGTATAGATCGACCTCGGAGGCCGCGGTCACGGCCGCGACCAGCAGCTCCCGCGTTGACTCGTCCAGCGGGGTCTGGGCCGGGGCGGGGAGGGGGGCCAGGAGGGAGAGCCCGAGTAGCGCAGGGCCGAGAATCAGCGGGCCCCGCCCGGCGCGGCCTCTTTGCGGGGTGTGCGTGGCTGGGATCATTGGCTGTCGGGGGTGGACCAGGGTCTGCCGCGGTTGAAGGCGTTCACCCCCTGCCCCTGGCCTAACTAAAAACCGGAACCCCTCAGGTAAAGCGGCCATGATCAGTGGCATCAACTTCGCCCGTAAACCGGGATGGCCGCGCCGCTGATGGACCGGGAGGCGTCGGAGACCAGGAACAGCACCACGTCCGCCAGGGCGTCGGTGCCCACCCACCGGCCGTGATCCGCGTCCGGCATGGCGGCCCGGTTCTCCGGGGTGTCCAGGGTACCGGGCAGGATGCAGTTGACGTTAATGCCAGCGTCCCGGTGTTCTTCCGCCAGGCTCTCGGTGAGGCGGACGACCACGGCCTTGGCGGCGCAATAGGGCGCCATGTGGCCCTGCCCCTTGAGGGCGGCGCGGGCGGCGATATTGACGATGCGCCCGCCGCCCGCCGCCAGCAGGTGGGGGATGACGGCCCGGCAGGCGTTGAAGACGCTGCGGGCGTTCAGGTCCATCATCCGGTCCCAGTCCTGGTCGCTGGTCTGATGGAGGGGCGGGCCCATGGTAAAGCCGCCGGCGATGTTGGCGAGGATGTCGATGCGCCCGAAACGGGCGCGGACGGCGGCCACGGTTTGTTCCAGCCCCCGCGGGTCGACCAGGTCGACGGCGAAGGCCGCGCTCTCGCCGAGACCGGCCCGGGCCGCCTCCAGGGCTTCGACATGACGGCCGAGGAGGGCGATGCTCGCCCCCCGGGCGGCGAGGGTATTGCAGACCGCCCGACCGAGATTGCCGGCAGCGCCGGTGACGATGGCGACCTTGCCTGTGAGTTCGGACATCAGTGACTCTCCCGCGAATGGTGATGGCTGGCAGCTTGGCGGCTCATGTCCATGTTGGGCTGGCGGTCGGCCGCGGCAAGTCCGGCCCGGCCTGAGACTGCTATGATACCCCCCTGAGTCCCCGACCCGGTAACCCGCCCGACTCCCTGCCCCCCCATGAGCGAATGGTTCCTGCTGCTCCTGCCCCTGGCCGCCGCCTCCGGTTGGTGGGCCGCCCTGCGCAGCGTCCAGCGGGCCCGGGGGGGCGGCGCGCCGGACCCGGCCTATTTCCGCGGTCTCAACTACCTGCTCGACGACCAGCCGGACAAGGCGATCGATGTCTTCGTCAAGCTGGCGGAGATGGACAGCGAGACGGCCGAGGTGCAACTGGCCCTGGGGGGCCTCTTCCGGCGGCGGGGTGAGGTGGACCGGGCAATCCGCATCCATCAGGGGCTCATGGCCCGTCAGGACCTGCCAAAGGCCCTCCGCGCCCTGGCCCTGCAGGAACTGGCGCTGGACTACATGCGCGCCGGACTCCTCGATCGCGCCGAACGCCTGTTCGAGGAACTGACCCAGTTTCGTGACCAGCGGCGGCGCGCCCTCCTCAGCCTGGTCGACATCTACCAGCAGGAGAAGGATTGGCGCCGCTGCCTGGAGACCGCCGACCGGTTGCAGAGCTTCCTCGGCGAGCCCATGGGCGTGGCCATGGCCCACTACCACTGCGAGCTGGCCGAGGAATCCTTGCGCCAAGGCGACGACGAGGGGGCGGCAACCGCATTGCGCGATGCCCTGGCGACCGACGCCGGCTGCGTCCGCGCCACCCTGCTCCAGGCGCGTCTGGCCCTGGATCGCGGCGAGGCGGATCGCGCCATCCACCTCTTCCAGCGGGTCGGGGACCAGGGGCCGCGTTTCCTCCCCGAGATCCTTCCCGGGCTGCTGGAGGCCTTCCGCGGCCGCCCGCCCTCGGACCTGCTGGAGACCCTGCGGGCCCTGCACCGCGCCCATCCCAACGGCGCCCTGCTGCTGGCCCTGGCGGATGTGGTCGAGCGGATCGAAGGCCGTCCGCCCGCCATCCGCCTGCTGGTCGAACATGTCAGTGGCCATGCCGACCTGGCTGCGGTCGAGCGGCTGCTGGAACTGCGGGAGATGCCCCTGGCCGCCGAAGGCGCCGAGGCCCTGGAGATGCTGCGCGCCCTGAGCCGGGTGGTCCGCCAGTTGCGTTCGCGCCAGCCCCGCTATCAGTGCGATCATTGTGGCTATGCCGCCCGCCGCCTGCATTGGCAATGTCCCGGCTGCAAGCGCTGGGCGAGCATCCTCCCCGTCGAGCCCCCCCGCCTGGCCGAGGGCGCGGAGCGAGGGGCCGCCTGAGGCCTTGGGGAGGCAGCGACCGAGCCCCTTGTCGACTGAGAGGCTGAGAAAAAAACCTTTCACACAGAACCTGAAGATTTTTATTAACAATGAGATAGCGCGTCTTGGGCTGTGAAAAATCTCTATTTCATCACAAGCCTTGAGCCTTTCCACCTCAGAGCCTTCGCACCGCCGAGCCCCGTTACCACCAAGCCCTTGCGCCCCGAGCCCTTTCATCCCCGGACCCATTCGCGCCCAAGCTTTTTCGGAGTAAGTCCTTGGACCTAGAACCCCGCATCATCGTCGCCCTGGACTACCCACGCCTGGAACCGGCCCTCGCCCTGGTCGAACGTCTCGACCCCCGCCGCTGCCGGCTCAAGGTAGGCAAGGAGATGTTCACCCGCCTGGGGCCCACCTTTGTCGAACGGTTGAGCACCCTGGGTTTCCAGGTCTTTCTCGACCTCAAGTTCCACGACATCCCCAACACCGTGGCCGCCGCCTGCGAAGCGGCGGCGGATCTGGGCGTGTGGATGACCAACCTCCACGCCTCCGGCGGCCGGCGCATGATGGAAGCGGCGCGGGAGCGGTTGGCGCACCACTCCAACCCGCCGCTGCTGATCGCCGTCACCGTCCTCACCAGCCTGGACGCGGACGACCTGACGGCCATCGGCTGTCCCGGCAATCCACGGGAGCGGGTCCTGCGCCTGGCGACCTTGGCCCGGGACGCCGGCCTCGACGGCGTGGTCTGCTCCCCCCAGGAGGCTGCCCCGGTCCGCGCCGCCCTGGGCCCGGGCTTCCGGCTCGTCACCCCCGGCGTTCGCCCGGCGGGATCGGACACGGGTGATCAGAAGCGGGTCATGACCCCCGCCGAGGCCCTCGCCGCCGGCGCCGACTACCTGGTCATCGGCCGGCCCATCACCGCCGCCCCCGATCCCCTGGCCGCCCTGGCGGCGATCGAGGCGGAGTGGCATCCATCGTCCGCCCCCGGTCAAAGGTGACAGGGGAGGGTCGGGTAGCGTCTGGCGGGGATGTCAACCGCATGGAGGCGGTTGCCAAGCCTGCATGGACGTTTTCGCGGCGTCCCCGCCGGACAGTGCCCGGCCAGAGGCAACAGGGGAGGGTCGGGTGGCGTCTGGCGGGGGTGTCAACCGCATGGATGCGGTTGGCAAGCCTCCAGGGACGGATTCACGGC
>JADHED010000255.1_pt1 | contig 72019 bp, 72 predicted proteins | sample 8952041 | NCBI WGS metagenome assembly JADHED01 (sample SAMN16124423, study PRJNA663239) | bioreactor sludge metagenome | isolation source: sludge (control) | place: India:Bengaluru | collected 2018-09-08 | reverse complement strand
CTGGCAGAACGCTATGCTGTGGCCGAACCCAAGGGTGAGATTGTGCTGATTGTCGGGGCGCCGGGGGAGGCACAAGCCGAGCAAGGTGATTATGAAAGTGCGCTCAGGGCGGCACTCGAAACCCTGCCGCCCGCCAAGGCCGCCAAGGGTATCGCCAAGCGCTTCGGTGTCGATCGCGCCGAGGTATATGAGCGGGCGATGGCGTTGAAGGCTAAGGAATGACGGCAAATTTTCACCGTAGCCCTGAGCCTGTCGAAGGGCGCATCTCAGCCTTAGCGCAAACCTTGAGACGCCCTTCGACAGGCTCAGGGCTACGGTTATGGGGAAACAGTTTGTGACCAACCGCCGCGAACTGGCCGAAAAACGCGGGCGGCAGGGCGAGGCGATTGCGGCTTGGTGGTTACGACTGCATGGCTGGCGAATTGTCGGGCAACGGCTAAAGACCCCGCGTGGAGAGGTTGACCTGATCGCGCGACGCGGAAAAACTATTGCCTTTATCGAAGTCAAGGCGCGGGTGAAGCAAAGCGATTTGGCAACCGCGATTGACGGTTGGCGGCTGCGTCGCGTCGCCGCGGCAGCCGAACAATTGCTGCCGCGTTATGGTAAGGGTGCGGAAAATATGCGGATTGATGTGATATTGGTTGCACCTTGGCGTTGGCCGCACCATCTGGTCAACGTCTGGCACGGATAGAGAAGAAGAGGGCGATAGATGGGATTGCGCGTTGCGGTGCAAATGGACCCGATGGCGGGCGTCAACATCAATGGCGACAGCAGCTTTGCACTGATGCTCGCCGCACAGGCGCGGGGCTATGACGTCTGGCATTATGATGTCGGCACACTGACACTCGATGCCCATGACCGGCTGACCGCTTTGGCCCATCCGGTTTATGACCTGCAGCGCGTGGTAGGTGTGCATTACCGCTTTGGCGAGCCCAAAAGGATCGATCTTGGTTCGGATGTGGATGTCGTTTTGATGCGGCAGGACCCGCCTTTCCATGTCGGCTATATCACCGCGACGCATCTTTTGGAGCGGATCGAGCATGAGACGCTGGTGGTGAACAATCCCGTCAGCGTGCGCAATGCGCCCGAAAAGGTGATGGTGCTCGATTACCGCCGCTTCATGCCGCCGACGCTTATCACCCGTTCAACCGACGAGGTGCGCGCCTTCCAGAAGGAACATGGCGCTGTCGTCGTGAAGCCTCTCCACGGTAATGGCGGCAAGGCGATCTTCCGCGTGCCGGCAGAGGGCGACAATCTGGGCGCGCTGTTCGAGGTGTTCAACAGCACCTGGCCCGAACCGCATATGGTGCAACCCTTCCTTCCCGATGTGGCCAAGGGCGACAAGCGTATCGTATTGATCGATGGTGAGGTCACCGGCGCAATCAACCGCCGCCCGGGCGAAGGCGAATTCCGCTCGAACCTTGCAGTGGGCGGCAGCGCGGAGGCGACCGAGCTCTCCGAGCGCGAACAGGAAATCTGCGCCGCAATGGGCCCGCGGCTGAAGGAACTGGGCCTGATTTTCGTCGGCATCGATGTGATTGGCGGCGAATGGCTGACCGAGATCAACGTGACTTCGCCGACCGGTATCGTCGCCATCGATCGCTTCAATGGCACCGATACGCCCGGCAAAATCTGGGATGCGATCGAGCGCCGCCTTAAGGAACGCAAAGCGGGCTGACCTCCCATGGAAGACTGGATCATCCAACTGGTCGACTGGGCCGGTTATTGGGGCGTGGCATTGCTGATGCTGCTCGAAACCGTGTTTCCGCCGGTGCCATCCGAAGTGATCATGACGGTGGCAGGCGTTTCGGCTTCGCGCGGTAATATGACGCTGACGGGTACGATTGCTGCGGGCACCGCCGGGGCGATGCTCGGCAACTGGTTCTGGTACTGGCTGGCTATCAAGTTCGGTGAAGCGCGGATGCATGTCTTCATCGATAAATATAGCCGCTGGCTTACGCTCGATTGGGAAGAGGTGGAGCGCGGCGAACGGCTGTTCCAAAGTTATGGCTCGACGATTGTGCTGATGGCGCGGATGATCCCGACCTTGCGTTCGCTGATTTCGATTCCGGCAGGCCTGTTCGGCATGTCGCTTCGCCGATTTCTTGTCTTTTCGACAATCGGCACAGCAGGCTGGAGCGCGGCATTGGCTGGGGCTGGGTATTTCCTCGGTTCGCAATTCGACGATGTCGAAAAATGGCTGGGCCCGCTTTCGACGCTGGTGATTGCGGCGATTGTGGTGACCTATATCTGGCGGCTCGCGCGCTGGAAGCCCCGACCCGAAACAATCAAGCCCGTGGATGCGAATTCAGATATTCGTCCAGAAGCATAGCGGTATCGACCGCAGTATAAACCTGCGTTGATGACAGGCTGGCATGGCCCAAGAGTTCCTGCAGACTGCGCAAATCCGCACCGCCAGCCAGCAAGTGCGTTGCAAAGCTATGGCGCAGTGCGTGCGGTGTGGTCTTTTCCGGCAAACCGAGCCGATTGCGCGCGCCCTGCACCGCACGGCGGATAAGAGCAGGGGATAGCGGCCCGCCGCGCCGCCCGCGAAACAGCGGTTCTCCCTTGGCTGGCGGATAAGGGCAAAGTTCGAGATAGCCCTCAATCGCCTCGCGCACATTGTCGAGCAGCGGAACGATGCGGGTCTTGTTGCGCTTGCCGGTTACACGCAAGGTCGGCCCCAGCGGAAGAACATCACCGGTTAGCCCGGTCGCCTCGCTGACGCGCAACCCGCAGCCGTACAGAAGCAGAAGGACGGCCCAGTCGCGCGCACCGATCCAACTGTCGCTGGCGCCATCAGCCGCATCGCCTGCAAGCGCCAACACCGCTTCGGGATCGACCGGGCGCGGCAGGCTGCGCTGCACGCGCGGGCCCTTGAGCGCAGGAATTGTGGCTTCATCGCCAAGCGAAAAGCGCAGGAAATTGCGAACCGCCGATAGCTCGCGCGCGGTCGACCGGTTGGTCAGGCCGTCCCCCCGCCGGTTGGCGAGGAAAGCGCGCAAATCCGCGGCGGTCGCTTTGGCAAGTGTAGCGCGGTTGGCGGGTTCGCCCAAATGTTCGGTCAGGAATTCGCACAGTCGCTCCGCCGTCGCGACATAGGCGCGCACGCTGTGCACCGACCGGCGGCGATTATCCGCAAGGTAGGAACGATATTCGGCGATCAGCGCGTCGGCCATGGCGGCGATGCTATCAGGCGTCGGGCGTCGGCTCAATCGCAACGATTTGCGGCAGGATGGCGTCGAGCAATGGGAAGCCTTTGGGAGTAATGGCCAGATGAAGTCCATCCCGGTTGACAAACTCTAAGGCTTCCAGCTTTTGCACTGCAGTCCAATCAACCAGATCGCCGCTATCCATTGCAAACCGGTCGGCCAACGAGGCAATATCCACGCCTTCGCGCAGTCGCAGCCCCATCAGCATCGCCTCCATAGCTTGTGTGGATGCATCAAGCGCGGTTTCGCTTTGCAGGCCATGCGCGTTACGTTCGATGGCGGAGAGGAAATTCTCCGGCTTGCGGTGCCGTTGTGTCGCCATGTTAGTCCGCCTGCCATGCGCACCGGGGCCGATGCCGACATAATCCCGGTAGCGCCAATAAGCGAGGTTATGGCGGCTTTCCTGGCCCGGTGCGGCATGATTGCTGATTTCGTAGGCCGGAAGGCCGGCGGCCTCCATCCGCGCCTGAGTCAGTTCATACAGATCAGCCGCGGCATCATCGTCGAGCGGTTCCCATTGCCGCTTCGCAACATCGGTGGCGAAGCGTGTGCCAGGTTCGATGGTCAACTGGTAGAGCGACATATGGGTGGTTCCAAAGCCGATGGCGCGCGCCAGTTCGGCATCCCACGCCTTGGCGCTTTGGTCGGGTCGGGCATAGATCAGGTCGATGGTGACCCGCCCGAAATGCCTTTGCGCGGTTTCGAGTGCAGAAAGGCTTTCTTCGACCCGATGGGCACGGCCGAGGAAGTTCAAAGTCGCATCATCGAGCGCTTGCAACCCCAACGACACGCGGTTGACTCCTGCGAATGCCAGTTCGGCAAAGCGTGCCGCTTCGACCGAAGAGGGGTTCGCCTCCAGCGTGATTTCAACATCGTCGGCAAAGCCCCAATGCTGCTCTGCTGCATCGATCAGCGCGGCAGCGGTTTCTGGCGGCATCAACGAAGGCGTGCCGCCCCCGAAGAAGATCGATCCCAGTTTGCGCCCCTCGGTCAGCCGCGCCTCATGCGTCAGATCGGCGATCAGCGCATCGCGCCATGCCGCTTGGTCCACCTGTTCGCGCACATGGCTGTTGAAATCGCAGTATGGGCATTTCGAAACGCAAAAAGGCCAATGGATGTAAAGGGCGAGCGTCTCGCTCAAAACAGTGCCTCAACCAATTTGCGAAAGGCGTCGGCCCTGTGGCTCATTGCGTGTTTTTCGGCGGGATCGAGTTCGGCGAATGTCTGGTCGCGGCCCAGCGGCACGAATACCGGATCATAGCCAAAACCCATAGTTCCGCGCGGCGGCCAGGCGAGGGTGCCCTGGACGCGGCCCTCAAACACTTCCTCATGCCCGTTAGGCCAAGCCAAGGCGAGCGTGCAGGTGAAATAGGCGCTGCGATCGACATCGGGGCCTTGCTCGGCCAGCTTCCCCTCGACCTTGCCCATGGCGAGATACCAGTCGCGCCCCGGGCCGCCCAGTGCCTGCGCCTCGAACCATTGCTTCTCGGCCCAGTCGGCGGTGTATACCCCCGGCGCTCCGTCGAGAGCCGCGACACATAAACCGCTGTCGTCGGCGAGGGCGGGCAGGCCCGAACCTTGCGCCGAGGCATGCGCCTTCAAAAGCGCGTTTTCGGCAAAGGTCGTGCCAGTTTCCTCCGGTTCGGGCAGGCCCAGATCACCCGCCGACACCGGTTCGATCCCGAAGGGTTCGAGCAACGCACGGATTTCGCGCACCTTGCCAGCATTGTGGCTGGCGATGACCAGCTTTCCGGGGGCAAGTTTTCTGTGAGTCATGCTTTCCTCATACCGTAGCCCTGAGCCTGTCGAAGGGCGCTTGTCTGCTGGGCGTGCTTCGACAGGCTCAGCGCTACGGTTTCAACACGTTACTTCACCGCATCCGCCTGTGCTGCAAAAATCCGGTCGCAACCCATGCGGGCAAGACGCAGCAGACGCAACAATGCTTCCTCATCATAGGGTGCACCCTCGGCAGTGGCCTGTGCCTCGGCGATCTTGCCACCTTCGATGAGCACGAAATTGGCATCGGCATCTGCACTTGAATCTTCGACATAATCGAGGTCCAGTACCGGCGTACCATTGCAGATGCCACAGCTAACAGCGGCCACGCGCCCGGTAATTGGGTCTTCCTTGATTTTGCCCTCGGCCATCAGCTTGTTGACGGCGAGACGCAGGGCGACCCACGCACCGGAAATTGCAGCTGTACGGGTGCCGCCGTCGGCCTGCAGCACGTCGCAATCGAGCGTGATCTGGAATTCGCCGAGCTTTTTGAGGTCAACAACCGCGCGCAATGAACGGCCAATCAGTCGCTGGATTTCCTGCGTCCGGCCCGATTGCTTGCCTTTGGCTGCTTCGCGTTGGCCACGCGTGTGCGTTGCGCGGGGGAGCATCGAATATTCGGCGGTCACCCAGCCTTCACCCTTGCCACGCAACCATGGCGGCAGCCGGTCTTCGACGCTGGCGGTGCACAGCACCTGCGTGTCGCCGAAGCCGATGAGAACGCTGCCCTCGGCATGTTTGGTGAAAGCGGTCTCGATGAAAATGGCGCGCATTTCGTCTGGCGCGCGTCCGGATGGGCGCATGTACTAGTTCCCTTTGATGGTATCAACGGCGCGGCACTTATCCGAAGATAGCTATGGGAGCAATGCGACCGAGGGAGAAAGTTATGCGCCTGCGTGGTTTGTTTTCATTTTTGTCGGCACTGGCTTTCGCGCCATCGCTGGCTGCGGCGGATGCCGCACCGGCAGCTCCCCCTCAAATGGCAAAAGCTGAGTTGGGTGGTGAAACGCTGCACTATACTATCATCGGCACACGCTTTGGTAACCGCTTCAAATGGACCGTTGGCCCTGACGGTAAGGGTGAAGTTGCTATCCCCTTTTCTATCGGACATTTGATCCCGGCTGCCGAAAATGACTATTACTTCCTTCAAGGCGAGCATCCTATTGATATCGGGGCGGACGGCTATGCCGAACTGCGCGCCGCTTTGGCGCAAATTGTCGAACGCGGACCGATGCCATTGACGCTGGATGGCCCGTGGCTTGAATGCCGTATGGCCCGCACAATGGATCTCGGTGCCGCACAGCTGCGCTGGACTAAAGATGCCAGGGAAGGGCTGGCTTTTGCCGATTTCGGTTGCCGCAACGAAGATAAAGCGGTTGCCGAGATGTTGGCGCGGTTCGATCAGGCTTGGCAGATTCTCGGCAAGCGCCTGTCTGAACAAGGCGGTAATATTGCGATTTCCGTTCCCAAAGACGGTAAACCTTTCGAATGGAACGAAACACTGCGCTATGATGAAGTTGGTCCCATGGGGGCTGGTGGTAAGCTGTTTATATTGCACCCCGATGGAAAAGGAAAAATCGTAACCGACGGTGATATCAGCTGGTATGCGGACAAGGAGTTGCGCGACCAATATTTCATTCCGACCGGGGAAAGCCGGTTCGACATTGGTCGGGCGGGTTATCTCAAAGTTCGGGCTTCACTGGATGGCGTGATTGCCGGACGTGTCGCACCGATGATAGAGCCTTGGGAAACCGATCCGGATGAACCCAACCGTCGCTGCATGACCGATCAGCCCTTTGGAATTCTGAAGTGGTCGGAGGTTAAAGACCAAAAAGGCTATCGCTTTGATCGAACATGCTACACCGCCAAGAATGAGGCGATTTGGGCAATGCTGGCACCCGTTTACCCTTTGATTGCGCGTAATCTGGTGAAGCCCGATTGACACCGAGACGGGGGCTGCGCACATTCCTGTGTAATGGCAACGCCTCCCATCTCGGAACTCAATGATCGCACGCGCACGATCTTCAAGGTCGTTGTCGAAAGTTATCTCGAATCCGGAGCTCCAGTGGGTTCGCGCACGCTTTCCAAAATTGGCGGACTTAATCTGTCACCCGCCTCGATCCGCAATGTCATGCAGGATCTGGAGGAAGCTGGATTGCTCGCTTCACCACACACCAGTGCAGGGCGGATGCCGACCGAACAAGGCTTGCGCCTGTTTGTCGACGGCATGATGCAGGCGGCAGAACCCACTGCAGAAGAGCGGCGAGCTATCGAATCGCAGATTGCGGGCAGCGGCCCGATTGAAACGGCACTGGCCGCCGCCACTGCCGCGCTTTCTGGCCTTTCCGCCTGCGCGGGCGTAGTGATGGTGCCCAAGCGCGAGGCGGTGCTGAAACATTTCAGCTTTGCCCGATTGTCTGCAACGCAGGCGCTGGCCATCATGGTTGGTGCTGATGGCAGCGTCGAGAACCGGCTGGTCTATATTTCACCTTCCGTCGGTGACGGTGCGTTGACTGAAGCGGGAAATTATATCAGCACGCGGCTGTCCGGCCTGACGCTATCGGAAGCGCTGAGACGGCTTGATGCTGAAATTCGCAGCCACAAAGCCGCGCTAGACCAAGCCAGTGCCGAACTTGTGCGCAATGGCCTTGCGGTCTGGTCGCTCGACGCCAATGACCGGCCAGTGCTGATCGTGCGCGGGCAATCGAACCTTATCGATGAAAGCGCGGCAGCCGATCTTGATCGCGTGCGTCAGCTGTTGGACGAGCTTGAAAACACAGAAGAAATCGCCCGCCTGATCGACGGCGCGCGCGAAGCGCAGGCTACGCGGATATTCATCGGTTCCGAGAATAACCTGTTCTCGCTCTCGGGTTCGTCCGTGATTGCCGCGCCCTATCGCGATCAGGGCGGCAAGATTGTCGGCGTGGTCGGCGTAATCGGCCCGACCCGGCTAAACTATGCCCGCATCGTTCCCATGGTCGATTTCACCGCACAGGCCCTCAGCCGCTTGATGAAATGATGCGAGCGCCTATATGCGCCTGCAACACAGACATTCGGGGCAGTTATGAACGATAAGGACAATATTGACGCAGCGGTTGAACAGGAGCTGGAAGGTATGCCCGAGCATCTGAAGGGCGAGGCCAATGCTGCTGACAGCGCCGCGGAAGAGCTGAACAAGCTGGCCGCAGAACTGGAAACCGCGCGGCAGGATATTCTTTATGCACAGGCTGAAGTGCAGAATGTGCGCCGTCGCATGGAAAAGGAAGCCGCCGATGCGCGCGCCTATGCCGCCACCGGCTTTGCCCGCGATATCCTCTCGGTATCGGACAATCTCACCCGCGCGCTCGACGCCATTCCCGCCGAACTGCGCGAAGACGAAAAGATGAAGCCGCTGGTCACCGGCCTCGAAGCAACGGGCCGTGAACTTGAAAGCGTCTTCGCCAAACACGGCATCAGCCGCATTGCCGCAATGGGTCTGCCGCTCGATCCCAACCAGCATCAGGCGATGGTCGAAATCCCGACCGCAGATGCAGAACCGGGCACCGTCGTCGCGGAGATGCAGGCAGGCTATATGATCAAGGACCGGCTGTTGAGACCGGCTATGGTCGGAGTTGCCAAAAAACCGGACTAGCTATGTGATGTACTAGGTACCGCTCTCGCTTGCAAAACGCGCAAAACCGGTTCAGGATTTGCGCCCATGATGCGGGAGTAGTGTTTTGAAATCGCTTGCCTTCTTGGCTTTATCCCTGGTTGCATCGCCCGCAGCATATGCGGCGGAAGATTGGCAAAGTCATGTTCCGTCTGGCTGGAAACTGATCGGCGATGCGGCCGAAGCCGATGCTGCCGTTCTGATGGTAGAGCAGGATGATCCGGCAAAGCGCATCAAAAATGCCGGGCTCGGGCCGGATGAGCTCAACACCAATCCGCGCCGGTTGTTGATTCTGTCGCGCGTTTCGGCTGGCTATAAACAGACCGGTTCAGCGGACAATTTCCTGCCGCCAGAAGGGGATAGCGATACACCCTGCCTTGCCGATCCGCTTGAGGAGGGCGGCATAGATTTGCGCAACACTGTGCTGACGATAAATCTCAATTATTGGCTCAGCTGCGGTAGCTGGAGCACGTCCAAGGACAGCTATAAATTCCGGCTGGAAAATGGCCGCTATCGCCTGATCGGTTTTGACCGCCGATCCTATGCGCGCAATGGCGGAACGGGTGAGGAAATCAGTATCAACTTTCTCACCAACCGGAAGAAGGTGACGACCGGCATCGAAATTTTTGAACCTGACGCCGGCACTCCGGTGACCAAATCGAAAGTCATCTGGACGCGTATCGGGCGACAGAAATATTATCTCGACGGAATGGACCGGAAACAATGCGACGGGGATGAAAGCGCGCCAAGTTGGTGCGGTTATTAAGCGGGTTCAACTTCCCTTTCGGAACAAATCTATGCCTGACCGCGTCGTGTGGAACACGAAAACGCCTGTTAACAAAATACCCAGCACCACCGCAAAAATGTCAAAGGGGGAGAACATCTGGTTCGCTACAGGCCAGTGAATGTTCGCCTCTGGTCCGAAAACGAACATGCAGATCGTCAGGACAATCAGCATCATCCGCACCTCGGTCGGCCCACCGCCCAAATAGGTCAGGTTCATCACACCGGTGACTTTGGCTGAAATGAAGGTGTGGATCGACAGCAAGAGATATCCGGCTAAGCCGAAAAGCGCAGTGTCCATCCGCATATAGGGGCTCAACCCCATTCCAAGAATGAAGATCGTGTTGGCGAGCGCATCAAGGCTGTGGTCGATGAAATAGCCATAATTGGGCCGTTCGATTTTACGATAGCGGGCGACGCTGCCGTCGAGCGAATCACCGAACCAGTTGAGGCAATAGCCGAATACTGAAAGCCACAACCAGTCGCGGCCCCAATTGCTGGCAATATAGCCAGCGGAGATCAGGATGGCACCGAAAAAGCCGAGCGCCGTCAGCCGGTCGGGCGTCCACCACATGGGCAAACGCGTGCAAATCCAGTTGAGCAGGCGCCGCTCGACAGCGGCGGTCAGATTTTCCTGAATGCGTTTCGGGGCAGTCACTTATAGTCCTTTTTGCCATCCCCCAATGTTGCGCTTTTGTGACAGGTGATGCAAAAGCGCAAGCTGGAATGCAGAGAGCACTGCCAGCACTAGCCGTGCGCAAATTGCTGGGCTAATTGAATGTCATGGCCACAGCAGCAAGCCTTTTGGACAGCCAGTCTCCCTGGCGTGACGAGCTTCGCGCTACGCTGGTGCTTGCCTGGCCACTGATTTTGACCAACGTCTCGATGGTCTTGATCAATTCGACCGACGTATTTCTGCTTGCGCGGCTGGGGCCGGATGCGCTGGCGGCTTCCGCGTTGGGGACAGGCATTTTGTTCGCGATGATGCTGGTCGGGATCGGCATTGTGGTTGCCGGATCGCCATTGATGGCGGCGGAGCTTGGCCGCAAATCCTATTCGGTACGCGATATCCGCCGGACATTCCGGCAGTCGATGTGGTCGGCGACGGTGGTCTGTGTTCCGATCTGGGTGTTCTTGTGGTTCACCGGCGATATCCTCGCATGGGCGGGGCAACCGGAAAGGCTGGCCGAAGATACGGGGCAATTCATGCGCGCTATCATGTGGCTCTTGTGGCCGCAGCTTGGCGTTGTCGCGCTGCGCAGCTTCATGGCTGCGCTGGAGTTACCCAAATGGACGATGGTCGCGGGCTTTGCGGCCGTGGTGGTCAATGCCGTGCTTAACTATGGTTTGATCTTCGGCCATTTCGGTCTGCCACGGTTGGAGCTGGTAGGGGCGGGTATCGGCAGTTCGCTGACCGGGCTGTTCCAGTTCCTGTTTCTGGCTGCCATCGCAATGCGGCACCCCAAATTTCGTCGCTACCATCTTTTTGGCCGCTGGTGGCGAGCCGATTGGCAGCGTTTCGCCACGATCTGGAAACTGGGCTTTCCTATCGGACTGCATATGGGTTTTGAAGCGATGGTCTTTGCCGCCGCAATCTTCCTTATGGGCTATATCAGCATAGAGGCCGCCGCCGCCCATGCAGTAGCGATCCAGATAGCTTCGATGACCTTCATGGTGCCGATGGGCCTCGCCCAAGCGGCGACGGTGCGGGTCGGGCTGGGCTATGGCAGGCGTGATGCGGAGGCAATCCGGCTATCGGGCTGGACGGCTTACGCGCTGGGCGTGGGCTTCATGACCGCAATGGCAATATTGATCTGGACGATCCCTGGAACGCTGGCCGGTTTCTTCCTCGATCCCGAATTGAAGGGCAATGCAGAGGTGCTGCGGCTAGCCGTCTCCTTCCTGATTATCGCCGCCATTTTCCAGATCGTCGATGGCGCGCAAGTGGTCGGCACAGGCATGTTGCGCGGGCTGCAGGATACGACCTGGCCGATGCTGTTTGCCGCGTTCGGCTATTGGGTTGTTGGGCTGGGTTTTGGCGCTTGGCTAGCCTTTTACCGTGGCTATGATGGTGTCGGCATCTGGATCGGCCTGGCGCTCGGCCTTGGCATTGTTGCCGCATTGGTCCTCAGCCGGTGGCTGATGCGCCACCGGCTGAGACTTGTTCCGACGAATTAGATCGTCTGCGCGCGATTTTCGTCGCGGTGCTTTTTGAGGTATTTCATGAACGGCGTGCCGCCGGTGCCGACATCGGTATCGTTGCCCGCGCCTGATGGGGCCTGTTTGTTGATATAGCTGGCGGCATATTCGAGGTGGCGGGTGCGGAAGCGCGCGACCTGTTCGACGCAGGCGTTGAAGGAATCCTTGACCGACTGGTTTTGCGTTTTGGCGAAGTCGCGCAAAGTGCTGGCCTCACGAACCGCGTCGATAAAGGCGCGGTGCTGTGGCGGGCGGTATTGGTGGAGTTCATCGAGAAACTCGCGCAACGGATCGCTTTCGTGCACAACCTGAAACAGCCCGTCCATCGCGGGAACAATCGAGCTTTGCGAACCGGTTTGCCCTCGAAATGCCTGTGGTTTACCGGCATATTTGGCAACGCCTTCGTAGATCAGGCCTTCGGGCATCGCCGGATTGTTCTTCCAGCCGTGGATATAAGGGCGCACGCGTTGATAATAGATATAGGGATCGCAGCGTTCAGGCATGCGATCAAAATGCGCGTTCATCGCATCCCAGACGCTGTTCATGTCGGTCAGCAGTTGCTCGACTTTGACTGCGTCTTGCTGTGCCGCCGCATCAACCAATGCGGTCGCCAACTGCAATGCGCGGCCTGCTTCGGCCTCGATCGCGACATGGACAAGGACGAACCAGTTCTCGTCCTGACCGCCAAGGAAATTCTGGTGCATCGCGATATTATCCAGGCTGATGCCACCGGACTTGTCGAGCCGGTACCAGTTATCGAGCACATAGCCCGAATAAGGGAGCAGCGGCGGCAGTCCCAGATCGTCGCCGATGGCGCAAATCGGGATTGCGAGATTTGCGGGCAGGGTGGTCGGCGCTTCGGCTTCGCCCCAGACATAGGCCTGCACGAGGAAGCTGTAATGCACCATCGCGGTGCGCACCTGTTCGTTGCTGGCGCTGGCGAGGAAGGTTGCCATGTCGGGATGGCCCACCTGTTTCAGGAAATGGCGCACGCGGCCTGAGGTAATCAGGTCCGACAGGCTGGCGGCTGCATCCAGCATTTCATCGAAGCTATCGGGCAGCGAAATTTCATCGATTTCATGGGTTGAGAGGTAGCCACGCTCTGCGCTGAGGCCAAAATCTTCAAGTTTCATGGAAGTCTCTTGGGCGAGGTGCGGGTTGGGCCACCTCTGCTGATTTGGTAACAATTGAAACCGGTTTGCGCAAGCGGGAGTGTATCAGTAGTCCTCAGATAAGATACACCGCCGCATAGCGGACGATAAGCGCGATCAGGACAGCGATGTTCATGGTCTTCGATTTGACGAAAAAGGCTGCTGTCATTAGAGCAATTAGAACTGCCGTCAGACCCAGTGCGAGTGGATTGACCAGACGCGCCGACAAGTCGGGGTGGGAGAGGTAGAATGTGAGTTGCACGAACAACAGTGCAAACAGCATCCCGAGTACTATCCGCCGGACATGGAAGTAATGCGGGTCGAGATCGCCATTTTCCGGGATGCTCTCCGGAAAGACCAGATGCGCTGCAAGATAATAAGCGCTGGCGAACAGCATCGTGCCCATCATCCAGCCGCCCGATACGGCAATGATATCGCGCACCGCCCAGGCCGCCCCCCAGAAGGACAGGAGATCAAGCATCACGAACAGGCCGAGCAACGGCGTCAGCCAGCCGACGCGATATCCGGCCTTGGCCTCTTCATCGACGTGCAGTCGCGCCTTAACTGTCTTGCCCAGCCCCGACAGCAGCTCGACCAGCGAGAGGCCGAGGAGCAGGCTGTAGAGCGAGAAGATGAACTCGAACTGCGACATCATTTCGCGGTCGCTTTTTTGCCGAAAGGCAACACGCCCTCATATTGTTCCAATGGAGGGGCGCCTGGCACCTTCGCCTTGTTCTTCAAAAGGAAATAGTGGCGGACGATTTCGGCCTGCTGCTCGATGCCATAGCGCTCCAGCATCCAGCCGGGTTTCAGAGCATAATTATAACTGCTGAACGGATAGCGCCGCAGCGGCAGAAACATGCCTTTCTGGTGCTGCCAGACATGCACCAGCTCGTGAATGAACAGACCTTGCAATCCTAGGTCGCGGTCGCAGAAATCGTCGCAGAACAGATCGCTGTCGGGGTGGAACCACAGATGCCCGTCAGGTGCCATAGTTATCTTGCGCGGCTGGAACCACCACCATTTGCGCTTGTGGATGCGCACTTTTTCATAGTCGATGGCGTCGTGAAACACCGAGCGCGCAAGTTTGATCTCACGCGCTGTCATTGGCCGTCCTGATGGGTGCGGTCCAAACATCAGTGGTTATTGTGGCCTGTCTTCTCGTCAGGTTCACGGCCGTCCATTTCCTCAACACGGGCTTTGACGAGGATGCGTTCATTGTTTGAAAAAAGGAATTGCGTTTCCATTTCGCCCAGTCGCCGACCGACCAGATTGACACCCCAGACCATCACATGCTTGCCGCCGCGCTTGAATTCGACCTTGCCATCTGCCGGGATGAAAACGCGGGTCAGCGGACGCATCGTCATCGCGCCGGTCTTGGGATCGACCTTGCTCTCGTGCATTTCGGTGCGGAGTGCCGAACGCGAGGTGACTGACATCAGATATACGTCTTTGGGGCCACCCCGGATCGTGAAGTACATCGCCGAAGGATTGCTATCCACCGGGCTCAGCTTAACGACCGCATCGTGGATCCGAAGTTGCGGGGTAGTGCCGCAGCTTGCCAGTAGTGCAAACATCATGGGTGCAGCCAGCAGACCCAATCGTGCGCGCATGTTCAACATTGTCATCAACTTTCCGGTTCGACTTTTTCGTTCTGAAACGGGGCATTGCCCGCCTTTTTGACAATGTAAGCCGGGCGAAGCCTTGTGCCAAGCAATTTGCCACCTATATCGCCCTCGCATGTTTGGCTGCAGTGCCTGATAGGGCTGCTCGCCAAAAACAGGGCTAATTTAGTTATCGGGGTAATTTGTAATGGCAAAAGTTATTGGTATCGATCTGGGCACCACAAACAGCTGCGTTGCTGTGATGGAAGGCGGCCAGCCGAAAGTTATTGAAAATGCGGAAGGCGCGCGCACGACGCCGTCTATCGTCGCCTTTGCGAAAGATGGTGAGCGCCTGATCGGCCAGCCCGCCAAGCGCCAGGCGGTGACCAATCCGGACAACACGATTTACGCGGTGAAGCGCCTGATCGGCCGCCGCTTTGACGACCCCATGACCAAGAAGGACATGGAACTCGTCCCCTATAATATCGTCAAGGGCAAGAATGGCGACGCTTGGGTCAAGGCGGGTGGAGAAGATTACTCCCCGTCTCAGATCAGCGCCTTCACCTTGCAGAAGATGAAGGAAACAGCGGAAGCCTATCTGGGCGAAACCGTAACGCAGGCGGTCATCACCGTTCCCGCTTACTTCAACGACGCCCAACGTCAGGCAACCAAGGATGCCGGCCAGATTGCCGGCCTTGAAGTGCTGCGCATCATCAACGAGCCGACTGCGGCTGCGCTCGCTTATGGCCTCGACAAGGATGAGAATAAGACCATCGCGGTGTATGACCTTGGTGGCGGTACATTCGATATTTCGGTCCTCGAAGTCGGCGACGGCGTGTTCGAGGTGAAGTCGACCAATGGTGACACCTTCCTGGGCGGTGAAGATTTCGACAGCAAGCTGGTCGAATTCCTCGCAGCCGATTTCCAGAAGGCCGAAGGCATCGACCTGACCAAGGACAAGCTCGCGCTGCAGCGCCTGAAGGAAGCCGCTGAAAAGGCGAAGATCGAACTCAGCTCGGCGCAGACGACCGAAGTCAACCTGCCCTTCATCACGGCAGACCAGAATGGTCCGAAGCACTTGGTGAAGAATATCAGCCGTGCCGATCTTGAAAAGCTGGTCGATGACCTGATCAAGCGCACGCTCGAGCCGTGCAAAAAGGCGTTGGCTGACGCTGGCCTTAAGGCTGACGCGATCGACGAAGTCGTGATGGTCGGCGGCATGACTCGTATGCCCAAGGTGCGCGAAGTCGTGAAGTCGTTCTTCGGCAAGGAACCGCATGTCGGCGTGAACCCCGATGAAGTCGTTGCCATGGGTGCCGCCATTCAGGCGGGCGTGTTGCAGGGCGACGTCAAGGACGTGCTGCTGCTCGACGTGACCCCGTTGTCGCTCGGCATCGAAACGCTGGGTGGCGTGTTCACCCGCATGATCGACCGCAACACGACGATCCCGACCAAGAAGTCGCAGGTTTACTCGACGGCGGACGACAACCAGAACGCAGTGACGATCCGCGTCTTCCAGGGCGAGCGTGAAATGGCGGCAGACAACAAGCTGCTGGGCAATTTCGACCTTGTCGGTATTCCGCCAGCACCGCGCGGCGTTCCGCAGATCGAAGTAACTTTCGATATCGACGCCAACGGTCTGGTCAGCGTGACCGCGAAGGACAAGGGCACCGGTAAGGAGCAGCAGATCAAGATCCAGGCGTCTGGCGGTCTGTCCGATGCTGACATCGACCAGATGGTCCGCGATGCCGAGCAGTTTGCCGAAGAAGACAAGAAGCGCCGCGAGGCGGCCGAGGCCAAGAACAATGCCGAAAGCCTTGTTCACAGCACCGAAAAGCAGCTTGAAGAGCATGGCGACAAGATCGACGCCGGTCTGAAGGCTGAAATCGAGGCCGCCATGGGTGAAACCAAGGCAGCCATCGAAGGCGGCGACCCCGAAGCGATGAAGGAAAAGGCGAATGCCTTGGCCCAGGTCGCGATGAAGATGGGTCAGGCGATCTACGAACAGGAACAGGCGGCGGGCACGTCAGCTGCTCCTTCGGAAGAAGCCGCGGCAGATGATGACGTCGTCGACGCCGAGTTTTCTGAAGTTGACGAGGATAAAAAGGACTAAGCTAAGGTAAAGCCCATTTTCGTCACCCCTGCGAAGGCGGGGGTCCATCACCGGATGTCGAAATTTCAATAGCAGGTGATGGATTCCCGCCTTCGCGGGAATGACGAAGTGGGAGGTGGGAGTGGTATGCCTTGAGCCTCGACATTGATTATTACGAATTGCTGGAATGTGAGCGGACGGCGGACGACAAGACGCTGAAATCCGCCTATCGCCGCATGGCCATGCAATTTCACCCGGATCGCAACCCCGGTGATGCCGAAGCTGAAGCCCGTTTCAAGGCGGTCAACGAAGCCTATGAAGTGCTGAAAGACCCGCAGAAACGAGCCGCCTATGACCAATATGGCAAGGCTGCGTTCGAAAATGGCGGCATGGGTGGCGGTCGCGGCGGCGGTGCCGGCTTTGGTGACTTTTCCGACATTTTCGAAAGTTTCTTCGGCGATGCCTTTGGTGGTGGTCGCCAGCGTGGGCCGGTGCGCGGCGCGGATTTGCGCTATGATCTGGAAATCAGTCTTGAGGACGCATTCCATGGCCGCACCACCGAAATCGCGATCGATGTTGCGGCGAAATGCGGTGACTGCGAAGGCACGGGTGCGAAACCGGGCACCAGCACGCGCCGATGCAATTTGTGCGGCGGGCATGGCAAGGTGCGCGCGCAGCAGGGCTTTTTTGTCGTCGAACGTACCTGCCCGACCTGCCATGGTCGCGGCGAAGTGATCGAAGATCCGTGCCGCAAGTGCGGCGGCGAAGGCCGGGTAGACGAGCGGCAGAAGATTGAAGTCACGATCCCTCCCGGTGTCGATGAAGGCACGCGCATCCGTGTAGCTGGCAAGGGCGAGGCGGGGCCAAATGGTGCGCCTGCGGGCGACCTCTACATCTTCATGCACATCGCGCGCCACAAGGTGTTCGAACGCGACGGGACGACTTTGTTCTGCCGCGCGCCGATCAGCTTCACCAAAGCGGCGCTGGGCGGTGAAATCGAAATCCCCGGACCTGATGGCAGCAAGCACAATGTCAACATCCCCGAAGGCATCCAGTCGGGCAAGCAGCTCCGCGTCCGCGGTGCGGGCATGCCGGTGTTGCAAGGACGCGGCAGGGGCGACCTTGTCATCCAGATCGACGTCGAGACCCCGACGAGATTAACCGCACGGCAAAAGGAATTGCTCTGCGAATTCCGCGAGACCGAAACCGGCGAGGAATGCCCGCAGTCGCGCGGTTTCTTCGACAAGGTCAAGGAATTCTGGGACGATTTGACCGAGTAAAATCTGCAGGCGGGTACAAGACTCGCTTTATGCCCAATGTTATGCTCGCTTCGATGGGAGCGAGTCGATGGCGGGCAAGGGTTTCGACAAACGCGATTTTTTGAAGCTGGCCGGTGGCGGTGTGATTGCATCGTTCATTGGCCAGCGTGTATTTGCGCAGGACGGCCGCATCCTCGGGCTCGACTTACCGAAACAGGTCATCGAGTTGATCCCGCGCAAGCCATTAAACTTTCTACGTATTGCCGAAGCCGTGGTTCAACTGGAACGCGAAGCCGACCGCAAAGGTCTGCCCAATTCACCCCTCGAAACGCGCAAAGGACAGTCGCTCTCCGATTTGGCGGATTCGCTCTATCAGATGGCGATGCCGCGCTTGGTTGCGCTGATTGACCGAAGCGAGGATATTGACCCTCCTTTTGCCGACAAGGCTGGCGAATTGCTCGCCGAACTGCATCAAAGCCAGCACGAACTGCCCGAAGCGCTCAAATTGGGTTTCGGCGACGCTGGTGTGAAACCGTTTCTGCCGGAAGAGCAGCGCTATCTGGTCCAGCCTGAAACGCCGCAAGGTGAAATCATCTTTGTTCCCGGTGCCCCGCCGCTGCCAACCACTCCAGCTCCTGCCGAAGCTGCAACCGTGCCCATTATCGACGAACCCGACCGTCCCTTGAGCAAATCGCGCGAATTTGCTGCCCTCAAGGCCGAATATGCACGGCTGTTCCGCAAACTGACCGTGCGTCCGCAATATCAGGAAACCGTCGACTGGCATCTCGATCTGATCCGAAAGGCGCGCAGCCGTTATGAAACGGTCGAGGCGCAGACAGGCGTTCCCTGGTATTTCATCGCGGTCACCCACGGACTGGAGGCGAGCTTCAATTTCCGCGCGCACCTGCACAATGGCGATTTCCCGCTGACAGCGCGCACGCGACAGGTTCCTGCAGGTCGGCCGACAAAATGGTTGCCGCCATCGGACTGGGAATCGAGCGCTAACGATGCTCTGCGGCTGCTTGGTTATACCGGACAAAAGGACTGGAGCCTCGAACGCACGCTCTATCGGCTCGAGGCCTATAATGGTCTTGGCTATCGCGGGCTTGGCGTGCCGACGCCCTATTTGTGGAGCTTTTCCAACCATTATGAGCGCGGCAAATTTGTTGCCGATGGCAAGTTCAGCCAGACCGCCAAGTCGCAACAATGCGGTGCGGCGGTGATGCTGAAATTGCTCGCCGATGCGGGGGAAATCGAGATGCAAACCGCGGCCTGATTCCGTCCCCATATTGCGCCTCGGTGTACTGGTTTATCGAAAAAGTGTTCGAGACTTTGCACCTTTATTAAGCTTGTGGAGTCGGTGCATCCGAATTGCAGGTTTAAATGGGGGGTAGATGGGCCATGCGATTGATATTGCTGTGGACAATGATTTTTGTCTCACTGTTTTTGAGTGCGCGATCAGAGGCGAAAAGTGACGCTTCACCTCTGCGCCTCCTGCCAACTTCAAAATGGGTTGCCGAATATCAAAATGACGGTTGCCGGTTGATCAGGCAGTTCGGCCAGGACGAAAACCAAGTTATTGTAACATTTAGTCGTTTTAGCCCAGGTGATCAATTTAACCTAACCCTTGCAGGTGAACCCTTTCGAATGAAATCGAGCGGAATCGCCACATTGCAGTTTGGTCCGAATGAAAGGGAACAGCGAGTCGACTTTCTGGTCGGATTTTTGGGGCCGACGATGCCCGCCGCAATTATGAGTTCAGCTATTCGGTTGGCGCCAATGACAGAAATCGGGCAGAGCCAGACGGGCGAGTCAAATTCGAACGGATATTATGATGATGCTAAAATAGGGGCTGATCGCGAAAAAGTGGTGACCTACCTTCGTGCGAGAATGCCGCTTCACAAGCCTATCCAACTGGAATTAGGAGCGATGGACCGTCCCTTCGCCGCTTTGAACAACTGCATCGATGAACTAATGGTGCATTGGGGGCTAGACGTCGAGAAACATAAAAAGTTGAAACAAAAGGTGCTACCTATTGGGGATCCGGGGGCATGGATCAACAGCAACGACTATCCAAAAAAAATGTTGGCAGAAGGTCAATCTTCTATTGTCGAATATAGGCTCGATGTTGACGAAAATGGGCAGGTAGTCGGATGCCATATTCAGGAAACTACGCGAAAAAAAGAATTTGACGATGCCGTCTGCAATGCGCTGGTCCGAAGTGCAAATTTTAGTCCGGCTATCGATGCGGAAGGCAGCCCCATTCGTTCCTATTGGAACGGTCGAGTTCATTTTCAACTAACCGCCATGTGAGCGTTAAATCGCTTCGATTTCTTTGCGTAACTCTTCAATCAGAGGTTGAATCCGTGTCAGTCGCAGCGCTTCCGCTTCCAGCACCGCTTCAAACGCTTTCTTTTTTAACGCTATAACCTCGGACTGTTCCGCTGATACCGCTCCGGGCATTGACGACAGCACAATATCGACCAGCCTGTCGATGCCGTGCAGGCGGCCCCAGAGATAGTCATTCTCGCGATAGGCGCGGCTGAAAAAGGCGCCGAAATTGTTGAACTCGATGCCCTTCAGCGTCGCGGCGGCCCCGCCTTTGCGGATGGTGGTCGCATCATCGGGAGAGATGCGGTCGACTTTGATCGGGTCGAACTCGTCGAGCCCTTCGCCCTGCAACAGCGGCAGAGTCGCGATGTCGTAAAGGATGTAGCCGAGATAACCGAGCAGGATCTTGCGGGTGGCGGCTTCGGGAACGTCGCGCAGGGCGGCGATCAAGGCAGCGTCGGTTGCTGAATCCGCCATCTCCAGATTGCGCCGCGAAGCCAACAGGTCGAGCAGCGCGCCGGGATTTTCGACCCCGTGACGAACCGCTTCGGCCACATCGACGCCGAGATATTCGGACGTTTCGACTTCGAGGAAATGTGCGAGCGAGGCGTAGATTGCTTGCCGCAACCGGTCTGCCACATGCGGGGGTATGTCAGCCATCACCTCCACATCCTCGGCAAGGCGGCGCGCGAGGAAACGCAGCCGCCGGATACGGAAGCGGACGTCCTGCTCGCGGAAGAATGCCATTGATTCCGCAGCCATCACCTTGCCTCGTGGCCCGGTCATCTTGTCGAGCCCGCGGCGGCAGATTTCGCCCCACAGCGCATCACGCAACATCCGGCAATGTTCGCTCCGGGCATCGGGGCAAAGCCGCCGGGCTGTGGCGGCCAGATCGTCGAGCACACCCATCATTCGCAAATGGGCGTAAGCCGGATAGCTGTACCCTGTGGCCGCCGCCGATTTCTGCAACATCGTCAGCCGCCATTTGCGCAGGCGCTCGGGGGTCGGCTTGGTCAGGAACCAGGTCTTGCCAAGCATGACCTCGATCATATGCTCAACCTCAACCTCCAGATGATCGGTGATTTCGCGCATGCGGGCGATGCGTTGCGACCTGCCCTCGATCGCAGTCAGGCTGTCTCGGATCGGCTGTTCGCGCGGGATGTCCGACGTTGCACCAAAGATGGTGGAGAAAAAGCCGGGTGGTTTCAAATGCCCATCTGCAGTCTTGCCGCGCCCACGCACGCGAAAGCTCGGCATGCCGGGTTTGGGATCAATATAGACGAAGCGCCGGTCGACTTCGCGCCGGGCGGGCCGGTTGCGCAGAGCATCGATCGCCTGTGCAAAGGGCGCGTTGGCAAGCACCGAACCGTCGATCAGGAAAGCGTCCTCAACACTTCCCGCCTCGAACTGCTGCGGCAATATGCGCTTGAGAAAAGCCTCGCGCCCATCCCAGCCAATGGCGCGGGTTTGCAGCAGGCCGTCCAGCTCCCGCACCGTAAAGGGGGGGAAGGCGCCGGGGAAGCTGGCGGTGGCGCGGGCGGCAAATACCAGCTCTGCCGGGTGGGCGAGTTGGCCTGCATCCTGCCCACGCGTCGAAAAACCGATCGTCAACCGATGCTCATTCTCGCTGACGTTAGTCGGGCTGTTGAGTTGCAACTGCTCGCGATGGCCATGAAAATCCGTGACAGTGACGAACAGGTCAAGCGGTTGGCCTGCCGGGAGTAGGGGTCTTGCAACGCCTTGCTGCTCCATCGCCTGCAAAGCGTCGAGCAGAAGGGTAGAAAAGCCCCGTCCACCAAAGGGTGGCTGGAACCAGCGTGCGCGGACAAAGCCTGACAGCTTGGTTGCTACTTCGTCCTGCGCTTCTTTCGCGACCGTCTGCGCAACCGCGCCGCCGCGCCGCCGCAATACCGCCCAAGCAATCGGTGCGGCCCAGAATTTGGAAAAGCGCGACAGGGGTCGTGCGTCGGGATCGAGCAACACTTCGACATCGGCATTTTCCAGCCACAGGTCGGTCAACGGCTCAAGCGATTGCCCGGTGGTGATGGCTTGCGCCAGAAATACGCCATTAATGCCCCCGGCACTCGCGCCCGAAATAATGTCGGTGAGCACGCGCAGCTTGGTGCCTGACTTTGCCTCGATCAATTCGAGCAGCTCGCGATACACATCCTCGCTACCGCCGCTACGCGGCTGGCCTTCGAGGAAGGCGCGGCTGGCACGCACAAGGTGCCAGATCTCGCGCGTGATCCCGTGCATGTACACTGCAAGGCTGACCCCGCCATAGCAGATAAGGGCCAGCCGCAGTTCCTTCTCGCGCATACCCAAGATGTGGCAGGGCAGGGCATGGGGTGCAAGGGGGCGTTGTTCATTTATCTGTTGCAGCATTTAATCGTTCGATTAAATGTGCGTGCAGAGTTCATCCGGACAACGTTGAAACTTCAACCGTAGCCCTGAGCTTGTCGAAGGGCGCTTCTCAGTTGCAGCGCCATGCTGTGCGGCGTGCTTCGACAGGCTCAGCACTACGGTAAGTCGTTTACGGAAGAGACATAAAATAAACAGAGGAGAATTTATGCTGGTATCCGAAGCCGTAGCGACACGCCGTTCGATCCGATCGTTTCTGGACAAGCCGGTTCCGTTTGAAACGATCCAGCGCATATTGGAACGCGCGCGGATGGCACCTTCGGGCTGCAATTTCCAACCGTGGGAAGCGACAGTCCTCACGGGCGCGCCGCTCAAGGCATTGCAGGATCGTTTGACCGCCAGCCAGCCGGACGATCCTATGGACTATGATTTCTCCGAACCCGGCAAGCATGACAAATATAAGGCGCGCCTGCAGGCCGTAGGTGCCGCGATGTATGGCGCGATGGCGATTGCCCGCGATGATGGCAAACAGCGCGCCGATTTCGTCCAGTCGAACCTCGTTTCCTTCGGCGCGCCGGTGCTCTTGCTCTGCCATTTCCCCAAATTCATGAAGGAAGCCCAATGGTCTGACACCGGCATGTGGTTGCAGACGATCATGCTGCTCTGCCGCGAAGAAGGCCTCGATACCTGCCCGCAGGAATATATGGGCATGTATGGCAAGACCATCAAAGACCAGCTGGGGTTGGGAGAGGACGTCCTCCTCTTCTGCGGCCTCGCCATTGGTTATCGCGATGAGAGCGATTCGGTGAACGGCTTCCAACGCGAGCGCGTGCCTTTGGACGAGCAGGTGACCTTTCTGGGGTTTTGATTGAAACGGTGGAATGACCGCGAAGCCGGGGACATCCTATCCAATGTCTCCGCCGACCAGGACGACCGAGCGCAATTTGAGCGACATGTGATTGTGTGTCGCCGTGCTGCGGCGTGCTTTGGTTAGGCGTACCAGTACAACATGGACATTGCAGCGCTAGCGATTGGTTCTATCGATATATGATAAGCGCGGTTTTCGATTGGCAAGCCATGCTGGGTGACAACTTAAAGAGATTTGGAACCTAGACCATGTGCACATTGTAGTCCAAAATGGCGGGCGCCAAACGGCAGGCATCTTCGCCGTAGACCGCCGTCATGGCGTCGATTGAATTGACAGGTGTGCCGGTTTTGGAAGCAAAGTAAGTATCTCGATAAGGGAAATAGGATGATCAGATTTTTCGCGCTGTTTTTCTTCATCGCGCTCACATTTTCCGGAGGTGCTCGGGCAGAGGGCAATTGCCCGCCGGGCTCGGTTCCGATTGGCGGAGGAAATTCGGGTTATGAAGGCTGTGCTATGGTGTCTGACGGGCCAGCCACAAACAATCAGGATCTGGTTGACGAGCTGAAAAAGAAGAAGGTCAAAAAGCGTTTCGACAACTATTATGCCGTGGCCTTTCATCCTGATTCTTCAGATGTATTTATCATGGGCGGTGCAACGAAACGCAATTCCGCAGAAAATGATGCGCGCATGCTTTGCGGAATCAACATGCTCCTAAAAGCAGGAGCAGACGAAGCATCTGTCGAGCGATGCTCGGTAACGTTTAGCGGTTCAAACAATGTCGCGTCGTTCGCGCGTGGAATGTACGGAGACCTATATTATGCAATGGGTGCTGATACTTCGGTGAGCGATGCCGCGGTTCTGATCGCGTGCCGGAACCAAAATGATTATTGCGCCGTTTTTCGGCATTGGGTGGCCCATCCCACGATTTCTTACGCACCGACACAGGAATCGCACCAACCGGAAGGCAATTTCCGTAAAGTCCATGCTGCGGCAGCCTGGCAGGGCGAAGCTGGTCCGACAAATGCGGCGAAGAGCATGGTTTATATAACGGGCGGATACGCCTCGAAAGCCGAAGCTGAGCGTAGCGCGCTAGAAACATGCCAACAGCAGAGTAAAAATACATGCTCAATCGCCCGTGCAGTTGCGGATACGTTTATGGCAGTGGTACGCCAAAGCGACGGTCGAATGTTTGTAACATCAAGCCCAACTGAAGATATGGTGGACACCATAGTAAAGGGCTCGTGCGGCGCAGGATTGACCTGCACTGTAAAAGCGGTGGTTCCTGCAAGCCAAAGCGGATTGAACAAGCTTGGACCTTATTGAACAACGAGATGGAATGGCGGCGTCGGTTTTCTGAATTGGAGTGCCGTCGCCTCTTGAAATGTAGGATATGTTTTGCGAGCCGGTATCCAGCTCTTTGAACCCGGTCATTCCGCTCCTGCTAAATCCGCCGCCCTCATTACATCCTTAAAGTGACACGGGTAACAGTGGGGGGTATTCTGCCGGTAACCTGTGTCGCCTTTAACCCCCGCAACGCCGCTGCGTTGGTGTCATTTTCGTATACATAGCGGCCAATTACCTGGTTGCGTTCCTTATATGTTCTGATACTGTTGCGCGATGGCCAAACCCAAGAAACGCTATGTCTGTCAGGAATGCGGCACCGTGGCACCGCGTTGGCAGGGGCAGTGTGAGGATTGCGGTGCGTGGAACAGCCTTGTTGAAGAGGCTGGCGCCACCGTTTTCGAGCTGAAGCATCATTTGCAAAATGGCGGGCGCGATGTCGGGCTGGTCGGGCTTGATAGTGATATCAAGCTGCCCGATCGCGCTTCGACCGGGATAGCGGAATTTGACCGCGCTCTGGGCGGCGGTCTGGTTGCGGGATCGGCGACCTTGCTGGGCGGTGATCCGGGAATCGGGAAGTCGACGCTGTTGCTGCAGACGGCGGCTAATCTTGCGCGGCGCGGGCTCGATGTCGCCTATATTTCGGGTGAAGAAGCGGTCGATCAGGTGCGGCTGCGCGCCCGGCGGCTGGGGCTTGGCGATGCGCCGGTGCAGCTCGCGGCGGCGACTTCGGTTCGCGATATATTGACGACGATGGGCAGCACAAAGCCGCCTGCCTTGCTCATCATCGATTCGATCCAGACGATGCACAGCGACCTCATCGAAGGCGCGCCGGGCACGGTCAGCCAGGTGCGCGCTTCGGCACAGGAGCTGATCCGCTTTGCCAAGGAGCGCGGCACTGCGTTGATGCTCGTCGGCCATGTCACCAAGGATGGCAGCATTGCGGGGCCCCGTGTACTCGAACATATGGTCGATACCGTGCTGGCGTTTGAGGGGGAGCGCAGCCACCAATATCGTATCCTGCGCGCCAACAAGAACCGATTTGGCGGTACCGACGAGATTGGCGTCTTCGCCATGGCTGACAGCGGCTTGGCCGAGGTCGGCAATCCCAGCGCGCTCTTCCTTACCGACCGCGCCGAGCAGGTGACAGGGGCGACAGTGTTCCCCGCGCTCGAAGGCACAAGGCCGGTGCTGGTCGAAATCCAGGCACTGACCGTGCGCCTGTCCAGCGGCGCAACGCCGCGCCGTGCGGTGGTTGGTTGGGACAGCGGCAGGCTGGCAATGATATTGGCAGTGCTGGAGGCGCGCTGCGGGCTCAGCTTTGCGACAGCTGAAGTTTACCTCAACATTGCTGGCGGCTATCGCATATCCGATCCTGCAGCTGACCTTGCCGTCGCCGCTGCGCTGGTTTCCGCTTATGCCGAAAAGCCGCTGCCTTCAGATTGCGTTTTGTTCGGCGAAGTGGCGCTTTCAGGCGAAATCCGTCCCGTCGCGCATGGCAATCTCCGCCTCAAGGAAGCGGCCAAGCTGGGCTTCCAGGCCGCTTTGGTACCACCATCGGTACAGGAGGACGCGGGCATGAAACTGAAACAGTTCCGGACGCTCTCCAACCTCGTTGACCATATACTCGGGCGGGACTAACTGGATGCGATGACCGCATTCGACATCATCGTCCTATTCCTGCTCGGTACCGGTGCCATTTTCGGCTTCATGCGCGGCTTCACGCAGGAAGTGCTGTTGCTGGGCGTCTGGGTATTGGTCGTTGCGGCGATACGATTTCTGCACGCGCCGACCGCCGAATGGCTTTATGGTCCGGTTGGTACCGACGCCGGGGCGGCCGTTCTGGCATTTCTCGCCATTGCCATCGTCACCTATGTCGGCGGGCGGTTGATAGCGCGCAAGATTGGCGAGAAGAGCCGCAAGTCGGCGCTTGGTCCGTTCGACCGCGTGCTCGGCTTTGGCTTTGGCGCGGTGAAGGGGCTGATCGGCGCGACTTTGCTGTTCCTGCTGCTCGTCATGCTGTTCGAAGTCGCTTATGGCGGCGACAGCAAACGACCGGAATGGATGACCGCGTCCCGCACATATCCGTTGTTGAACGCGTCGGGGGATGCGCTCTCGTCCTTCATTCGCGAACGTCAGCAGGACAGTGAAGGCGAGGGCAGCGATGCCGGCTGATCTTGCCGCGCGCTCGAAATCGCCCAAGCCCGAGCTCTACACCAAGGATATATTGCGGCTTGCAGCGAGTCTGCCGCATGCAGACGCGTTGGGGGACGCCGATGCAAGCGCAACCCGCCGTTCGCCAGTCTGCGGCAGTGAAATGCGCGCCGAAGTGAAAGTCGACAATGGCCTTCTCACGGCGATTGCCTTGCGTGGCCGCGCCTGCGCGATGGGACAGGCATCGGCGGCGGTGGTTCGTAAAATTGCAGTTGGTCGTTCGGCTGAAGAGATTGCGGATGCGCGGGCCGCGCTTGCGCAGGCGCTTGTTGGAGATGGCGGCTTTGATGGCTGTTGGCCCGAACTGGCGGTTTTTGAAAGCGCTCGCGCCTATCCGGCACGCCATGCGGCGATATTACTGCCTTTTGATGCGGTTCTCGCCGCGATGACGGGGGCCGACTGATGGACGAGGGCCACCATTTCCTGACCGACATTTTGACCACTGGCGCACTTCTGCTGGGTGCGGCGCTGGTGGCGGTTCTGGTTTTCCGCAAATTGGGGTTGGGTGCGGTACTCGGCTATCTGGTCGCGGGGATCATCATCGGGCCGGACGTATTGGGCCTGAGCGGTGAACCCGAAACCATCCTGAGTTTTGCGGAAATCGGTATCATCCTGCTGCTGTTCCTCGTTGGGCTCGAACTGTCGCCTTCGCGATTATGGGTGATGCGTCGGGACATATTATTATTCGGACCGCTGCAGGTCGCGCTGTGCGGCCTCGCGATGTTCGCCATCATCTACGCAGTGCTTCCTTTCAGCTGGGAGGCGGCGCTGGTGCTGGGGCTTCCGCTTGGCTTGAGCTCGACCGCGCAGGTCCTGCCGCTATTGCAATCGCGTGGGCGTTTGAAAACCGACTATGGCGAGAAAAGCTTTGCCATCCTGCTGTTTCAGGACATTTCGATCGTCCCCTTGCTGACCATCGTTGCCGCTCTGTCGCGCGCGCCGGCGCAAGAGGGCGCACCCAGCGGGCTGGTGCTCGCCATCTATGCCATACTCGCCATCGGCGGGCTGATACTGGCCGGGCGCTATGTGCTGTCGCCCTTGTTGCGGCTGGTCGGTCGGGTGTCCGAACGCGAATTGTTCATTGTCACTGGCCTGTTTGCGGTCTGTGCGAGTGCTGCCCTGATGCAGTCGATTGGCGTTTCGGCTGCGCTAGGCGCGTTCGTCGCAGGCGTGATGCTTGCCGAATCGCCCTACCGGCATGAGCTGGAGGCGGATATCGATCCCTTCCGTTCCATTCTGCTCGGTCTGTTTTTCCTCGCAGTCGGGATGATGCTTGATCTCGATGTCATCGCTGCGCAACCCTTGCTGATTGTCGGCTTGGCGGCGGGGCTGGTGCTGGTCAAAACCGCGGTGGTTTTCAGCTTGGGTCGCTTGTTCGGGTTAAACAACAGCGCGTCGATCATCATGGCGCTGCTGCTCAGCCAGGGCGGGGAGTTCGGTTTCGTGCTGTTCACCGCGTCGCAAAATGCGCTGCTGATCGAGCCAGAGGCGGCCAGCCTGTTCGGTGCGGTTATCACGCTATCGATGGCGACAACGCCGTTCCTGATGATCCTTGCAGGCCGATTGGCGGCCCGTCGGCGGACGAGCGATGTCGCGCTTGATGATCCTGAACTAGCAGCACAAGCCAATATCATCATCGTCGGCCATGGCCGCTTTGGCCAGACTGTCGGGCAGATCATGCAGGCCGCGGGTCTGTCCATAACCCTGATTGACATCAAGCCCGAGCAGATCGACGTCAGCGGCGAGTTCGGGCGCAAGGTATTTTATGGCGACGGCACGCGCATAGATTTGCTCCGCCGCGCGGGCGCGGATGAATCCTGTGCGATCCTATTCTGTATGGATGACCGTGATTTGGATGCCGACGGTTTGGTCGCCGTGCGCGAAACCTTCCCCAATGCCAAGCTGTTTGTGAGGGCGTATGACAGGCGTCAAATGCTCGAACTGATGCCGGCAGAGAATCTCAAGATTACACGGGAAGTATTTGAATCATCTGTTCAAATGGCAGAAGATGCGCTGCGTTCCATCAATGTCGACCCTTCGGTCGCCGAACAGGCTGTCACCGAATTCCGCCGCCGTGATCTTGCCCGGCTGAAGGCGCAGTTCAAGACTGGCAATATGCGTGCCGGTTCGCGCCACAGCTTCGGCGGCAAGGAATCGGACGATTTTGCAATGGATGAGGGTTAGCGATTCCGCTCTTCATCCAGGAAGGCCGCCACATCTTCCAGATCGACATCCTTGGCGAGGAATGTCTTGCCTATCCCATTGGCGAGCAGGAAGGGCAGGGTGCCGCCGCTCTTCTTCTTGTCGTGCAGCATATGTTCGACGAGCTGTCCGCCACTTGCATCGACATGGGCTTCACGCAATGTGGTCGGTAAGCCGGCTTTGGCGAGATGGACGCTCACCCGATCCGCATCGCCCGCCGGGCAATGCCCCCTGCGCACCGAATAGCGGAATGCCAGCGCCATGCCCGCAGCCACGCCTTCGCCGTGCAGCAGCGTGTCGGAATATCCGGTCTCTGCCTCCAGCGCGTGACCAAAAGTATGCCCGAGATTGAGTAGGGCGCGAACGCCGGTCAATTCCTTTTCGTCGGCCGCCACGATCCGCGCCTTCGCCTCGACCGACCGCGCAATGGCATGACGGCGAGTATCGGCATCGCCCGCCAGAAAGGCGTCGATATTGGTTTCGCACCAGTCAAAAAATTCGGGCGCATCGATCAAGCCATATTTCACGACTTCGGCATAGCCCGCGCCCAATTCACGGCGCGGGAGTGTATCGAGCACATCAGGGTCGATGAGGACGAGGGCGGGCTGATGAAATGCGCCCACCAGATTCTTGCCCGCGCCGCTGTTGATAGCCGTCTTGCCACCAACGCTGCTGTCGACTTGGGCGAGCAACGTGGTTGGCACCTGAACGAAATGGCAGCCGCGTTTCACGATATGCGCCGCAAAACCCGTGATGTCGCCGACAACACCGCCACCCAAGGCTACGATATGGTCGCTGCGCTCGACATGTTCGGAAAGCAGCCAGTCGACGAGGCGTTCGAGCTCTGCCCAGCTTTTGGCGCCTTCTCCAGCGGGCAACAAATGGGCGGCATAGCTGAGCCCTGCTGCTTGCAATGAAGCAGCAAATTGGGGAAGGACATGTTGTCCGACATGGGTGTCGGTGACGATCAACAGGCGTCCGCTCCGCGCATAAGGTGCCAGATACTCGCCCGATTTGCCGATCAACCCCTGACCTATCAGCACATCATAAGGTCTGCCTTCGAGACCGACTGTAATCCTGTCCATCAGGCCAATGCCTCCAATATCTGGTTGACGGTGCGGGCGTGGGGCCCGGAATCACTGCGGACATGAATGTCTGCCTCGGCATAAAAGGGTGTGCGCTTGGTCGCGAGATCGGTCAGAACTTCGCGCGGATCCTTGCCCACCAGCAGCGGCCGATTGCTGCGGCGCGATACGCGTTCGATTAGCACGTCCAGGTCTGCATCGATCCATACCGAACGGCATTTTTCTTTAATCAGCCTGCGGGTTTCATCGTTAATAAAGGCACCACCACCTGTCGCGATTACTTTGGGGCCTTCGGTTATCAAGCGCGCGATCACCCGCCTCTCGCCATCGCGAAAACTGGATTCGCCGAAGCGTTCGAACATTTCCGAAATTGGCATGCCGGCGGCCTTCTCGATTTCTTCGTCAGAATCAACAAAGCTGAGCCCGAGTTTTCCGGCGAGCAATTTGCCTATGGTTGACTTGCCCACGCCCATCATGCCGACAAGCACGATTGAGCGGTCATTGCCGTCAATTGTAACAGATGCGGGGTCGGGTCGCGAAGCCATTGCGATGCGCGCTATATATCGGCTAATCCCTGCCGGAAAGCCCTTTGCCGAATGGCGTATTCAGGAGGAAAAGTGCAGGGTAAGCCTAAGGTCAAGCGCATCTTGCCGTGGTTCACGGTGGCGATTGTACTTGTCGCGGCGCTGTTTTTCTTCGAATGGCTTGGCAGTGAACAGCCGCAAAGGGTTGTCGAAATAGAGGTTCAGCCGGGCATCCGGCCCACAACCGACGGAGCGAGTGGTAAAGACTGATATGGCAAAGCAGCGGATCTCGATGCTTCTATGCGCGACGGCAGGCGTTGCGGCGTTGGTCTACACCATCCCGGTGCTTGGCCAACAGGGACCGGAATCGCTGTTGCCGCCTGGCTTTAACGATCCTGCACCTCCACCTGCATCGCGTCCTTCGCCGCCGCCGGGCAGCAATGTGCCGCGCCCCTCGGATGGTGCGCCAACGGCGCCTTCCGCGGCTCCTGCCGACGACACTGCTACAGACGCCACGTCTTCCGAAGATCCTGAAAAGGATGAAGAGGAGGAAGAGGAAGAGACCGAAGTTCGATATGACGTGCCGCCGACCGCAAGGCGCTCCCTCAAGGCAGTCGGACTATTCACCGACGCATCGGGCGGTTTTCCGGCAGGGGCGTTCGGAACCATAGACGGTCCATTTCTGACGCAAGTTTTGCAGCGGACGAACGGCCCGCTCGCATCGCGCTGGGGGATGATCATGACCCGTCGGTTGCTCGCCAGCCGCACGGAAACGCCGCGCAATGTCAATGGCGCAGACTGGACGGCAGAGCGTAGCTGGCTGCTTTTACGCATGGGCGATGCGGTCGCAGCGCGCCAGTTGGTGCAACAGATCGATCCGGATCGATATACAAAGCGGCTGTATCAAGTCGCGATGCCGGTTTTCCTCGCCAATGCCGATTTGTCCGGCATGTGCCCTGTGGCAGACTCTGGCGCGCAGCAGACGGGCGAAGGCACGTGGAAGATGGCGCAGCCGATCTGCGCCTCGCTGGCTGGAGAGCAAGGCCGCGCGACAGCGCTGATCAATCAGGCGCGCGCGCGCGGGTGGATGAAAGGGATAGATTACCTCCTGGGCGAAAAAGCGGTCGGCGCCGGGATGCAGGGGCGTCGCTCGGTAAAAATTGAATGGGAAAAAGCCAAAGGCTTTACGACCTGGCGCCATGGTATCGGTCAGGCAACCGGTGTTGAGCCCCCCGAAGCACTCTACGCGGAGGCAGGCAGACAGGTGAATGGCTGGGTCGCGCAACTTCCCACGGCCTCGCTTCCTGCCCGTATGCGTTCCGCCCCGGCTGCTGCTGCGATGGGCGTGCTATCCAACCGCGCATTGGTCGATATCTACAGCATCGCCTTTGAAGACCCCGATGCGCCATCCGACATCAAGGCACGCGGGGAATTGTTGCGAACGGCCTATGCAGGCAATGGCAACGCCGCGAAGGTCGCTGCCATGGCCGATTTGTGGGATGGTGGTTCAACCCCCGATCAGCGCCGGTCAGCACTGGTTTTGACTGCGCGCGCAGCGGCCTTGATTGCCCCTAGCGAAGATCATGCGGGCGAAGCCGACCGACTGGTTGCGTCCATGCTATCGGCCGGCTTTGACGAACAGGCGGTTCGCTGGGCATCGATCGTCGAGGGCGGTTCGCTCGGCTGGGGTCTGCTTGCCTGTGCCGCACCCGGATGGCGTGGAGCGATCAACGAAGGCGAACTCAACGATTTCCGCAGCAATGACGACAGTACCGATTATCGGAAATCGAAATTCTTGCTGGCAGGCCTTGCAGGACTTGGCCGTGTAGAGGCCGCAGCAGTCACCGATTTCTCGGAGACACTCGAGGTCAATATCCGCAAAGAAAGTGGCTGGTCGCGTGCAATCACATCGGCGGCGCAACGCGGGGAAAGCGGAACCGTGGTCCTCCTTTCTGCTGCGGCGCTGCAGGGCGCTGGCTGGGAGGATATTCCACCGCACCATCTCTTTCACATTGTGCGCGCGCTGAAAAAGGTCGGGCTCGATGGGGAAGCGCGGATGATCGCCGCAGAAGCAGTGAGCTGGAGTTGAGGCTCAGTTGAATAGCTCAACCAACCCAGGTACCGATGCCGATCTGATTGAGCGATTCCTCGAAATGCTTGCTGCAGAACGTGGCGTCGCGCGAAATACCCTTCTCGCCTATCGCAGCGATCTTGCTGCCGCATCCGAGATGCTTGCAGGCAAAATGGCCGTAGCCGGCAAGGATAGGCTGGCCATATTGACTGCGGGCTGGTCGCATCTGGCGAACAGTTCTATCGCGCGAAAAGCGGCGGCATTGCGGGGCTTTTTCGGCTTTTTGGAAGAAGAAGGCTTTCGGGCTGATAATCCGTCCGCTGCCTTGCCGCGCCCGGTGCAAAGCCGTGCTCTGCCAAAAGTTCTCGATATTTCAGAAGTGGAGGCGCTGTTTGCTTCGATCGAAACGCGACTGGCCAAACCAAAACCGTCGCCGCTCGACTATCGGCTGTCGGCACTTGTTGAACTGCTCTACGGCTCTGGCTTGCGCGCTACCGAACTTGTTGCGCTGCCGCGTACCTCTATTGTTCGCGACCGACCCTACATCATCCTGATTGGCAAAGGCTCGAAAGAGCGGCTGGTTCCGATTTCGGACCGTGCGCGGCAAGCGGTCGGTGCTTGGCACGCCTTTGTGCCCAAAGAGTCGAAATATCTCTTCCCTTCGCGGGCGGCCCGGGCTTCGGGTAATGGCGATGTGCACATCAGCCGTATCCGCCTGTTCCAGATAATCCGCGAACTGGCTGCGGAATCGGGTATTGATCCGGCAAAGGTCAGCCCGCACGTATTACGCCATGCTTTTGCTACCCATTTGCTGGCTGGTGGGGCCAATTTGCGGGCGCTACAGGCTATGTTGGGCCATGCGGATATCGCAACCACGCAAATCTACACCCATGTCGATTCCTCGAAGCTCGTCGAACTGGTGAACCAGCGGCACCCGCTCGCAAAACGCAAGCTCTCTCGTTGACCCCGCCGCCTGCAGGTTCTAACGGCGAGGCATGACAGTCTATCTCGATTTCGAAAAGCCGGTCGCCGCACTCGAAGCCCGCATCCAGGAACTGGAAGATACAGCGGGTGAGACCGAAATTGATGCAGCGAGCGAAATCGGAAAATTGCGTGCCAAAGCGGACAAATTGCTGGCCGATACCTATGCGAAGCTGACGCCATGGCAGAAAACGCAGGTGGCCCGCCATCCCGAGCGGCCACATTTCAAGCATTTTGTCGCAAATCTGTTCGATGATTTCCTGCCGTTGGCGGGGGACCGCGCCTTTGGCGATGATCAGGCGATTTTGGGCGGATTGGCAAGGCTGGGTGACCGTCGCGTGGTCCTGATCGGACATGAAAAGGGCGATGATACCGAAAGCCGCCTTCGTCATAATTTCGGCATGGGTAAACCCGAAGGCTATCGCAAGGCGATCCGCCTGATGGAACTGGCCGACCGTTTTGGACTGCCAGTCATTTCGCTGGTCGACACCTCAGGCGCCTTCCCGGGCGTCCAGGCGGAAGAACGCGGTCAGGCAGAGGCCATCGCCCGCTCGACCGAAAAGTGCCTGCAACTGGGCGTGCCGATGATTTCGTGCATTGTCGGTGAAGGCGGCTCGGGTGGGGCAGTTGCGCTCGCTGCCGCCAATAAAGTGATGATGTTCGAACATGCCGTTTATGCGGTCATTTCGCCGGAAGGCTGTGCGTCGATCCTTTGGCGTACGAATGATCGCGCCGCCGACGCGGCGCAGGCAATGAAGGTGACCGCCGCTGATCTGAAATCGCTGGGCGTCATTGATTCGATCGTTCCGGAACCAGTTGGTGGCGCCCACCGCGATCATGCGGAGGCGAGTGCCAATCTAGGCAAGGCCTTGTCCGAAGCACTGACCGAACTCGAGAAACTCAGCGCGAGCGAAGTGAAGCAGCAGCGGCACGCCAAGTTCCTGAAAATGGGCCAATTCTAAGCGCTTGCACGAACCGGGTTCATAACAGGGCCAACTGCAACAATTTACCTAGACTCTTGGGATTGCATGCTAAAGTATGCCTGCAAAAATAGGAGTCCGTCGTGCGTAACAAACTGCTCTTGACCCTCGCCGCCTCTGCTCTCGCCATAGGTACCGTTTCAACCGAAGGCGTATCTGCAGCAAAATCGAAAAGCAGCGAACCCTTGCCATTTTCGGCAAAGGAAAAGGCCAATGGTGCGAAATATCACCCTGAAATCCTCAAGGAATTTGGCGGCGCCTATCAAAGCCCGCAGACCGCCTATGTCGAACGCGTAGGTAAGAAGATTGCACTCCAATCTGGCCTGGCGAATAGCGAGGGCGAATTCACGGTTACCTTCCTCAACTCGGCCGTGAACAATGCTTTTGCGATCGAAGGCGGCTACGTCTACATCACCCGCCAGCTTGCCGCATTGTGCAACAGCGAAGCAGAGATGGCCGGCGTATTGGGGCACGAAGTTGGCCATACGGCTGCCCGCCATAGCAAGAAGCGTCAAAAACAGGCGACAATAGCCAATATCCTCGGCGCGATCGGTACGGTCGGCGGAGCGATGCTGGGTGACAATGGCGGTCTCGCTGGCGCACTGGGCGGTGTTGCCCGTGAATATTCAGGGGCACTGGCTCAGATTTTCACGCTCAAATATTCGCGCGGCCAGGAAGAACAGGCCGATGATCTGGGGATCAAATATCTCAGCAAGGCTGGCTATGATCCCTCTGCCTTGTCGGCAATGTTGAACTCGCTCGCGCTGCAGACAGCGGTGGATGCCAAGGCTGCGGGCCTCAATGGCCATTCGGTTCCCGAATGGGCGAGCACGCACCCCGATCCCGCGAAGCGCGTTGTCCGTGCAGCAACCAATGCGCGGAAATATCCCGCAAGCACGGTGCGTAATGCCGATGCGCATCTAAGGGCGATCGACGGGATGATGTATGATGATGACCCGAAAGAGGGCGTCATCGAAGGGCAGGAGTTTCTCCACCCCGACATTCGCCTCCGCTTTGCTGTGCCTTCAGGCTTTGGCATGTCTAACGGCACGCAGGCGGTGACGATCAACGGTAATGGCGGCAAAGCGCTTTTCACAACACAGCCCTATAATGGCGACCGGCGGGCCTATATCGATGCCGCGTTCAAGGCTGTGGTCGGCAATCAGCAACAGGTCAACTACGGCCAGATTCAACAGACCACGGTCAATGGAATTCCAGCATTTTACGCATCAGCTGATGTACCGACTCAGCAATCTGGTACAGTCAGGCTGACAGTTTTCGCTTATGAATGGGCGAACAGTCAGGCGTTCCACTTCGTCACAATTGCACCGGTCAATACAACTCCGTTCACTTCGATGTTCGAGAGCGTATCGCGGCTCACCGACAGGCAGGCGGCTGACATAAAACCCCGTAAGGTCAGGGTTGTTACCGTTGGGCGTTCGGATACGGTAGCCACGATGGCAGCACAAATGGCCTATAAAAACTTCCAGACCGAACGCTTCCTGGCGCTCAACGGGCTATCCGGCAACGCTGCGCTTTCGCGCGGTCAGAAGGTGAAGATCGTCACTTATTAGGATAGAGACGGCGTCCTTAAATACAAAGGACGCCGTAACTCTGATTAGTCGTCGCGTGAGATGCGTTCCTGGCGCTCGTGGCGTTCCTGCGCCTCCAGCGTCATGGTTGCGATCGGGCGTGCGCGCAGACGGGCGAGCGAAATGGGTTCGCCGGTTACCTGGCAATATCCATATTCGCCTTCCTTGATCCGGCGCAGTGCGGCATCGATCTTTGCGATAAGCTTGCGCTGGCGATCGCGCGTGCGGAGTTCAATGCCCCAATCGGTTTCGCTTGACGCGCGGTCGTTGAGATCGGGTTCGCGAATGGGCCCGTCTTGCAACTGGTTCAGCGTACCGCGTGATTCATCCAGAATCTCTTTGCGCCATTTGAGCAATTGAAGTTCAAAGAAGCGCAACTGCTTCTCGCTCATGAACGGTTCATCATCAGACGGCACGTAATCGGGGTCTAGGTCACTCTCCAATTCGCTGATTTTTTCGGATTTATCTTGCACTTGAGTGCTGGCATTCATTGCAGAATCTCCACCGAAGAACGGCTTGAATACAGGCCGAAAAGCCTGCATTCCCTCTCTTGGCGGGCGCTATAGACGCGGCTCCAAAGCCGCACAAGCGGCAAATCGAACGCACGAGATTCGTCTGTGGAAATTTTCGTTCAAAATTTGCTATAACTTCGGTTAGAGTTAACCCTTGCCTGGCCAAACAGTTCCACAACGGGACGTTTCGTCATTTTACACCGGAAAACGTGCGATTTTTTTTGTTCTCGGCGGGTGAACAGGGTTAATGGAATTGCGGCTATGGGAGTCTTCTGCCCAATTGAACCGATTAAGGGCGGGAATCCATCAAACAGGGTGAATTGACCGTCGCAACGACTGAAGAGGTCAGGGAATATGTCAGTACGGATGGCTTTGGCAAAATTGTGCGCGTGCACATGTGGCGGTGCCCTGATCGGCGGCGGCGCGGTGCAGGTTGCTGACCAACCGCCCGCACAAGTCAAGGTACACAAGGCCAAGAAAAAGGTGAAGGCGCGCAAGATCGCCCGCCACGCGCCCGTCCGTAAGGTCAAGCGCGTCCGCAAGGTCGTGCGCACCACGACAACAACCTGCGTACCGCAACCCGTTGCAATCGCTCAGGGCATGCCGATGCCCATTCCCTATGCTCCGCTTCCCCCGATGGGTGATGTCGGCAGCAGCGGTGGCGGTGTTCCAGTTGTGATTGGCGGTGGTTTTGGTGGTGGCTTTGGCGGCGGCTTCTTCGGCGGCTTTTCTGGCGGCGGTGGCGGCAGCAGCGGTGGCACCGTGGTTGTTTCGTCCACCTCGACCGGTTCGACCAGCACATCGTCGGGCGGTTCGGGCGGCTCGAGCACCTCAACTGGCGGATCCAGCACATCCAGCACTTCGGGCGGCGTTTCGACCTCAACGGGCGGCGTCAGCACATCGACCTCAACGGGCGGCGTCTCGACATCGACTGGTGGTGTCAGCACTTCGACCGGCGGCGTGAGCACCTCGAGCGGTAACGTATCGACCTCGTCGGGCAACAATAGCACAAGTTCTTCGAGTTCTTCGTCGTCGAGCAGTTCATCCTCTTCCAGTTCGTCATCTTCGTCGAGCTCGTCTTCAGGCGGCGGCAGCACGGGAGGCAAGCCGGGCGGTAGCAGCGGCGGCCATCATGGCAGCAGCGGTGGCCATTCCAGCAATGGTGGATCGAGCGGCTCATCGGGCAGCAGTGGATCCTCGGGCTCGTCAGGTAGCAGCGGGTCGTCCGGCTCGAGCGGCTCCTCCTCGTCGTCGGGCAGTTCGTCATCCTCCAGCTCTTCGAGCAGCTCGTCAGGCGGTTCGTCCAGCTTTGGCGGCAGCACCAGCACTGGATCGACGGGTTCGAGTGGATCGTCGTCGAGCAGCAGCTCTTCCAGCTCTTCGTCCAGCTCCAGTTCTTCGTCATCGAGCGGCGGCAGCTCGAGCAGCACCGGTGGCACGGACGTTCCGGCCCCGCCGATGGTCCTTCTCTTTGGCGCAGCAGCGGCCGGCCTTTTTGCTCGCCGCCGTAATGCGAAGAAGAAGCTGTCGAAAGCTGCCTGATTTTCGTCACAGGGGAATGTTGAGGGGGGCGGCTTTCGGGCCGCCCTTTTCGTTTATGATGCTTGCGCCCGCGCGCGCTGCTCGGCATAGGCCTTGGCCATGCACGACCTGAAATATATCCGCGAATATCCTGCCGCCTTCGACGCCGCGCTTGCACGGCGTGGTGCCGCAGCTGTGTCTGCCGAAATCCTTGCCCTTGACGAACGCCGCCGTTCGGTGCTGACCGAGCTGCAGGAAGGGCAATCGCGCCGCAACGAAGCATCGAAGGCCATCGGCGCCGCGATGGGCAAGGGGGACGCCGCAACCGCCGACGCGCTGAAGGCGGAGGTCGGCGTGCTCAAGGAAAAGCTGCCGCAACTGGAGGAACAGGAGCGTGCGGTTTCCGGCGAATTGGACGCGCTGCTCGCTTCGATCCCCAACCTGCCGTTCGATGAAGTGCCGCAAGGTGCTGACGAGAATGACAATGTCGAAGTCAGCCGCTGGGGCACGCCACGCACCTTCGATTTTGAAGCCAAGGACCATAGCGAGATCGGCCCTCCACTGGGGCTGGATTTCGAAACCGGTGTCGCGATTTCCGGTGCGCGTTTCACCTTCATGCGCGGGCAGATGGCGCGGCTGAATCGCGCGCTTGGCCAATATATGCTCGACCATCAGACGGGCACCAACGGCTATAGCGAATGTGCGACGCCGTATCTGGTGCGGACGGAGTCGCTTTTCGGAACCGGTCAGCTACCCAAATTCGCCGAGGATAACTTCCAGACCACCGATGGCCGTTGGCTGATCCCTACTGCCGAAGTGTCGCTGACCAACAGCGTGCGCGAGCAGATCCTCGACGAAGCCGCGCTGCCGATCCGCATGACCGCACTGACACCTTGTTTCCGCTCCGAGGCAGGGGCTGCGGGCAAAGATACCAAGGGCTTGATCCGCCAACACCAGTTTGAAAAGGTCGAGCTGGTCTCGATCACGCGCCCCGAAGACAGCGTTGCCGAGCATGAGCGGATGACCGCGGCGGCGGAAAGCGTATTGCAGGCGTTGAACCTGCCCTATCGCAAGCTGCTGCTCTGCACCGGCGACATGGGCTTTGGAGCACGCAAGACCTATGATCTGGAGGTCTGGCTGCCGGGGCAGGGGCTGTATCGCGAGATTTCGAGCTGTTCCAACTGCGGTGATTTCCAGGCGCGGCGCATGAACGCGCGCTATCGTCCGGCGGAAGGCAAAGGTACAGCCTTTGTCCATACGCTCAACGGATCGGGGCTGGCAGTAGGCCGCACGCTCGTTGCCGTGGTTGAAAACTACCAGAATGCCGATGGAAGTGTGTCGGTTCCCGATGTGCTGAAGCCCTATATGGGCGGACTTAATAAGTTGGAGCCGATGAACTGATGCGCATACTTCTCACCAATGACGACGGCGTGAACGCCCCCGGCCTCAAGGTCCTCGAAAAGATCGCACGCGAATTCAGCGACGATATCTGGATTGTCGCCCCCGCAGAGGAGAATTCGGGTGCGGGCCACTCGCTCACGCTGACCCGCCCGGTGCGTATACGCCAGCATGGCCATCAGCATTTCTCGGTGACTGGCACACCCACCGATTCGGTGATGATGGCGCTGGGTGTGATCATGAAAGATGCGAAACCCGACGTCGTTCTGTCGGGCGTCAATCGCGGTGCCAATCTGGGTGATGACATCACCTATTCGGGTACTGTTTCCGCCGCGATGGAAGGCGCATTGGCTGGCGTTCGCGCGATCGCGATGAGCCAGGTCTATGGCAAGGAAGGCATGGGCGATGCCGTGCCCTTTTCTGCTGCGGAGGCGTGGGGCGCGAAAGTGCTCGCGCCGCTGCTCGAAACCCCGTTCGTACCTCGCACACTGGTCAATGTGAATTTCCCGGCGGTTGCACCCGATGCGGTCAAGGGCATTCAGGTGGTGCGGCAGGGCTTCCACGATTACAGCCGTGGTTCGATCGTCAAGGGCACCGATCCGCGCGGTTACGACTATTACTGGTTCGGCCTGCACGGGGTCGAGCATACCTCAGGCCATGATACCGACCTTGAAGTCGTCGATGACGGCTTCATTTCGGTCACACCGCTGCAACTCGATCTGACCCATCGTGAATCGCTGCAGGTGCTGCGCACCGCTTATTCCTGAACGGCGCTATTTCCAGAATTCGATTGTCAGCCGGAACGGCCCCGACACTTCCAGATGGTGCGGGGTCGTTGGCGTAACCAACTGGATATTGCCTGTAACGAGCCTGTGGCGCTTATCGGTGCGGCCATCGTCCCAGACGAAGTCTACCGAGCCCTCCAGTAGTTCGAGTTTTCCCCACACGTCCTCTTTCAGCCGATGCTCCGCGCGCAGGCCTGAAGGAAGTGTCGCCGCATCGAACGGCCCGATTTTGCGATAGGGCGTGGCCGATGCAGGCAAGACGGCCGGATTACTCACAAACCCACCGCCCTTGCGATCACCGCAATCGAAATGCCGAACAGCGCAATACAAAGCGGTACGGCCAATATCTGTCCTGCTACTGCGCTGCGGCTCATCGGGCCGGTCCAGGTTTCGAGCACGCCAATGCCATGTTCGAAGTGCGATTTTTTCCGGGGCGGATTCAGGCCGAACAACACAGCGGCTGTCCCGAAAAACATGAATGTATAGGCAGCGCTTATGGCCAGCATGAACAGGCCCGAAAGTTCGGTGCCAATGGCCGCGAGCAGGCCGACGAAGAACAACGCGTAGCATGCCCACATGACGTGCCATACCGAGTTAGGGATCTGCAGGTCGGTTGCCTCTGGCAGAACAGGGATGTCAGGAATAATCCGAACGGGGCGTGCAGTATCAATCGGGACGGGCTTTTGTTCGATAAGGGCTGCGCTCTGCGATTCATCAAGCATGTTGAACATCCTTCATTCTGGAGGCGAGGTGGCCATCGCGATGGATGCGAATCCCGTTCAGTAGGCTATCGGCAATCATGTGTGCGCGACCGAGTATCAGATCCCGGGCGGCCTCAGATGGCGCAGTATCCGCAAGGGTTTGTTTGAAAAGGGCGAGCCAGTGATTGAACTCGATGGCCTCGATCTGCGGGATTGCCACATGTTTCAGCATCGGATTGCCCGAAAAACTACCGCTGTTGTGCAAGACCGACCGCCAAAATTGCTTCATTCGCTCAAGATGCTCGGGCCAAGCCTTGATCCGGCTGTTGAAGATCGGCCCCAGCATCGCATCGCTGCGGATTTGTGCATAAAAGCTTTCGACCATCAGGCCGATATAGGCCTCGTCAATGCCGACAGCCTCGGCAGCTGCTTTCTTGGCCTGGCGCGCGGAGGCGGAATATGGATGCGTTGTCATGATACGACTCATTAAGTGGTATTTGAAATGCATCTATAAGCGCGTTGCGCCTAAAAGCAACATTTGATATACAACTTTAATGCGATTGAACCTGCACACCGATTATGCGCTGCGCATACTGATGTATCTGGCGACCAAATCCGATCAGGCGCCGGTCGATGAAATCGCAGGGGCCTACGGCATTTCGCGCAACCACCTGATGAAGGTGGCACGCAGTCTGGTGGAATTGCAATTGATAGAGGCCCGGCGCGGGCGTAGCGGTGGCTTCGCGCTTGCCGTGGCCCCCGAAGCGATCAATGTCGGTTTTGTCGTGCGCAAGCTGGAAAGTCTCGAGAGTTTCGTCGAATGTTTCGATCGCGGGTCAAACAGTTGTCCGGTTGCTGGCGCTTGCGGGCTGCAGGGCGCGCTGAACGGAGCGCTGGCGGCGTTTCTCGACAAGCTTGACGAATATATGCTTTCGGATCTGCTACCCGATCGAAACCGATTCCTGAGGCAGTTGAAGGCTTTCGATCAGGCCCCTAACAGCCCGAAAACTAGCCCCATCGCGGCGTAAAAGGCGATCCAGTATCCGGCATCGATGGCGAACAGCTTGCCAGATTTGCGCCCGTACAGGTAATTGGTGCCGATAGCGGGGGCGACGAAACCGATCGCAATCCCGGTGGAGATCATCATCGTCCGGTAAAAATCGGTATCGAAATGCGAGAGCAAATGGCCGAGGAAAACCGCCGACAAGATGCTGAACAGGAAGGTGATCCCGAAAATCTTGGCCATATTGCCCGATTTGATTTCATCGTCCGATAGCCCGATTTCGCGTTGCCACGCTTTGCCAAACAACGGACCGTACCAAAGCCCGCCGACCATGAAGCCAGATGCCGCCGCCACCAGTATCGCCAGAAGATTTGCGTTTGCCATGTCTGTTTCCTCCCGGCTCCATCATGCGCGTGAACGCACTTCGTGACAAGTGCGCGCAAAACGCCTATGCGCGCCGCCATCATGGCAACGAAAATTCAAGAAGCGCCCAAGGTGGGCATGGTGTCGCTTGGCTGCCCCAAGGCGCTGGTCGATAGCGAACGTATCCTTACCAAGCTGCGCGCAGACGGCTATGCAATGTCGCCCGATTATGAGGGCGCGGACGTCGTTCTGGTCAACACTTGTGGTTTCCTCGACAGTGCCAAGGAGGAAAGCCTTGAGGCTATTGGCGAGGCGATTGCCGAAAATGGCCGGGTGATCGTTACCGGCTGCATGGGCAATGAAGCCGAGCTGATCCGCGCGCGCTTCCCCGAAGTATTGGCCGTCACCGGCGCGCATCAATATGAACATGTCGTCGCTGCGGTGCACGAAGCGGCCCCGCCTGCGCGCGGCGCCTTTGTCGATCTGGTTCCCGAAGGCGGGCTGAAACTGACACCACGCCATTACAGCTATCTGAAGATATCCGAAGGCTGCAACCACAGCTGCGCTTTTTGCATCATCCCGTCGCTGCGTGGGAAGCTGGCCAGTCGCCGAATAGATGCCGTGCTGCGAGAGGCGGAGAAACTGGTCTCGGCGGGCACCAAGGAACTGTTGGTCATCAGCCAGGACACATCGGCCTATGGCGTCGATACCCGCCACGAACCGCGCGAATGGAAAGGGCGGCAGGTGCGCGCGCATATGACCGACCTTGCGCGCGAACTGGGCCAGCTGCGTACCTCCGAAGGCAAGGCGCCGTGGGTGCGCTTGCACTATGTCTATCCCTATCCGCATGTGGACGACGTTATTCCGCTGATGGCGGATGGGCTGCTGACGCCCTATCTCGACATACCGTTCCAGCATGCCGCCCCTTCGGTGCTGAAATCGATGAAGCGCCCTGCGAACGAAGCCAAGGTTTTGGAGCGCATTCGTAACTGGCGCAGTATAGCGCCTGATATTGCAATCCGCTCCAGCTTCGTCGTCGGCTTCCCCGGCGAGACCGAGGCGGATTTTCAATATCTGCTCGATTGGCTCGATGAAGCGCAGCTGGACCGTGTCGGTGCCTTCCGGTTTGAACCCGTTGAAGGCGCTGCCGCCAATGCGTTGCCCGATCCCGTGCCTGAAGAGGTCAAGGAAGAACGCTACCAGCGCATCATGGAGAAAACCGCCGCGATCAGCGCTGCAAAACTCGCCGCGAAGGTCGGTCGGGTTCTTCCTGTCATCGTCGACGAGGTTGGGGAATCAGATGAAGAAGGCAGCATCGGTGCCACCGCGCGCAGCCAAGCCGATGCCCCGGAAATCGACGGCAATGTGTTCCTGCGGGATGTGCCAGAAACGCTTAAATCGGGCGATATCGTTGACGTTGCGATAGAAGATGCTGACGAGCATGACTTGTTCGGTGTGATTGCCCAAGGCTGATGTAAACGGGTTGCAATCTGCAACCATGTAAGTAAGTTTCCTTTTAAGCGCACGCTTAAATAGCGCAGAGGAGACGCATATGGCCGGGAAGCAGCATGGTGGCGAATTTGATGTCCTGATTGTCGGGGCAGGGCTGTCGGGTATTGCCGCCGCCGCGCATTTGACGATGCAGTGCCCCGGTAAAAGCTATGCCATTGTCGAGCAGCGCGCCGATATGGGCGGGACTTGGGACCTGTTCCGTTACCCCGGTATCCGTTCGGATTCGGACATGCATACGCTCGGCTATCGTTTCAAACCCTGGACCGAGGCGAAGGCAATCGCCGACGGCCCGTCGATCCACAAATATGTCCATGAAACTGCCGAGGAATATGGCATTACACCGCATATCCGCTTTCGCCACCGGGTGCTCGGTGCCGACTGGTCGACTGAAAAAGCCTGCTGGACGGTAACCGCGCGCCGCGAAGAGGATGGCGCGGAGGTGCAGTTCACCGCCAACTTCCTTTTCATGTGCGCGGGCTATTATGATTATGATCACGGCTATCGCCCGGAATTCCCGCAAGAGGCCAGCTATACCGGAAAGATCATTCACCCACAGCATTGGCCCGAAGACCTGAATTATGCAGGCAAGAAGGTTGTAGTGATTGGCTCCGGCGCAACCGCCGTGACCATCGTGCCGGTGATGGCAGAGACCGCCGAGAAGGTTTACATGCTGCAGCGCACGCCGACCTATATGGTCTCCCGTCCGGCAAAGGATTGGCTGGCCAATATGATGCGCGCGATCCTGCCCGAGATGACGGCGTACAAGATCACCCGTTGGCGCAACATCGCGATGCAGCGTTTTGCCTATAATATGGCGCGTAACAAGCCGGAGAAGATGAGCAAGCGGCTGCTGGAAATGGCGCGCAAGATGCTGCCTGCCGATTATCCGAATTTCGAAAAAGACTTCACACCGCCTTACACCCCTTGGGAACAGCGGCTGTGTCTTGTGCCCGATGCCGATATGTTCAACGCTATCTCCAGCGGAAAGGCGGAGATTGTGACCGATCATATCGACCATTTCACCCCGACCGGCATCAAGCTGAAATCAGGGCGCGAGTTGGAGGCGGATATCATCGTCACAGCTACGGGCCTCAATCTGGTGATGATGGGCAAGACCAATCTCAGCATTGATGGTAAGGCGACCGCGCCGCATGAGCATGTCAGCTATAAAGGCATGATGTTCAACGATATCCCGAACATGGCGAGCGTGTTTGGCTATGTGAATGCCAGCTGGACTCTGAAGACCGATATTGTTGCCGATTATGTCTGCCGCCTGCTGAAAACGATGGATGCAAAGGGTGTGCAGATTGCCAACCCGCATCTGGCCGACGCCGATATGCCGCGCCTGCCGTGGGTTGATGATTTCTCCTCGGGCTATTTCGCGCGCTCGTTCGACAAGCTGCCCAAAAATGGCGACCGCCACCCATGGCGGGTATTGCAGGATTACAAGGCGGAGAAAAAGATCCTGACTGAAGAACCGATTGACGATGGCATCATGCAATTTTCGAAGGCCGGCGAGATGGTGAAACCGTTGGAAGCGACTGCAGAGCCGATGCTGGAGGCGGCGGAGTAACAACTTCACGCTCGCAAAATCGACCGTAGTGCTGAGCTTGTCGAAGCACGACCTTCAGAATAGTGTAAACCTTGAGGCGCCCTTCGACAGGCTCAGGGCTACGGTTTTCTCTAATGACCTTCGTTCTCGGATTCCCGCGTCGTAACCGCCGCCACCCGTCTTTCGGCGACCGGCTCGGGTGCGACGACATGCGGTTTGCGGCGGACGATCCACAGGATGATGCCGATGGCGAGCAGTCCGATCACAAAAATGGCACCAGCGAGTGCGGCGAAGACACCGTACATTGGTTTCAGATCGGGGGTGTAGGATTTGGCAACCGGCATCTCGTTGCTGATCTTCCAGTAATCAACCTCATAGGGCTTGTCGTTCAAGCAGAACAAGCGCACTTCGGCCGTGGTCCACTTCCCTCCGTCTTTTGTCGCATAGATGATGGTAACTTCAGATTCTTCAGGGCCCATCATATGTTCAGGCTTGTAGGTGATAAAGCGCGGTGTAAGTTTAGGTTCTACCTTTAAAGAATTGGATTTATCAGAAAAATAGGCGTCGAGCTCATCTCTTGCGGTCGGCGCAACATGGCGTTCTGCCGCCACCCTATCCCCCTTGTGCAGGGCCGCCACAAAAGCGTCAGACGTAGCTCCGATGTCTCTGGGTAATTCGACAGTTGCAGGTTCATTCCACGAACAGGCAGCGAGCAGGAACAGGAACAATAAGGGCAATCGCTTCAGAAAATCCGCGCGAAGGTCCATTTGCTTCTCCCCCTGTTGAATCGATGTCGCTATCAAGGCTGGATGACCGACTATAGCAATTTGATCCAGCCCGATAGCGGGCAAGCCGCAACCGAGATAGAAATCGTTTCGAAAGAGGGTTTTGCCGAGTGGTTCGCGGCCCAACCCGGCCCCGTCCGCGCCGCCGCCACCGCGCAAAAGTTTGACGGAAATGCCGGAGATTTCGCGATCCTGCACATCCCGGGTAGTGACGATTGGAAGGCCGCACTGGTGGTCGCCGATGCCACCAAGCTCGAACATTGGTCGCTGTCCAAGGCGTCAGAAGTTTTGCCTGAAGGCACATATCGGTTGAAAGGTGCGGAAACCGGCGATGCCTTGCTGGGCTGGCTGCTCGGCCAATATCGCTTTGACGTTTATCGCAGCGAACCCAAGCTGAAAGGACCGCGCGTCCTGCTCACCAGCGAGCCGGGGCGGATCGAAAATGCCGTGCGCCAGGCAGAGGCGACTGATCTGGTGCGCACGCTCGTCAACCGCCCCGCAGGTGATCTGGGCCCTGACCAGTTGGAGGCCGAGGCACAGCGGCTGGCAAAGGCGCATAAGGGCAAGCTGCATGTTACCAAGGGGCATGATCTCGAAACCGGCTATCCATTGATCCATGCGGTCGGCAAGGCAGCGTCGCGCGATTATGCGCCGCGGTTGATCGAACTTGAATGGGGCGACGAACGCCATCCGCGTATCGCCATCGTCGGCAAGGGCGTGGTGTTCGATTCGGGCGGGCTTTCGATGAAAAGCGCGGTCGGCATGCGGCTGATGAAAAAGGATATGGGCGGGGCGGCACATGCACTGGCGCTCGCTGACCTCATCATGAAAGCGCATCTGCCGGTTCGGTTGCACTTGCTGGTCGCTGCGGTTGAAAATTGCGTATCTGGCGGGGCATTGCGCCCCGGCGATATCGTCAAGAGCCGCGCAGGAATCCATGTCGAAATCGACAATACTGATGCTGAAGGGCGACTGATTTTGGCCGATACTTTGGCCAAGGCGGTGGAAGACAAGGCAGGCCTGATCGTCAATTTTGCAACGCTGACCGGAGCTGCCCGCGTTGCACTTGGCCCTGATTTGCCAGCGCTTTTCGCCAATGACGATGAACTGGCTGACGGCCTGCTCGATGCGGGCAAGGCGGTGGCCGACCCGTTATGGCGGATGCCGCTGTGGAAGCCCTATATCGATATGCTCGATAGCGACATTGCCGATACCGCCAATGCGGGCGGCGGTTTTGCAGGCGCGATTACCGCGGCACTGTTCATGCAGAAATTCGTGCCCGATGAAGTTCGCTGGGCGCATCTCGATACCTTCGCATGGCGCCCGACCGCAAAGCCGGGGCGGCCCAAGGGCGGAGAGGCGCTGGGGCTTCGGGCGGTTTATCGCTACTTGTCGCAGGCCTATCCGGTCCGCTAAGGACTAAATTCGAATATCTCGTCATTCCCGCGAAGGCGGGAATCCATCACCTGACTTGGAAGTTTCAACAGCCGGTGATGGACCCCCGCCTTCGCGGGGGTGACGATAACAGGGTAAGGGTTAGAATTGGCAAAGCAGCCACCCAAACAACGCGCGACCTATCGCCTCAGCGGGCATAGCATCGAAGGCGACAAGCGCACGACGCCGATCCGCGGCGATCTGGCGGACATCAAGCTCGCCGGAAAGCTGTTTGCGCCGCATTATGCGGTGCCGATGCTGCGCACCGGGATTGCGCCTGTCACCGAAATCCATGCCGAGCCGCATCTCTCCTCAATGCCCGTCAGCGCGTTGATGCATGGGGAGGAATTTGCCGTGCTCGATGTCGCGGGCGAATGGGCCTGGGGCTATTGCCTGCACGACGATTATCTGGGTTATCTGCGCTTTGCCGATCTGGGGGACGATTTCACTGCAACCCATGTGGTCAGCGCACCTGCCACCTTGCTGGTGGCAACGCCCTCGATCAAGGCTCCGGTGCTGGCCCGCTATCCGATGGGCGCGCAGATCGTCTGCGGTGAAGCCAGCGAATGTGGCAAGTTTCTGGCTTGCGAAGGCGGCTGGATTCCGCGCGTGCATTTGTCCGAACCCGGCAAGGTCGAGGGATCGCCGGCCGATCTGGCAGAAAAGCTGGTCGGCGTGCCCTATAGCTGGGGCGGGCGCAGCGGCGATGCGCTCGATTGTTCGGGGCTGGTGCAGCTGGTCTTTGGACTCAAGGGCATCAAGGCGCCTCGCGATGCCGATATGCAGCAGTCGGGTTTTGGCGAAGCACTGGGCGCGGACGAAAAGCTGCAGCGCGGCGACCTTGTCTTCTTCCCCGGCCATGTCGGTATCATGGCGGACGAGAGCAACCTGATCCACGCTAATGGCGCGGCGATGGCGGTTTCGGTGGAGCCCTTGGCTGACGCGACGGCGCGGTTCGCCGAACATGATGAGCCGGTGCTGGCGCGGAAGAGGGTGGCGTTGTGATTGCCCCCTCGGTTTTCTGCCCCTCTCCCCTTGCGGGAGAGGAAAGACTTGGCTTGGCAACTTGTTGCCTAGCAAGTCTTGGAGAGGGGGCGACCGCCACAAGCCCTCTCCAATTGCGACTAGGCAACAAGTTGCCAAGTCTCCATATCCTCTCCCGTAAAGGGAGAGGACTATGACCTACAGCCTCTTCATCGACGGCGCAGTCGGCACCACCGGCCTTGAAATCGCTGACCGGCTTTCGGGCCGCAGCGAGTTTGCGCAGATCATCCTGCCTGAGGACAAGCGCAAGGATACAGCCGCGCGGCGCGAGGCGTTGAACGATGCCGATTTGGTCATCCTCTGCCTGCCCGATGATGCGGCGATTGAGGCGGTGGCGATGATTGCCAATGATCGCACCCGTGTAATCGACGCCTCCACCGCGCACCGTGTTGACCCCAATTGGGCCTATGGCTTTCCGGAGTTCAAAAAAGGCCAGCATGAACGGATCGCGGCGGCGCGCTTCGTTTCCAATCCGGGATGCTATCCCACCGGCTTTCTGGGCCTTGTCGCACCTTTGGTGGCGAACGGGCTGATCCCGTCAGACTGGCCCTATACGGTCAACGCAGTGTCGGGCTATTCGGGCGGCGGAAAGGCGTTGATCGAACGGTTCGAAGGCGAGGGTGCCGATATCGGTTTCCGCACCTATGGCCTTGACCTCAGCCACAAGCATGTGCCCGAAATGCAGCAGCATGCCGGCCTGTCGCTCGCCCCGATCTTCGCGCCCGCAGTAGTCAAGGCGTTTCGGGGCATGATGGTGGAGGTGCCGCTGCCGATCTCTGTGATGCCCGGCAGCGATAGCCCTGAAGAAATTCGTGCCTGCCTGATGGAGCATTATGCGGGCTCGCCGGTGGTGAAGGTGCATGCCGACATGGCCCCATCCGAACTGCTGATCCTCAATTCGCAGGAACCCAGCGACCGTCTTGACCTCTATGTCATGGGCTCGCCCAAGGGCGATCAGGTGCGGCTGATGGCGATGCTCGACAATCTGGGCAAGGGCGCCAGCGGCGCGGCGGTGCAGAATTTGAATATCATGGCCGGGCTGGATGAGGTGAGCGGGTTGCGACTTTAATTGGTCACGAAATACTTTATTAAATCATCAAAATTAGAAGCTGAGTTCTTAAATAGACTCGGCAATTCATGTTTATACACCATAAAAACATTGTAGCTCCAAATCGCGTGCCTGCTGATGCCTTGCGTCTTAAGGTTCTGCATGTCGGTGATGGTGATGGCTTCCGGACTAAGATCATGCATCGGCCCGGCATGGAGCTTGATGCCACAGTGCGCTTTGGATTTATCGACGCACCCGAACTTAAGCAGCGCGGTGGGCCTGAGGCCCGCGATTACCTAAAATCGCTAATCGATGGCAAAACACTTGACGTCGCGATTACCGACAAAACCGAAACGGGCAACTGCGTCGACAAATATGGCCGAATTGTTGGTGTTCCTTTCCTGACTGAAACCTCGACATTAACATCACTCCCTGCCGTTAATCCAGCGCGGAAGACATTCGGGTTGCGCCATACGCTTGTTCGAAACATTGAATTGGAAATGGTCTTGAACGGTTGGGCTTGGGTACTTGAGCGTTATGGCCCCGAGGGTGCCTATCTTGATGCCCAGTCCGATGCCCGTCGCCAGCGAAGAGGAATATGGGCCTTTGACAGTAATTTAAGCCCATGGGCATTCAAGAAGCAGGTGCATCGAGGGCGCTTGCCCGAAGACCGTTTTCTCGCCGGATTTAACCATCAAAAAGTTGAGGCTCATGGAACCGACTGCCCCCGACATGGCTGCGGCGGCCAGATGCGATTGAAACAGGGAAAGCAGGGCAAGTTCCTCGGGTGCAGCAATTTTCCCCAGTGCAAGGTTACCCGTTCTCAATAAGGCGGCTTGTTCAGCCCCTTGGGGCTCGCGGTAAAGATCTCGCAGCCATCGTCGGTAATGCCGATGCTATGTTCGAACTGAGCCGATAGCGACCGATCCCGCGTCACCGCTGTCCAGCCATCTTCCAGCACCTTGGCGTGCGGTTTGCCGATGTTGATCATCGGTTCGATGGTAAAGATCATGCCGGGTTTCAGTTCGGGCCCAGTGCCGGGGCGGCCGGCATGGACGACTTCGGGGGCGTCGTGGAACAAACGCCCCAGCCCATGCCCGCAAAATTCGCGGACCACGCCATAGCGGTGCGCCTCGGCATGCGTCTGGATCGCATGGGCGATATCGCCGATGCGATTGCCGGGCTTGGCCTGTTCGATGCCGAGCATCAGGCATTCATAGGTCACATCAACCAGCCGCTTCGCCTTGGTGGGCACATCGCCGACCAGATACATGCGGCTGGTATCGCCGTGCCAGCCATCGACGATCGGGGTGACATCGATATTGACGATATCGCCATCGCGCAGTTTCTTGTCCGACGGGATGCCGTGGCAGATGACATGGTTGATGCTGGTGCAGCAGCTGTGCGTATAGCCGCGGTAGCCGAGCGTCGCCGGGATGCCGCCGCCCTTCAGCGTCATTTCGCGCACCAGGTCGTCAATCTCGCCCGTGGTCACGCCGGGCACGACAAAGGTGGTGAGGGCGTCGAGGATTTCGGCAGCGAGGCGGCCCGCCTTACGCATGCCTTCAAAGGCTTCCGCCCCGTGCAGCTTGATCACCCCGTCACGCGGGATGGCGGCCTCTTCGGCGGTAACGGCAACATATTGGTTCATGGGGGCGCATATAGGCGCTTTATCCGTGCTTTGCGAGGGGAGTCTTTGCGGCTATGTCCGAGTCCATGACCTCAAACCGCATCTACACCGCCGCACTCGTCATCATTGGCGATGAAATCCTTTCCGGCCGCACGCAGGACAAGAATATCAGCCAGATCGCGCTCTGGCTCAACGTGCAGGGCATCCGCCTGCGCGAGGTGCGCGTGGTGCCCGATGTCAAGGAAGCGATTGTCGAGGCGGTCAACACGCTGCGCGCGCGCAACGATTATCTGTTCACCACTGGCGGAATCGGCCCGACGCATGATGACATCACCGTCGACGCGATTGCGGCGGCGCTGGGCGTGCCAGTGGTGCTCCACCCGATCGCCAAGGAAATCCTTGAACGCTATTACGAAACGCGCGGAGGCGTAACCGAGCAGCGGTTGCGCATGGCACGCGTGCCGGAGGGGGCGGACCTTATCCCCAATAAGATGTCGGGCGCGCCGGGGATCAAGATCGGCAATATCTTCATCATGGCGGGCGTGCCGCATATCACCGCAGGGATGCTCGACGCTTTGACCGGTACGCTGGAGGGCGGCGCCCCCTTGCTGTCGCACCAGATCGGCTGCTGGGTCGCTGAAAGCGAGATTGCCAAGCTGCTCGGCGATACCGAAAAGGCGCATGAAGGCTGCCAGATCGGCAGCTATCCCTTCTTCCGCGAGGGGCGGGTGGGGGCGAATTTCGTGGTACGCTCGACCGACGCGCACCAGCTTGCGGCCTGTGTAGAGGCTTTGCGATCGGGGCTGGCGGGCTTTGGTTATGAAACCATCGATGGCGGGATTTGAAGCACCATTTCACGTCGCCCCAGCGAAGGCAGGGGCCGCAATTGGCTTTGTCCGTCAATTTAGCGTAAACTTGCAGCGGCCCAGGCCTGCGCCGGGGCGACGACTGTTCATCACGCGTCAATATGCCTTTACGCAGGAAGCCGGTCGATGAAATTGCTCCATGGTCTTCGCCTCGCGACCGCGTTCGCGCTATTGATCCCTGCACATATGGCTTCCGCCGAAACGGCGCCTGCCACCGCGACCAAGGCGGCGCAAACCCCTTGGCTTTACGAAAATAGCGACGTCCCGGTCGACGCAAGTTGGACCTTTGGCGTGCTCGATAACGGCTTGCGCTATGCCGTCAAAAAGAACGTCGTCCCGGCGGGACAAATCTCTATCCGCGTTCGCGTGGATGCGGGGGCGTTGCACGAAGAGGACAATGAGCTCGGCTTTGCGCACCTGATGGAGCATCTGGCGTTTCGCGGCTCTGAACATGTGCCCGATGGAGAGGCGAAGCGCATTTGGCAGCGTTTCGGGGTCACCTTTGGCAGCGACAGTAACGCCCAGACCACGCCAACGCAGACGGTGTACAAGCTCGATCTGCCGAACAGTTCGCCTGCCACGCTCGATGAATCTTTGAAAATCCTCGCCGGGATGGTGCGCGCGCCGAATATTTCGGAAAGCGCTTTGAATGCCGAACGCGCCATCGTGCAGGCCGAGCTGCGCGAGTCGGCTGGGGCCGGAATGGACCTGGGCGAAGCGATGCGGCGGCATGCTTTTCAGGGGCAAAGGCTGGCCGACCGTTCGACAATTGGTTCGATTGAGAGCCTCGATTCGGCGTCGGCGGCTGGGCTGAAAGAGTTTCACCGCCGCTGGTACCGCCCCGAAAAAATCGTGGTGTCGATTGCCGGAGACGCGGAGCCAGCCGAACTGGAACGGTTGGTTCGTCAGCATTTTGGCGGATGGACAGGTCAGGGGAAACCGGTCGCTGACCCCGATTTCGGAAAGCCCGACCCGAAGGGTATGGTCGCCAAAACGGTGGTTGCACCAACGCTGCCGCCCAATGTCGCGCTCATCTATGCCCGGCCTTGGGAAAAAGTTGCCGACACCATCGCCTATAACGAGCAGTTGCTGGTCGATGCTTTAGCCCAGCAAATTGTGAATCGCCGACTGGTGACTCAGGCGCGGGCCGGTTCCACGTTCAGCGTTGCCGAGGTGGGGCAGGAAGATATTTCGCGCAGCGCCGATACAACCACGGTCATCATCACGCCGATCGGTGACAATTGGCAGCAAGCGGTGCGTGACGTGCGCGCCATCATAGAAGATGCGATCTCCACGCCGCCTTCGCAGGCCGATATCGACCGCGAACTGGCGCTGTTCGGCAATGCGCTGCGCACGATGCGCGACAGCTATCCTTTCGAGGCAGCGGCCAAGCAGGCGGACGATATCGTCAAGGCTGTCGATATCCGGGAAACCATTGCCGCACCGGATACGGTCGTCGCTGTGTATGAAAATATGCGTGACAAGTTCACGCCCGAACGCTTGTTTGCGGCAACCAAGGCGCTGTTTGCGGCCGATGCGGTGCGCATATTGCGGACAACGCCCGTTGACGACGGCGCAGATGCCGATGTGCGGCTTGCCAAGGCATTGACCGATTCGGTCTCCGCAGCATCGTCGGTGCGGCTGGCGGGCAATGCGATTACTTTTGATGACCTTCCAAAGCTCGGCGAACCGGCAAAGGTCGTCGCACGCAATCCGTTACCGCGGTTTGAAATGGAATCGGTTGAGCTGTCGAATGGCGTGCGCGCCCTGCTGTTTCCCAACAAGTCGGAAAGCGGGCAGGTGCGTGTGCTGGTGCGTTTCGGCAGCGGATATCAGGCGGTCGATCCGGCAAAGGGTGCGCTATTCTGGTCCGGTCCCGGTATTATTAGCGAAAGCGGCATCGGCAAGTACAGCCGGACACAGATTGAACAATTGATCAACGGGCGCCGGATCGAACTGGGCTTCACGGTCGACAATGATGCCTTTGAATTTACCGCGGCCACCCGACCTGAGGATCTGGTTGACCAGCTGCGTCTGATTGTAGCGAAGATGGAAAACCCCAATTGGGACAGCGCCCCACTGGAACGCGAAAAAGCGCTTGCCATTGCGGGCTATCGCAGTTTCGACATGTCGGCGACTGCAGTGCTGCAACGCGAGTTGCAATATCGGCTGTCGGGCAATGATCTGCGCTGGAAAATCCCCACGCCCGATGAAGTGCGCAAAGTCGATGCCAAGGCGTTTCGCGCCTTTTGGGAGCCTTTGCTGGCCAGTGGCCCGGTGGAGGTGTTGCTGTTCGGCGACTTCGAAACCGAAAAAGCGGTCGACGCGCTTCAAAATACCGTGGGCGCTATGAAACCGCGCAGCACAGCCGCCATTTCGCAAAAGGCGTCGCAGGTTGTTTTCCCGGCCGCCAACGCAAAACCGCTGCGCTTTACGCATAAAGGCCCGAAGGACCAGATGGCTGCCGTCATCGGCTGGCCCACCGGGGCAGGGCTGGCGCAAATAAGTGAAGCACGCCAGTTGGAAGTGCTTGCGGCATTGTTCCGCGATCGGCTGTTCGAAAAGTTCCGGTCGGAACAGGCGGCGAGCTATAGCCCGGATGCAACCGCGACATGGCCGGATGAATTTGCATCGGGCGGCTTTCTGATGGCGTACAGCCAGATGCAGCCCAAGGACAGCGAGCGCTTTTTCACTTTTGCAAAATCGGTTGCAGCGGATCTTGCCGCAACGCCGGTGAGCAAGGATGAACTGCAACGCGCGTTGGAGCCGATTTTGCAATATGTCGAGCGCTCCACGACTGGCAATCTGTTCTGGATGAACGAACTGGAGGGCGCGACCTACAATGCCGCGCGCTATGAAGTTCTGGGGCGGCTGTACAGCGATTACAGTAAGGTCACGCCCGAGCAGTTGCAGGCACTGGCGCGCAAATATCTGGTTTCAGAGAAGGCCTGGACGATGGTGGTCGAGCCAGAGGCAGACGCAGTCGCCTCTCGATAGGTGAGTCCGAGTTCCGAATTTCACTGCAGCCCTGAGCTTGTCGAAGGGTGCTTGTCCGCCAGACGTGCTTCGACAGGCTCAGCACTACGGCTGAAGATCGAACTGTATCCAATCTAACCTGGAAAGCGCTCAAATGCCGGAAGGCTATGCGCGGTTTCCATCCAGCCGAGCCGTTCGGCGGTTTGGATATGCGCGCCGGGAGGGAGGGCATCGGGATCGTCGAGCGTGGCTGACTGGATATCGACAATGCCGGGCAGGAATTCCACATTACGATAATAGAGACCTGACCCGCATTTCGGGCAGAAACTACGCATCGCCGATCCCGACGAATTGAACGTTACCGGTTCACCCTCGACCAGTTTGAACTGATCTTCGGTAAAGGCCGCCCAGGCCACCATCGGTGCGCCTGACGATTTCCGGCAATCGCTGCAATGGCACAGCGCTACATGCTGCGGCTCGCCGCTCACCTCATAGCGCACTGCTCCGCAATGGCATCCACCTTGATGGGTCATGATCGCTCTCCTAACACTTTTTATACACCACTTCGTCATTCCCGCGAAGGCGGGAATCCATCACCCAAGGATGAAATTTAACTGGCGGGTGGTGGACCCCCGCCTTCGCGGGGGGGCGAAGAGTCTAAGGTTGGTTACAATACATATTTGGAAAGGTCAGCGTCCTTGGCAATACCCGAAAGCTGCTGTTCGACATAGGCAGCGTCGATCTTGATCGTCTCGCCCTTGCGGTCTTCGGCGTCAAAGCTGATGTCCTCCAGCAGGCGCTCCATCACGGTCTGAAGGCGGCGGGCACCGATATTCTCGACGCTTTCGTTCACTTGCGCGGCGATGCGTGCCAGCGCGGTAAGGGCGTCGTCGGTGAACTCAAGCGCCACATCTTCGGTGCCCAGAAGAGCCACATATTGGTGCGGCAAATTGGCTTTGGTCTGCGAAAGGATGCGGACGAAATCTTCCTGCGTCAGTGCGGCCAGCTCGACGCGGATTGGCAGGCGGCCCTGCAATTCGGGCAGCATGTCGCTCGGTTTCGAGACATGGAACGCACCGCTGGCGATGAACAGCACATGGTCGGTCTTCATCGGGCCATATTTGGTGGCAACCGTCGTGCCTTCGATCAACGGCAACAGGTCGCGCTGCACACCTTCGCGGCTCACTGAACCGCCGCGCACATCGCTGACGGCAATCTTGTCGATTTCGTCGAGGAAGACGATGCCATTGGCTTCTGCATCCGCAATCGCGGTCCGCGCAACATCGTCTTGGTCGAGCCGCTTTTCGGTTTCCTCGTCGACCAGTTTCACCCAGGCTTCGGGTACTTTCAGCTTGCGGCGCTTCTGGTTGTTCTGGCCGAACGCCTTGCCCATCATTTCGCCGATATTGATCATGCCCACGCCACCCATTCCGGGGATATCCATCGGCATGCGCGGGGCATCGGCAACCTCGATCTCGATTTCGACATCGTCCATATGGCGGTCGCGGATGCGTTGACGAAAGGCCTCGCGCGTTGCTTCACTTGCGGTGTCACCTGCCAAGGGCTTCAAGATGCGTTCCATCGCAGCCGTCTCGGCGGCTTCGCGCACCACTTCCCGGCGGCGATCCTTTTCCAGCCGGATGGCCTCTTCGACCAGATCGCGGGCAATCTGCTCGACATCGCGGCCGACATAGCCGACCTCGGTGAACTTCGTCGCCTCCACCTTGATGAAGGGCGCATCGGCCAGCTTGGCAAGTCTGCGGCTGATCTCGGTCTTGCCGCAACCGGTGGGGCCGATCATCAGGATATTCTTGGGCGTTACTTCGTCGCGCAATTCGGCAGGCAAGCGTTGGCGGCGCCATCGGTTACGCAGTGCTACCGCGACCGCGCGCTTGGCGTCGGCCTGACCGATGATATGCTCGTCCAATGCGGCTACAATCGCCTTCGGCGTCAAATTCTGGCTCATAATATCAGGATTCCCGGGATCAGCTGACGCTGTCCATGCTTTCGACCGTCAACTGGTCGTTGGTGTACACACAAATATCGGCGGCGATTTTCATCGCATGGCGCGCCTGCTTTTCGGCATCGGCCTCATAGTCCATCAGCGCTCGCGCTGCGGAAAGCGCATAATTGCCGCCTGAACCGATCGCCGCAATGCCATCAAGCGGTTCAAGCACATCGCCATTGCCGGTGAGAATTAACGTCACTTCCTTGTCGGCGACGATCATCATCGCTTCCAGATTGCGCAGATATTTATCCGTCCGCCAGTCCTTGGCGAGTTCGACGGCAGCGCGCATCAATTGCCCGCGATGCGCCTCCAGTTTCTTTTCGAGCCGTTCGAACAGCGTGAAGGCGTCAGCGGTAGCCCCGGCAAAACCTGCAATCACGCTGCCATCATGCAGACGGCGGACCTTCTTGGCATTAGGCTTCATCACCGTCTGCCCCATCGAGACCTGGCCATCGCCTGCGATCACCACCTTGCCGCCCTTGCGGACCGAAAGGATTGTCGTGCCGTACCAGGTCGACGGGTTGTTATGTGCTTGATTGTCCATAGCGCCGGATATGGGGCGCATGGTCTAACAGTGCAAGTATGGCAACTAGACTTGGGCGCGTTCGCCCAGCTTGCGTTCCCATTGCAGGGCATGGGTGACGATGGTGTCAAGGTCGTCATATTTGGGTTGCCAGCCAAAACGGGCCTTGATTTCGCGGTTGTCCGAAATCAGTTCATCGGGATCACCTGCGCGGCGACCTTCGATTTTGCGCTCTATCTTCAGATTGGTGACGCGGTCGACGGCATCGAGCACCTGCATGACCGAATAGCCATGGCCATAGCCGCAATTGAGCGTGTGGCTGGTGGACGGATCGGCAACCAATGCTTCGAGTGCAATCACATGCGCGGCGGCCAGATCGCTGACATGGATATAGTCGCGTACACCGGTGCCATCTGCTGTCGCATAATCGGTGCCAAAAACGGCGACCGAATCGCGTTTGCCCAAAGCAGCTTCGACGGCGACCTTGATCAGATGGGTTGCACCTGCGGTCGATTGGCCGGTGCGGCCTAGTGGGTCGGCACCTGCGACGTTGAAATAACGAAGCGCGCAGTAATTGAAATCATGTGCCGCAGCGACATCGCGGAGCATATGCTCTGTCATCAGCTTCGACATGCCATAGGGGTTGATCGGCAGTTTGGGCATGTCTTCGCGCACCGGGCTCGATTCGGGGATGCCATAGGTGGCGGCGGTCGAGGAGAAGATGAAATGCTTCACGCCAGTGTTCACAGCCGATTCTATGAGGCTGCGACTCGCGGCGGTGTTGTTGCGATAATATTTAAGCGGGTTCTCGACTGATTCGGGTACGATGATGGAGCCGGCAAAATGCATGATGGCGTCGATACCGTGATCGCGCAGCGTGGCAGCGACCAAAGCCTCGTCGGCAATATTGCCTTCGACAAAGGGCACATCTTCGGGGACCGCCCAGCGAAAGCCCGTAACCAGATTGTCGATGACGACGGGGCTGTGTCCGGCATCTTTCAGAGCTAAAACGGCGTGGCTGCCGATATAGCCGGCACCGCCGGTAACGAGAACCTTGAGTTGTTTTGTCATGGCCGGAAGATAGCCGATGAGAGTGATGCTTTGGTTAACAAAATCACTTTGCTCTGATCGAATTTACCAGATTTGCGCCTGCGAAAGTTAAAAAAAAGGCGGCCGAAAAGCCGCCTTTCCTTTTAGTCTCAGACCAAGCTCAGGGGCTGGTCGGAGCGTCGTCGTCGTTGCCCGAGGCAATAACGATACCGGCGATTACAGCTGCAGCTGCGAGAACAGCGATGATGACACCGCTTCCGCCGCCGAGCTTGCTTTCTTCCTTAGCGGCACCAGCGCGCTGCACCTTGGCAGCGACGGGCTTTGCAGGAGCAGCAGCCTGTGCGATCACCGGGGCACCGGCGAGAGCAACAGCAGCCACTGCAGCGAGCGAAACTTTACCGAAACGCATTTTTTGGCTCCTTTTTTGAATGTGGTTTTAAACACACCATGGTCTTACTGGCACAAACCGCGCTTTGGCGCAACCCGTGAATCGACGTCGAAATTGCAAAATCTCATTTTCTCTTCATAGGTTGGGGGACTGTTGCGCAGCCGACACAGTGGAGCCTAATGTAAACGCAGGTTAACTGCCTATTGCCTAAAGTTGTAAGTTTTCATCATCTGGTTTTGTTCAAAGTATTTGTTTGGCAGCCTGGATGAATTGCTTTGTAGAGGGGTATTAGAACCATGCTAATTGCGGTTCATCAAATGAACAGTTGTACTGACGTTGAGAGAAACGTCGCCGCAATGGTCGCCGCTATGAAAGAAGCTAAGGTGCGTGGCGCCGCATTCTATTTCGCACCCGAAATGTCCTTGTTGCTCGACCGAAACCGCCAGCGCGCAAGATCCAGTATCACGTGGGAGGACAAGAATAAGGCGCTGCGGTTACTGGCAAGTATGGCAGGAGAGCTGGGTATCTGGGTTCATTTGGGATCGGTGCCGGTATTGTCAGAACGTGCAGAAGAGCGGATGGCCAACCGCACGCTTCTTATTGACAGTTCCGGCCAAGTCGTCGCGCGATATGACAAAATGCACCTGTTCGACGTCGATCTGGCCACTGGCGAATCGTGGAGGGAGTCATCGGCATATGTCGGGGGCGAAAGCCCGGTGCTGGCCGACACCCCGCTTGGTCCGATGGGGCTGACGATTTGCTACGACATGCGCTTTCCCGATCTCTACAGTCGGCTGGCGCGGGGCGGAGCAAGGTTGTTTGCGGTGCCGGCGGCCTTCACCGTCCCTACAGGCAAAGCGCACTGGCACGTTTTACTAAGGGCAAGAGCTATTGAATCAGCAGCCTTCGTTATCGCTGCGGCCCAATCGGGCAAGCACGAGGATGGCCGCGAGACTTATGGCCATTCGCTCGTGGTCGATCCCTGGGGAGAGGTGTTGCTCGATATGGGTGAGGGCGAAGGGCTGGGGTTTGCCGATATAAATCTCGCCCGCGTCGATGAAGTGCGCGCGCAAATTCCGGTTCACCTTAACCGACGGGATATTCCGCCGCTTCCATAGCGCGCCTTCTGGCCAGATGCTGTTCGCGCCAGGCGATGATCATGCCTGCGCCGATGATCAGCGGCGCGCCAAGCCATACGGAATGTCCGGGTATGTTTCCGAACACCGCATAGCCCATCAGTGCCGACCATAGCAGGGCACTATAGTCCATGGTCATGATCGCCGCGACCGATGCATGGCGCAACGAGGCTGTCAGCAATATTTGTGCGATCGCACCAGACAGGCTGAGCCCCGCAATTATCGACCAGCTGAAAATATCATGGTTCTTCCCGAATATTAAAACGGCAATGCCCAGCGGCAGCAGCGAGGTGAGGCTGAACCAGAAGACGATGGCACCTGCTGGCTCGCTCTGCGCCATCCGCCGCAGCTGGATGATCACACAAGCCGTCATCAATGCCCCTCCCAAAGCTACGGCGGCGCTGGTAGCGGCAACCGCCTGACCACCGGGTTGGAGAGCGATCACCACACCAATAAAGCCCAAGACGACAGCGCCCCAGCGATAGCGTCCGGTCGGCTCGCGTAGCAGCAAAGCGGCAAGGATCGTCGCAAAAATCTGTGCGGCAAAGCCAAAGGTAGTCGCCTCTGCCATCGGCAACAGCAGCATCGCCGAAAAATTGAGTGTCATTGCAGATACGCCGAGTATCATACGCAGGCCGTGCTGCAACGGCCGGGCGGTGCGTATGGAGGACAGCGCGCCAGTCCACCAGAGCCAGGCTATCGCCACGGGCAGCCCGGCGAGTTGGCGATAGAACAGGCTTTCGGCAACATGGACACCGTGCTGCCCTGCCAGTTTGACCAAGGCAAACATCACACCCAGCACTGCCATCGCGGCAAGCCGCAGCATTATGCCCAGCAGCGGGCGCCGGCCTGTTTGCGCCGAAGCCTTGGTTATTGTCGTTTCAGCCGTCATCGCCGTTTGCATAGGCAGATATCCGCATCCGTCCAGCCTCTTGCAATGACAGGGGATCATGCGCATCTGGCCCCGATGATGGACTGGCTGACAGAAAACTGGAATTTTCACATGTGGGCGGTCATCGCCGTTCTGTCGGCCCTGGCGTCTGTCACATTCGTGCTAGCCGATAGAAAACGGCAGAAGCGCGAGCGGCTTGACCAGGTCGGTTTCGTTCCGTGGACGGGTTTGAGCGTTCTTGCGATGGGGATTACGCTGATAGCAGCGGTACTTGCCGTAAAAGCCGGTTGATCGCCAAGAGCAACGTTGAAGCCTATAGCGCGTTCCGCTAACCCAGTTTCAAACGCGAACCGAATCCGGACGCGCAAGAGGAGAGAGATATGTCCGACCTGCCTGCAACCAACCGTACCATGCTGACCGAAGTGAAGCCGGAAGGCGTGCTCGAGCTCTATCTCGCCGATCTGCCGATTGCGACGCCGAAAGACCATGAGGTCGTGGTGAAGGTGCAGGCCACGCCGATCAATCCGTCAGACTTGGGCCTGATGGTCGGGGCTGCGGATGTGACCAGCGCCCGGGCAATCGAACGTGCAGGCTTGCCTGGTATCGCGATGAATGTGCCCGAAGCCGGAATGCGCTTCATGGCTGGCCGCATCGGGCAGGCCTTGCCGATTGGCAACGAAGGCTGCGGTGTCGTGGTAGCGGCCGGTGCTTCGCCGGAAGCACAAGCGCTGATGGGCAAGACCGTCGCGCTCATCGGCGGTGAAATCTATGCCGAATATCGCTGCCTAGCAGCGCAAATGTGCATGCCGTTGCCTGATGGAACCGCGCCTGAAGATGGCGCATCCTGTTTCGTTAACCCGCTGACTTCGCTTGGCTTTGTCGAAACGATGAAGCTGGAAGGCTATAAGGCGATTGTTCATGCCGCTGCCGCCTCCAACCTCGGTCAGATGCTCGTGAAGATCTGCAAAGCAGACGGAATTCCGCTGGTGAACATCGTCCGCAGCGAAGAGCAGGTTGCGCTGCTCAAGGGCATCGGGGCTGAAATTGTCCTCAACTCCAATGACGAAGATTTCGTTGAAAAATTGACCGCAGCTATCGCTGAAACCGAGGCATTTTTGGGCTTCGATCCGATTGGCGGCGGGAAACTCGCCGGGCAGATATTGAGTGCTATGGAGGCAGCCGCTGTACGCCGCATGTCGGCCTATAGCCGCTATGGTTCAGACCAGATGAAGCAGGTTTATATCTATGGCGCACTGGACGTTGGCCCGACGATCCTCAACCGCAATTTCGGCCTGACCTGGAGCTTGAGCGGCTGGTTGCTCACGCCCTTTATGGCGAAAGCTGGCCCGGAAATCGTCGGCCGCATGCGCGCCCGCGTCGCCGCAGAACTGACCACCACCTTCAAGAGCCACTACAGCCATGAAGTCAGCCTGGAGCAGGCAGTCGATGTCGCGACGATGCAGGCCTATAATGCCAAGAAAACCGGCGAGAAATATCTGATCCGGCCGTAAGCGGGATTACTTGCCGAACTGGCCGCTGACGCGCTCGAGGAAATCCGGACCTACGCCCACGCTGTTGAACACTTCGTGGGCTAGCCCGGCATTGAGCGGCAGGTCGGCCTGATCCTGATAAAGCTGCTTATAGGCAAAGACGCTGTGGCGGCTTTGCGCGGCGATGGCGCTGGCCAGTTCGAGCGCTTTTGCATCGAGTTCGGCATCGGGCACGACATGGTTGGCAAGGCCGATCTGCGCTGCCTCTGCGCCCGATACGGGAAGGCCTGTGAAGCTCATTTCGCGCGCTTTCCACTGGCCTACACGGCGGGGCAGCCGCTGGCTCATTCCCCAGATCGGAACCAGCGCAAATTTGCCGTGCGTGTCGGCAAAGACGGCATTTTCGGCGGCGAGAATGATGTCACCCGCCAAAGCCAGTTCAAGCCCTCCGGTATAGCAGCCACCTTGTACGGCAACGATCACCGGTTGGGGCAGGGTAGCCAGTGCGGTGACGATCGAGGCCTGGAAATTGGGACGGGGCAGCTCGCTTCCGCGATCCTTGAGGTCATTGCCCGCGCAAAAAACCGGTCCATTGGCGCGCAAGATAACGGCGCCGAATGCGTCGCCCGCTTTGCCTATGGCAGCAATATGCGCCTCCAATTCAAGCCACAGCGCGATGTTGAGCGCATTGCGCTTGTCAGGCCGGTTGAGCGACAGGATCGCGATGCCGTCGCGGTCCTCGCGGGTAACAAGATCGTTCAAAGACTTCCCTCCGCTGCGACGACGGTTTGCCCCGCCGGATTGAGTGCCGCCAATGTAAGCGCATCGCCCTCGCGTCGTCCGACCAGATGGAGCGGTTCGCCCGCAAAGGCCGGGCTCTGTGCGCGGAAGGCGAAGTTTTTTACCGCATTTGCGCCGAATTCTCGTCCAGCCAGATCGAGCAGCAACGATGATGTCAGCGGACCATGCACGACGAGGCCACGATAGCCCTCCTCGTTGATCGCATAGGGTGCATCATAGTGGATACGGTGCGTGTTGAAGGTTATGGCGGAAAAGCGGAACAGAAGCGCTTCGTTTGGAACCAGCGTCCGATGGAAGTCCCATTCGCTAAAATCGATCTCGACGGGCTCCGGCGCTGGTACAGGTTTTGCACTGTTGGCTTTGCGATAGACGAGCGTTTGCCGTTCCTTGATCGCCAGCTTGCCGTTCGCCTTTGTCTCATGCTCCACATCGACAAAGACCAGACTGCCCGTGCTGCCCGATTTCTCGCTGATCGAAGCGATGGTCGAAACGCGCTCTATTTCGGTATTCACGGTGATAGGTGCGATAAATTCGACTTTGCTCGATGCCCACATCCGGCGGGGGTGCGGGACAGGCGGGAAAAAGCTGCCCGGGCTGTCGCTGCGCTGCGGGTGGCCATCGATCCCGAGTTGCGCGGTTGTCGCTTCGGGTGTGCAAAGCACCCAGTGGATTGCCTGCGGTGCAATCCCGCCGCTTTCCGCGCTGTCGATCGTTGCCCGAAAGCGTTGCAACAGGGCAGGGGTCAGCCGGTCGCGCTGCACCATCTGGCGGCCAATCCAGGCATCCCACGCGCCCATCAGTAACTCCTCGGCAGGCCGAGGACATGCTCGGCGACAAAGGAGAGGATCATGTTCGTGCTGATTGGCGCGACCTGATAGAGACGCGTCTCGCGGAACTTGCGTTCGACATCATATTCGGCGGCAAAGCCAAAGCCGCCATGCGTCTGCACACAGGCCTCGCCCGCGGCCCAGCTGGCTTCCGCAGCGAGCATCTTGGCCATATTGGCTTCCTCGCCGCAATTCTCGCCCGCCTCATATTTGCGGATGCCTTCCTGAACGAGAAGGTCGGCGGCACGCATCTGCGCATAGGCGCGCGCGATGGGGAACTGCACGCCCTGATTTTGCCCGATTGGCCGCCCGAACAGCACCCTTTCCTTGGCGTAGGCGGTCGCCTTCTCGATGAACCATTTGGCATCGCCGATGCACTCTGCCGCGATCAGCAGCCGCTCGGCATTCATGCCGGAAAGGATGTAGCGGAAGCCCTTGCCCTCTTCGCCGATCAGGTTTGCGGCGGGCACTTCCATATTGTCGAAGAAGACCGCGGTGGTCGCGTGGTTCATCATCGTATCGATGGGATTGATGGTGAGCGTTCCCGCAGCCAACGCTTCCTTCATATCGACCAGAAAGACGGAAAGTCCTTCGGTACGGCTGGCCGCCTCTTCGCGCGGGGTGGTGCGGGCGAGGAGGAGCATCAGGTCGGAATGCTCGGCGCGGCTGGTCCAGATTTTCTGGCCGTTGACGATGTAACGGTCGCCATCCTTTTTGGCGACAGTCTTCAGGCTCAGCGTATCGGTGCCGCTGGTCGGCTCGGTCACTCCGAATGCCTGCAGACGCAGCTCGCCGGTCGCGATCTTGGGCAGGTAGCGCTGCTTCTGCTCCTCGCTGCCGTGCCGCAGCACCGTGCCCATGATATACATCTGCGCGTGCACCGCGCCGCCATTGCAACCTTGGCGCTGCACTTCTTCAAGGATCGCCGCTGCTGCCGACAGCGGCAGGCCAGCACCACCATATTCTTCCGGGATCAAAGCGGCGAGATAGCCAGCCTCACCCAAGGCCGCGACAAATTCGGTCGGATATTCGCGGGCCTTATCCTTCGCGCGCCAATATTCGCCAGGATACCCTGCGCACAGCTTGGCGACTTCTTCGCGGATGGCGGTGTAATCGTGCATTACGCCCTCTCAAAAACAGCAGCTATGCCCTGACCACCGCCGATGCACATGGTTTCCAAACCATAGCGCACGTCGCGGCGCTGCATCTCGCGGGTCAGATTGGCCAGAATGCGCCCGCCGGTCGCGCCAATGGGATGGCCCAGCGATATGCCCGATCCGTTGACGTTGAGTATGTCATGGCGGCCGTCGTCATCCGACCAGCCCCAGCCCTTGAGACAAGCGAGAACTTGCGGCGCGAAAGCTTCATTGAGTTCTATCAGCCCGATGTCGTTCCATGAAAGGCCATTGCGTGCGAACAGGCGTTCGGTCGCGGGGACGGGGCCATAGCCCATGCGGCTGGGGTCGCAACCGGCGGCAGCCCAGCTATGGAAGAAAGCGATGGGTTCGAGACCGAGTTCCTCCAGCTTATCCTCGGCTACGACCAGACAGGCGGCTGCCGCGTCATTTTGCTGGCTCGCATTGCCCGCAGTGACGACGCCACCTTCCAACGCGCGCAAGGCACCCAGCGTCTCCACGCTGGCGTCGGCGCGATAGCCCTCGTCATGGTCGAAGACGATTGGATCGCCTTTCTTTTGCGGGATTTCGACTGGAACCAATTCGTCGGCAAACAGGCCGTTGGCCCAAGCCGCCGCCGCACGCTGGTGGCTGCGCGCCGCATAGGCATCGCAAGCTTCGCGGCTGATGTTCCAATCCTTGGCGAGGTTTTCGGCGGTTTCGATCATGCCGGAAATCACGCCATAGCGTTCGATCGGCTGGCTCATCACGCGGCCACGGGTGAGGCGATCGTGCAGCGTCAGGTTTCCTGCGCGCACACCCTTGCGGATGTCGGTGGTATAATGCTCGACATTGGACATGCTCTCGCAGCCGCCAGCAACCACGACATCGGAAACACCCGTCTGCACCATCATCGCCGCGTTGACGATTGCCTGCAGGCCCGAACCGCAGCGGCGATCGAGTTGGTATCCCGGCACTTCTTCCGGCAGTCCGGCGAGTAGCCAAGACCAGTGCGAAATGCACGGCGCTTCACCATTGCCATAGCCTTGCGCGAAGATGACATCGTCAACGCGCGACGGATCGATTTTTGTACGCTCTATCAGGGCCTTGAGGATCACAGCTCCCAACTGTCCTGCGGTCATCGAAGACAGCGAGCCTCCGAACTTACCAACGGCGGTACGGAAGGGAGCAACTATGGCGGCACGGCGCAACTCGTTTTGGGGGCGGGTCATGATTTTCTTCCTTTGCTAATTGCGGTCTTGCAGCTTGCCGCGCGCAATGACCTGCGCCTGGATTTCGGCTGCGCCTTCGAAAATGTTGAGGATACGGGCATCGCACAGCACCCGGCTGATTTCATATTCCATGGCATAGCCATTGCCGCCATGGATCTGCAGCCCGGCATCGGCATTGGCCCAGGCCACGCGGGCTGCGTGCAGTTTGGCCATGCCAGCCACGATATCGCAACGCTTGCCACTGTCCTTGGCACGGGCTGCGAAATAGGTCAGTTCGCGCGCCATCACCATGTCGGTGACCATCATTGCCAGCTTGTCCGCGACACGGGGGAAACGGATTATAGGCTGGCCGAACTGCTTGCGATCAAGCGCATATTGCAACGCCAATTCGATGGCGCGGCGGGCAACACCGACCGCGCGGGCCGCGGTCTGGATGCGTGCGCCTTCGAAGGTACGCATCAATTGCTTGAAACCCTGGCCCTCCTCTCCACCAAGCAACGCATCCGCAGGGGCCTTCATGCCGTCGAACTGCAAGGCATATTCGCGCATCCCGCGATAGCCGAGCACCTCGATCTCGCTGCCGCTCATTCCTTCAGCGGGGAAGGGGTTGTCCTCGGTGCCGCGCGGTTTGGGGACCAGCAGCATCGACAGGCCGGCATAGCCCTTAACTTCTGGCAGGGTGCGCGCCATCAAGGTCATCAGGTCTGTGCGCGCGGCGTGGGTGATCCAGTTTTTCGCGCCGCTGATTTCCCATCCTGCATCGGTCCGCACCGCACGGGTTTGCAGGCTGGCCATGTCGGAACCGGTGTCAGGTTCGGTGAAAACCGCCGTGGGCAGAACCTCGCCCGATGCGATGCGGGGCAACCAATGCTGTTTCTGCACCTCGGTTCCGCCCATCATGATGAGCTCGCCCGCAATCTCGCTACGTGTGCCGAGTGAACCCGTGCCGATCCAGCCGCGCGACAATTCCTCGGTGACGACGCACATCACCAGCTTGCCTAGGCCCAGCCCGCCAAACTCCTCTGCAATGCACACACCAAAAGTGCCGAGTGCGGCCATTTCCGTGATGATGTCGTCGGGTATCAAGGCGTTGGCCAGGTGCCAGCCATGCGCCTGTGGCAATATCCGGTCGTCCGTGAAACGTCGATATTGGTCGCGCACCGTGTCGAGCAGTTCATCGTCGAACCGGTCGGAAATCGTCGCGCCGCTAGCCAGCAATTCGACCAAACGCGCACGGTTGGCTGCATCATTGCCTTTGGCTTGCGCGAGCAGGGCTGGGATATGGTCGTCCAACCCGAAATCGGCGGGGCGGATGAATTCATTCTGCCCCATGGGCAAGCCGCCCGCGAGTTGGGCCAGCGTCTCGCCCGTGCCGATGGCAATGACCAATGCTTCGGCTTCACCGCATTGCCGCGAACCCCATGCGTGCAAGGCACGCAAAGCCTCTACGCTGGTTTCAATCCAGGCATAGCCATGCGCGATATGTTGTTCGGCATCCAGCGAGGTGGTCGCAACCCGTGCCTGCACGACCACCCTTGCGGCTGAGGCATAGCTTTCGGCGGTGGCAAGGGCTGCGTTCATCCCTGTTTCACCGTTCCGGCATCAATCAGTGCGGCAATTGCACCCGATGAAAGACCGAGCCGCTCGGCAAGCACTTCCTCGCTATTCGCACCGTTGCGCGGGGCCGGTTGCGGCGCTTGGCGATCCAGTTGCGGTACGCTGGCAAAGCTGCCCGCTGCCGGATAATCGAAACCGGAGGGATTGGCCGCAGAGCCAAAGACCGGGTTATTGGCAACCAGCGCTGGGTCGTTCGCGGCGTCGAGCATCGTGCGATAGGCCGAATGGACAATGCCGCCTGCGTCGAACGCGCCAGCAAGGTCGGCATGCGTCCGCGCGCCGATGGCAGCTTCAAACAGCGGGTATAGCGCATCACGATGATTGAAGCGTAGCCCGTCATCCTTGGCAAAGCTGACACCGCGTTCGGCCTCTATCGCCGCAATTGCGCTTTCGAGGTGAAGGGCTGCGACGAGATTGGCCCATTGGCGGGGGGTGACGACAACGATCATTGTGCGCACGCCATCGGCGGTCTCGAAATCGCGGCCGAAAAGTCCGTATACGGCGTTGCCAAGGCGCGGTCGGTTGGCGCCAGTATAAAGCACTTCTGCAATGCCACCGAGATTGGCGACGGTGCCAATCGCAACGTCAGAAAGCGGGATACGCACTTCGCTGCCTTCGCCACTTGCTTCGCGCTTCCGGATTGCGGCGAGCATGGCAAAAGCGGCATAGGCACCAGACAGCAAGTCCCAAGCGGGCAGCACATGGTTGACCGGATCTGGGCCCGGTCCCGTCATCATCGGATAGCCGACCGCATTGTTGACGGTATAATCAAGCGCAGGAGAGCCATCGGCCCAGCCCATCACGCGTACGGTTACCAGGTCAGCGCGACCTTCCGCCAGCTTGGCGTGTGACAAGAAGCCTTCGACCGGAAAGTTCGTTACGAATTGTCCAGTCTTGCGCACCAATTCCTGCAGCAACTCGCGCCCCTGCGGCGCACCAAGGTCGAGTGCAACCGATTTCTTGGCGCGGTTGAGATTTTCCCAATAGAGCGAGTCATTGGCTTCGGTCACCGGCCAGCGCCGGAAGTCTGGTCCGCCACCGATCTGATCGACGCGAATGACCTCCGCCCCCATTTGCGCCAGATATAAACCGGCAGTGGGGGATGCGACGAAGCTCGATGCTTCGATTACCGACAGGTCATTGAGAAGGTTATACATCGGGCGCGATTACCACACAGCCCCTTCGCGTTCGAATTCGCGCAGCAGATGCTTGGCGATCTGCAATTGCATGATCTGGCTGGTGCCTTCGTAAATGCGTAGGATGCGGGCATCGCGGAAGAAACGCTCGGCAGGATATTCGGCGAGATAACCCGCCCCGCCGTAAACCTGAACGCAGCGGTCGACAACGCGCCCGCAGGCTTCGGACGAGAACAGCTTGGCCGCTGCCGCCTTCCTCAGGATATTTTCGCCACGGTCGGCCCGCGCGCAGGCATCCGCTATCATGCACTCGGCGGCGTAAAGGTCCGCCTCACTGTCGGCCAGCATCGCCTGGATGAGCTGGAAGTTCGCGATCGGCTCGCCAAAGGCCTTGCGCTCGGTGGCGTAGCGGATCGCGGTATCGAGCGCGCGGCGCCCCATCCCGACGCCCATGCCTGCCACTGAAAGTCGCCCATTATCAAGGCTTTGCATCGCAATCTGGAAGCCGCGACCTTCTTCGCCGCCGACCAATGCGTCACCGGGAATTTTGACATCTTCCATGATGATGTCGGCGATATGCGCACCTGACTGGCCCATTTTTTTGTCGGGTTTGCCGATGCTGATGCCCGGCGATGTCATGTCGACAATGAAGGCAGACACATGGGCATTCTTCGGAAGCGCCTCTTTGGAGGTGCGCGCCATGATCAGGCCAATTTTTGCGTGCGGGCTGTTGGTGATATAGCGCTTGGTGCCGGTCAATTTATAGCCATTGCCATCACGGACCGCCATTGTCTGCATCGCGGCGCTGTCCGAACCGCTGCCCGGTTCGGTGAGGCCGAAACAGGCGATTTCACCGCTCGCGATGCGCGGCAACCAATAAGCCTTCTGCTCCGGCGTGCCGAAATTCTTGAGCGCGCTGCCCGTCATCCCGACGTTGATCGACATTGTCGAGCGATAGGCAGGGGCCGCGTAGGCCAGTTGTTTGACCGTCTCGATATATTGGCTGATGTTCATTCCCGCGCCGCCAAATTCTTCGGGAATGGTGATACCGAAGAGCCCCATTTCGCGCATTTCGGCGAGGATATCGTCAGGGATCGCGTCGTTTGCGATCACTTCCTCTTCAGCAGGGATCAGGCGTTCGCGCACATAACGGCGGAGTTGCTCGATAAAGGCGTCGAATGTTTCGGAGTCCATACCGGGATTGCTCATTTCTTGCTCCTCAGATGGGGTCATAGGGGAAAACATGCGCCGAAACTTCATCGGCGCGTGCGAAACTGGGTTTGAATGCGGGGATCAGTTCATCGGCGATGCTCTCCGGCGTCCAGCCTTCTACCTTGGTCATCGAACGGATTGGGCGTGGCTTGTTGTACAGCACGATCTCATTCTTGCGCACAGAGAATATCTGGTTCGACACATCCTTTGACGCGTCAGAGGCAAGATAGACCACCAACGGGGCAATTTTGTCAGCGCTCATGGTTTTGAGGCGCTCGACGCGTTCCTTTTGCTCGGGCGTTTCGGCAGGGATCGAGGCGGTCATGCGGCTCCAGGCGAAGGGCGCGATGCAGTTGGAGCGGACGCCGACGCGTGCCATGTCGAGCGCGATCGACTGTGACAGGCCGACAATGCCCAGCTTCGCGGCTGAATAATTGGCCTGACCGATATTGCCGATCAGCCCGCTGGTCGAAGTGAAATGGATGAAGCTTCCTGATTGCTGTTCGCGGAAATAGGGCGTCGCCGCTTTGGAGACGTTGAAGCTGCCGTTGAGGTGCACGTCGATAACCGCGCGCCAATCTTCATGGCTCATCTTGTGCCAGATGGTGTCGCGCAGGATGCCGGCATTGTTCACAACAGCATCGATGCGGCCAAATGCCTTCACCGCATCTTCGATGATCGAGGCTGCACCTGCCGGATCAGCAACGCTGGCCAGATTGGCGACCGCCTTGCCACCGGCAGCGATAATGTCATTCGCGGTTTCCTGCGCCGGGCCGGCATCCCCGCCTTCGCCGCCACCGCCCACGCCGGGATCATTGATGACCACCGCTGCGCCATGTTTCGCGCACAGCAGGGCAATTTCCCGGCCAACCCCGCGCCCTGCGCCAGTCACGGCCACAACCTTGCCTTCCAGCATACCCATCGCTTCTCTCCTGCCTGCAATTTAAGCGGTCAGTTAAGCCTTGGCCGAGCGGAAGGGATTCGTGAAGCCCCTATGGGGCAAAATTATCTAACGAAGAGGGACGTCTGTGGTGCCGGCTACAGGATTCGAACCCGCCCGTCGGCGGATGCCGACAAACAAAGACTCGCCGCGGGTGTGACGTTTATGGTGCGGATTGCGGGGGATCAGAAAATGGTGCCGGCTACAGGATTCGAACCCGTGGCCCCCTGATTACAAATCAGGTGCT
>JADHED010000254.1_pt1 | contig 72599 bp, 57 predicted proteins | sample 8952041 | NCBI WGS metagenome assembly JADHED01 (sample SAMN16124423, study PRJNA663239) | bioreactor sludge metagenome | isolation source: sludge (control) | place: India:Bengaluru | collected 2018-09-08 | reverse complement strand
GAAGATCGACATGCTCGACTTCGCCGACTTCGTCGCCATCAACAAGTTCGACCGCCAGGGCGCCCAGGATGCGTTGCGCGACGTCGCCAAGCAGCTGCAGCGCAACCGCGAGGCGTTCACGGTACCGCTTGAAGAGATGCCTGTGTTCGGCACCATCGCCGCCCGCTTCAACGACCGCGGCGTCACCGCCATTCACCGTGAGCTGATCGGGCAGTTCAACAACAAGAGCCTGGGCCGCTGGGAAACCACAGCGCCGCAGGTGACCGAGCGTGCTTCCGACGCCGGCGCCGGGATCGTGCCAGCGGCGCGCCGGCGCTATCTCGCGGAAATCGCCGATACCGTGCGCGGCTATCATCGCGCCATCGCGCATCAGGTGCGCATTGCCCGCGAGCGTCAGGCCGTGCGCAAGACCAAGGAACTGCTGGCGGCATCGGGCCGCAGCGCGGCCGCCGTTGATGACCTCGTGGCCGCAAAGGAGAGCGAGCTCGACCCGCGCTGCCGCAAGCTCCTCGACATGTGGCCGACGGTGGTCAATGCCTACACGGGCGATGAGTACGTCGTCCGGATGCGGGACAAGGAAACACGCACCGCGCTCGCGCACACCTCACTCTCTGGTTTGCGCATCCCCAAGGTGGCACTCCCCCGCTATGAGGATGACGGCGAACTCCTGAGCTGGCTGCTGCGCGAGAACGTGCCGGGCGCGTTCCCCTACACCGCTGGCGTGTTCGCCTTCAAGCGCGAGGGCGAGGACCCGACGCGGATGTTCGCCGGCGAGGGCGACCCCTTCCGCACCAACCGGCGTTTCAAGTACCTCTCGCGCGACTCGGCCGCCAAACGGCTGTCGACCGCGTTCGATTCCGTCACCCTTTACGGCTTCGACCCCAACGAGCGCCCGGACATCTACGGCAAGATCGGCAATTCCGGCGTCTCGATCGCAACGCTCGACGACATCAAGGAACTCTACAGCGGATTCGACCTGTGCGACCCGACGACCTCGGTGTCGATGACCATCAACGGCCCGGCGCCGTCGATCCTGGCAATGTTCTTCAATGCCGCCATCGACCAGCAGATCGGTCGCTTCGAAGCCGAGAACGGCCGCAAGCCAACGGAAGAAGAGGCGCTGAAGATTCGGACCTGGGTGCTGCAGAACGTCCGCGGCACTGTTCAGGCCGACATCTTGAAGGAGGATCAGGGGCAGAATACCTGCATCTTCTCAACCGAATTCGCGCTCAAGATGATGGCTGATATCCAGGAGTACTTTGTCCATCATCAGGTGCGCAATTTCTATTCAGTCTCGATCTCGGGTTATCATATTGCCGAAGCTGGCGCTAACCCGATCAGCCAGCTGGCATTCACGCTTGCCAACGGCTTTACGTATGTCGAGGCGTACCTGGCGCGCGGGATGCACATCGATGACTTCGCGCCGAACCTGTCGTTCTTCTTCTCCGCCGGCATGGAGCCGGAATACTCGGTCATGGGCCGGGTCGCCCGGAGGATCTGGTCGACCGCGCTGCGCTTCAAGTACGGGGCCAACGAACGCTCGCAGAAGCTGAAGTACCACACGCAGACTTCGGGGCGGTCGCTGCACGCGCAGGAGTACGACTTCAACGACGTCCGCACCACGCTGCAGGCGTTGATCGCGACCTACGACAACACCAACAGCCTGCACACCAACGCCTACGACGAGGCGATCACGACCCCGACCGAGGAGAGCGTGCGCCGCGCACTCGCGATCCAGCTCATCATCAATCGCGAGTGGGGATTGGCGAAGAACGAGAACCCCAATCAGGGCTCGTTCATCATCGAGGAACTGACCGACCTCGTCGAGGAGGCGGTGCTGAAGGAGTTCGAGCGGATCTCGGAGCGCGGCGGTGTGTTGGGCGCCATGGAAACAGGCTATCAGCGCGGCCGCATCCAGGAGGAGTCGCTCTACTACGAACGCAAGAAGCACGACGGCTCATATCCGATCATCGGCGTCAATACGTTCCTCAATCCGCACGGGACGACGCTGGTGACGCCGGAGCTGGCGCGCTCGACCGAAGAGGAGAAACAGAGCCAGCTCGACCGTCTGCGCGCATTCCAGGAGCGCAGCAGCTCCCAGGCCGAGGCGATGATTCGGCGCCTCAAGGAAACGGCGGTCGAAGGCGGCAACTTGTTCGCGGTGCTCATCGATGCCGTGCGGGTGCTGTCCCTGGGTCAGATCAGCGAAGCCCTGTTCGAGGTCGGTGGCAAGTACCGGCGCAGCATGTAAAGAAGGCAAGAGGGACGTCACCTTCAGCACCGAAAACGGAGATTGACGATGCAGATGAGACGCCCCTGGCCGGCGAGGGTCATTTTTGCCCTGGCGCTCCTCTCGCTCACCGGCACCGCCCGCGCCGACGACATCAAGGACGCGATCGCGGAAGCTTTGCGCGCCTATGAAGTGGGTGAGTACACGACAGCCGCCGGTCAACTCGATTACGCCGCCCAGCTCGTCCGCCAGCTCAAAGGCGGACGGCTGGAAGCCTTCCTGCCGCAGCCGGTCGCCGGCTGGACGGGCACCAAGGCGGAGATGGCCGCAACCTCGATGTTCGGCGGCGGGACGTCCGTCGAGCGCGCGTACACGAAACTCGACTCCCGGATTACGGTCCAGATCATCGGCGACGCGCCGATGCTGCAGGGGCTGATGATGATGTTCGGCAACCCGGCGATGCTGCAGGGCAACGCCAAGCTGCAAACGATCAAGGGCCAGCGCGCCATCGTCCAGATTGAGCCGAACGGGACCGACGGCGAGCTGTCGATCGCCGTCGGCCAGCGCTTTCTGGTCAAGATCACCGGCAACCGGGTCTCTCGGGACGACCTGATCGCATTTGCGCAAGCGATCGACTACGAGGGACTCGCCAAGACCAACTGACCTTGCCGCTGGCGGCGCGCACCGGCGCGGCCGTCCTCTTTGCCGGGAACGGCCATGCCCACAGGCGACACCTGCGCGACCGGAGCGCCCTTTCTTGACGAACCGAGCGCGGCAAACGGCTTCCTCGGCGGCCATGCGGCTCTGCTTGCCGCGAGCTATCTGCGTGTCACCGGCCGGCCGCTGATCGGCGAGCAGGTGCCGGCGGCCGATGCCGGCCGTTGGCTGTTTGAAGCACCGTTCGCGGTTCTGTCGCACGGAACAGGCGCCGATCCGCGGTTCACTTACGGCAATCGCTGCGCGCTCTGCGTGTTCGAACTGAGCTGGCCGGAGCTGATTGCGCTGCCATCGCGGCTGTCGGCGGAACCGGTCAACCAGGCCGAACGCGCCCGCCTGCTGGCGCGTGTCCGCGACCAAGGCTTCATTGACGACTATGCCGGCATCCGCATTTCGCGCACCGGCCGCCGCTTTCGCATCCGTGACGCGATCGTCTGGAACCTCATGACCGAGAGCGGTAGCTACTGCGGCCAGGCGGCACGGTTCGAGCACTGGGAGCCGCTGCCGCCGACGGCTTGAGCGCACGCTAAGCACATGACGGCGGCGCCGAAAGGCCCTAAACCTCATCGCCACTGACCGGCAGCCCGCCCCCGATCGCGGAGCCGACAATCCGCGCGCCGGCCACGCGGCGCTCAGTTGCTGACGATGAGGCTTTGCCCGATGACGGAAACCGCGCCCCCGCTCCTGCTCGAAAACGCGCTCGATTTCGCCGATCTTTATGACGACGAGGGGCTGGTCAAGCTCGATCGAGCCTTCCTCCGCTTCCTCGAAGGCGCGGACCCGGCACTCGCGGGATCATTGGCGGCGGCACGCGCGGCGCCTGATTCGCTGGCCGCTGCGGCCGAGTCCGAACTGCTGCTGGCCCTGGCACCGCACCTCGACGCCTTCGTCGCCCGGCTGTTCGGGATTGAGCCAGAGTTGAAGGCGGCGGCCGACCGCCACCACGAACTCGCACCGCTCTATACCTGCCGGCGGCTGTTCGTGCAGCGGCGCGCGGCCAAGGCGTTTACGGCCGAGGAAGCCGCGAGCTTTGACGGCGAAGCACTTGCCGGCGCGCTTGCCCAACGGTTTGGCCAGGAGGCGTTCGATCCACTTCGCTTCGCCGTAACCGTGCTCGCCTGGATGGAAGACGAGCCTGCACATGCGGCAGATCTCGATCTCGCCAGCCGCTACGCCGCCTGGGTGGTGCTGAGTCCCGCCGGCCGTCGGCTCTACCCGGACGACGTGTTGTTCCGGGTCCCCGGCAAGGTTGAGCACCAATCGCTTGTCCCGCAAGCGACGATCGATCTATCCGGCGCACCGGCTGCAGTGACTGCCGCACACCACACGCTCGCCCGCGACGGCTTCGCACTGACCGATCAAGGCACCGATCTCGCAGGCGCCTTAAGCGAGAGCAGCTACTGCATCCTCTGCCACCACCAGGGCCGTGATTCCTGCTCCAAGGGCTTGAAGGACAAAAAGACCGGCGCCTTCACCAAGAACCCGCTGGGCGTCACCATCCCCGGCTGCCCGCTGGAGGAGAAGATCTCCGAGATGCATGAGGCGAAGAACGAGGGCCTCGTCATTGCCGCCCTCGCGATCGCCTGTATCGACAATCCGATGCTGGCCGCTACCGGCCATCGCATCTGCAACGACTGCATGAAGGCCTGCATCTACCAGAAGCAGGACCCGGTCAACATTCCCCAAGTCGAAACGCGCGTACTCAAGGATGTGCTGGCGCTGCCCTGGGGCTTCGAAATCTACAGCCTGCTGACGCGCTGGAATCCCTTGAATGTGCGACGTCCGCTGCCGCTTTCCGCGTCCGGCTACAAGGTCCTGGTGGTGGGCCTTGGCCCGGCCGGCTTCAGTCTCGCCCATCACCTGATGAATGCGGGACACGCAGTGACAGCGGTCGATGGTGCCAAGATCGAGCCGCTGCCGGCCGAACTCTCCGGCGTCGACCAGCTCGGCCAGCGGGTACCGTTCCGCCCGATCCGCGATGTCGGTGAGCTGTACGAGGACCTCGACGACCGCGTCATGGCTGGCTTCGGCGGCGTTGCCGAGTACGGTATCACCGTCCGCTGGGATAAGAACTTCCTGAAAGTAATCCGCCTGCTCCTGGAGCGGCGGCAGCGGCTGACCATGCTCGGCGGCACCCGCTTCGGCAGCGCAATCACGGCCGAGTCCGCGTTCGCGATGGGCTTTGACCACATCGCGCTCGCCGCCGGCGCCGGCAAGCCAACCCTGCTCGGCATCCCGAACGAACTCGCCCGCGGCGTCCGCCAGGCATCGGACTTCCTGATGGCGCTGCAGCTCACAGGTGCGGCCAAGCTCGGCTCCGTCGCCAACCTGCAGATCCGGCTGCCGATCGTCGTCGTCGGCGGCGGGCTGACGGCGATCGACACCGCCACCGAAGCCCTCACCTACTATGTCCGCCAAGTCGAGAAGTTCCGCCAGCGCTATGAGATCCTTGTCGAAGCGGAAGGGACCGAGGCGGTCCGTGCGACGTGGACGGCGGAAGACAAGGTGATCGCGGACGAGTTCCTCGCGCATGCGCAGGCACTCGGCGAGGAACGGGAGGCGGCCAGGCGGGAGGGGCGGCCGCCCGCGTTCATCCCGCTGCTGAACGCCTGGGGCGGCTCGACCATCGCCTATCGGCGGCGGATGGTCGATGCACCAAGCTACACGCTGAACCACGAGGAGATCATCAAGGCGCTCGAACAGGGCGTCCGCTTTGCCGAGCTCTTGGCGCCGAAGGAGATCCTGCTCGATGATTTCGGCCACGTGAGGGCCTTTCGCCTCGCCCGCCAGCGGATCGGCGACAGCGGCCGGCCAGAGCCCTCCGGTAACGAGGTCGAGCTGCCCGCACGCACGATCCTCGTTGCCGCCGGCACACAGCCCAACACCGTGCTCGCACGCGAGCACCCCGGTTTCGCCGCGCTCGACGGCAAGTATTTCGCTGCCGTTGACGAGACTGGCGCAGCGGCGAAGCCGGAGCGCTCGACGAAGCCGGCGACTCCGCACGTGCTGATGCAGTTCCGTGCCGACGGCCGGGCGATGAGCTTCTTTGGCGATCTTCACCCCTCCTACGCCGGCAACGTGGTGAAGGCGCTCGCGAGCGCCAAACAAGGCTATCCCGTCGTCGACCGCGCCTTGCGGCGGCGGGCACCGGAGGCGGTCACGGCGGAGACCTTGGCGGCGCAGTTGAACGACGCCCTGCGCCCGACCGTGGTCGCCGTCAAGCCGCTGACGACGACCGCCCACGAGATCACAGTTCGCGCACCGTTTGCGGCCCACGCGTACGGTCCGGGCCAGTTCTTCCGCGTCCAGAATTTCGAGGCCAATGCGCCGCGCGCGAACGGCACCACGCTGGCGATGGAGGCGGTGGCCCTTACCGGCGCCATGATCGACCGGAAGGAGGGCCTGATTTCCCTGATCGCGCTTGATATGGGCGGCTCGACCAGCCTGCTGCCGCTGCTCAAGGCCGGCGAGCGGATCGTTCTGATGGGTCCGACCGGCGCGGTAACCGAGACCGAGCACAACGAGACGGTGCTGCTCGCCGGCGGCGGCGTCGGCAACGCCGAGCTGTTGTCGATGAAGACCGCCTTTCACGCCGCCGGCTGCCGGATCTTGTTCTTCGCCGCCTACCGCAAGCCGGAGGATCGCTTCCACCCGCACCTTATCGAGGCTGACTCCGACGTCGTCGTCTGGTGCTGCGACGAGGCGCCCGGCCTTGATGCCCGAAGGCCGCAGGACAAGGCCTTTGTTGGTAATGTCGTGCAGGCAATGCAGGCTTATGCTGAAGGCAGGCTGGGCGACGGCATCCCGCTCTCGGACGTCGATCGCATCTTCGTCGTCGGTAGCGACGCGATGATGGCCGCCGTAGCACGGGCACGCCACGGGGTCCTGAAACCCTACCTCAAGGCCGACCACATCGGTGTCGGCAGCATCAACTCGCCGATGCAATGCATGATGAAGGAGATCTGCGCCCAGTGCCTGCAGCCGCACATCGACCCGGTCACGGGCGAGCGCTCAGTGGTGTTTTCCTGCTTCTGCCAGGACCAGCTCCTCGACCATGTCGACTTCGGCGCGCTCCGCGCCCGGCTTATGCAGAACGCCGTGCAGGAGAAGCTGACGCGGCGCTGGATCGCGCATTGCAAGCGGGCGCTCGAACACACGTGAGGCGGATCGTTGCGCGGCGCGAGGCCGCCCACTCGCCGCTGCTCACGCGTTCAGGACGTTCTCGATGTCCTTGCTGGTTTCGTCGGAAAGAAACAGCACGCCGGCACCGGTGACGTTGAACTGCCGCGCCAGAAGGTTCGTAATCTGGGCGTTCGACATCTGCGGTCTGGCATTGAAGATCTGTGTCGCGAGGTTTTGGGCAATGCCGCCGTCGCAGGCGAAGCGCGCGACGATCAGCGACATGATCATGCTGACCTTGGGATCCACCATGCCTCAGTACCTCCCGCCTTGCGGCGCTTTGCGCGAGGATTCATCCGGTGACATACACATGCTGGCCCGGCCCGAGCGTATAACGCGAAGCGGTGGCAAAGATGATGGGCTCCGGGTCGGAGCCGTCGGTCACGAGTCGCGTCGAGCCATCAAGGAAATGGATGGTGTACGGCAGTGATTGATCGAACGGTGCCGGCTGATTGGTGTTCTGCGCCATGACGATCCCCTACGCTGCTGATGATGCGATTGTTTTCAATTCGGCGACGATGTAGCGGCGGACGTCCTCGCCGACATCAAAGATGCCATGGCCGAGCAGCGACGGATCGGTCTCGTCAGCGCTGTAGACGAGCATGGTGTACCTGCCGCTCTTGATCAGCGACCGGACCCGCGCCAGCGCCCGATCGATGATCGCCTTGTTCTCGGTCGTGAGCGCGTCGTAGCCCGGTCCGGTCGGCACCCCCGCTGCCCTCGCGCCCGCCCCCTGATAGGGACGGATAACGGCGTTGCCGCCGCCGACGCTGGTGCCATCCATGTAGGAGAGGAACTGGCTTTCGTTGTCGTTGAAGACGAACAGCGCCTGCTCGTACTGCGGTTGCTCGATCATCCAGGCAAAATCGCCTTCCTTCCCGTTCCCTGCAAACACGGACGGCTTCAGAACGACCTGAACAGTTCCCAGCATGTCCTCTCCCTTCCCATTACTACAATTACAGCATCACCTCGAACTCATGGTCCTTCATCGTCGCAAAGATAGACCAGGCCATTGCCAGCAGCCGCGACCCGTGCCTTGATCGTTTTCGGATCTTCATCTTTGAACTTCCGCTGCAGAACGAAGTCGCAGTTGGCAACGGGCGGCACCAACATCTGCGCCGAATAGTAATTCGCGTTGTAGTAGCCATCGTTGTTGAAGTCCGCGGATTTCCGGTCAAAAGGCACGCTCCACGGGCTCCACTCGAGGGACGCGCCCTTCTTGTTCGTGTACTTGTAGCGGTAGCGAACCCGATAGGGATCCGGCCAAGTCCGCTTCGGATCCCCTTTCTTGGAATCGTAGTTGCACCAGCGAATGACTGGCGCGATCAACGCCGTGGGGCAGATATCGTCGTCGTTGACCGGGCAAAGATCGACCAGAACCTTCGTCGTCATGTTCGGCAGCGGGATGGCGTATGTTGTGCTGTTGCGGCCAGTCGCGTCATCCGCGACTTCACGCAGCACAATGCGGCCGATGGCCGAGCTGGACGGATCGTCCGGCAACGTCACCGCCGGACAGGTCTTCGATGGCCAATCGCACTTCAGCCAATCCGACGACGGTGATGCAACCGTCGTGATGGTCGTTCCCTGAAACTGAACCGAATAGCGCACCCACTTGTCGGCGAATTTCCATGCGTTGTTCCAATCGGTTTGCTTCTGGTCGACTGCGGGCTTGGTCGTGGCCGGCGCCGGCTGGCCATCAACCCCGGCAGTAGATTTATCTTTCGCCGTCTGCAAGATCTTCAGTGCATCCTGCTTGAAGTCGTCGCATTGCTTCTTCAGAGTGGCAATTCTGTTCGCGCGCAACTGCTCCACTTCATGCTTGCGGTCCGTTTTCTTTTCCCATCTGGTGGTGAAGTCTCCCATCGCCCCGCTAACGAGAACGGTGTCCCACTGGTTTTTCAGCTCGTCGTAGCGTATCGGAACAGTGCAGTTATCCTGATAATAGTAACCATCAGACTCGGCGCTGTCCCACGGCCACGCTGGCTCGCTTCCTTCGTACGTCACCGGTCCGATGCGGTTGACAAGCGCATCCCTGACATCATCGCATTTCGTCTCGATATCCTTGATAACACTCTTATCAGCCAGATAATCTTTAACTGTCGTGCAGAGAACATCGAAATATGACTGCAGATCCTGCATTGCGTCAAAGACGGCTTTCTTGTCTTCATCGCGATCGCTACGTTCGAGGCAACATACGAGCTTCTGCTGCAAAAGTACGCGATAGCTCAGACACGAAGACTGACAAACGCGCATTCCAATTAGTGTCGATATCGCTGCCTGCGCGAGATCAAAATAGTTTGGTAGTTTCGTGTCCGCTCTCAGAGTAGACTCAACAGCGGAAATTGTCGTCTCAATGGCGTTGGTCGGCGTTTCAAGCGTACTAACCGACTTTACCCCATCAATCACCTTCTTAAGGGTAGACGTGTTTGTATCCAGTGTTTTTAAATCTTCCGTCGAGGCAAGCCACTTTTCCATAAACTTGATGTAGCCGCTGGCATCGTCAATCTTTTGCGACGTCAGAAAGCCTTTCAGATCTCCGAACCCGGCATTGATGGCGTCCAAAACCGGCTTATTGGGATCCGGCTGCTCTGGATCGATCAACGTTCCGAACACGTTCAATGCAGCGCTGGCGATCGGCCCCCAGGGGCCCGGCAGAATGAAGGCGATCGTTTCCAGCGCCGAAAGCGATGTCTTCAACGGGTTGGCAGTCATTGGGCAGCCCCTCCCACGTCATTTAAGCGCGCGCCGTCAAGTGATCGCGTTGGCAACGGCGATTTCGCCGAGATTGGCCTGAACGCCACGCGGGACGGTGTTGCCGCGGACCTTAATGCTGGCCAGGCTCTTAATGAAGTTGACCTTTCCGGCGATGTCGGGCGTGTAAAGCTTGGTCAATTCATCGACCTTGTCCGCCTTCTCTTTGGCGGTTGCCCAGGTGAAGCCGGTCGTCAACGGCACCGGATTGAGGATCGAGGAATAGTGGAGGATCAGCACCAGGTCGGCGGAGGTTGGATCCGGCCGCGTCGGCGCCGCGCCTGCGGCCGCTCCGCCAACATCCTTGGCCACCGTATGTGCCTGAAAGAAGTTGGCGAAATCGTCCCAGTATTCCTGGTCGGTCTCGTTCTGCCACTTGTTCACCAGCGCCATGATCAGCGCGCTGTCGGCGGCATCGAGCAGGCCGCTCGTGATGTCCTTGCCAGCCATTGCGTCGCGAAAAAGCTGGAAGATATTCAGCATGTATGGACCCAGCGCGGTTACGATGGCGCAGAAGGCAGCCGTCTTGCCCAGCTTCGCTTCCTTCGCCGCACCGTTGCTGTTGTCGTTATTGTTGGCGTCGGCGTTCTCCAGAACCTTGCCGACCTTCTTTTCCTTCGTCGACAGCTCGTTTTTTCCGGTGGCTGGATCCTTGGTGACGACACCTGGTTGCTCCGAAACCTTCGCTTTCAGCGCATCCTTGGCATCGAGGTTGTTCATGCGCGCCGTCAGGTTCTCGATGCTCTTGACCAGCGTTTTGTTGCTGTTGACGATGTCGGTCATCGCTTGGCGCAAGGTCGTGCGGGCGCGGGCGCGCTCTTCCGTGCTGACCCGCTCCAGCTCTTCCCGATGTTCCTCGCTGTCCGTGGCGTGCTCTTCGGTGAAATGCTCTTCGGCATGCGGCATCAATCTGCTCCTTGCAGGCCCGAACGACGGCAGTGGAGAGAGTGGCGGCCGGTCAAGCCCTGGCTAGCGCTCAGATGTCTTCTTCGAAGCGGGGATCACCAATGCCGGGCGCAGGGAACTCGACCTCCAGGTCGCAGTCACCCATGTTCCCAAGTTCCACCAAATCGTGCTTTGAGTGGTAGATTTTCGCCCGCCCGGGGGTGAGGACCGGCCCGCGGGCGGTGCCGTCGGCGAGTGCCAACAACACCACCGGGTTATTGGCACCGGCGGCAACGCCGATCTTGATTGAACGTCCGCTCAGGCTGAGCGTGTCGCCGCTCTGCACGGTCGCCTTGGTCACCGCCGCCCTCCTCCCCTGTCAAGACACTTGTGTTTGCTCAGCGGCACTCCCCTTGGCGGAACCGCCGGCATGTTGAAAATCATAGTAATTCTTAGTTAGCCGCTAGGCCAGAAGAAACTCTGGCAGGTGGACGCGCGCTGTTGTTGCAGCGGCCCAATCAGGCGAGTCGCGCCCGAGCACGGTTGTCGCTGCACAACATATTGAATCGCGTGCACTTTCGGCACAAACAGGATGGACGCTCTGTTTGTGCCAGTGCACTAGGTCATGGCGCGGCCAGCGTCAGTGACTGCGGTCGTGCGACCCGCGCTGCTCTTGTTCGCTGCGACGGTCAGAGCGTTGCGAAGCGGGCCCGCGCGCCGCGCTCGATGGCAGCCGCGATGAGGCTGTCAATATCGAGCCGATCGCGGATCAGTTCCAGCATGCGGGACTCTTCCACCGCGACCCGGCCGTCGGCGGCAGCAACATCGCAGGCGAGCGCGTACGCCGTTTCCCGCAACCGATCGGGCAAGGCAGCCTCGATCACCTCGAGCGCTTTGTCGAGGCCGGCTTCGTCGTCCAGCAGCTCGGCGCATGAGGCAGTGGTTGCGGCCAGGTTCTCGTTGTTGTAGTCGCGGAAAATCGGCAGACCGGTGATAATTTCGCCGATCTGGCGCAGTTCCGCGTCGGTCATGTTGCGATCGGCTGCCGAGACCAGCACCATCGTGTAGATGAGAGCTGCGTGATGACTGATCATGCACACCCCATTTTCCCGCTTCGGGCCGGCATCGTGGCCAAGATCAGCGCCGCCGGCTCCGCCAGCACCCTTAGAATTTGGAAAGACCGCCCGTCAAGCCTGCCGCGCGCGCAGCGGCCGGCTCTGCGCCATCCTGCGGCTCTCATGGTGCCGGGCCGGCGAGCGTCGTCCGCGTTTCGGCGATGGCTTCCTTGAGCCCCAGCCTTTGGATTGGAACCTCGGGCGGAAACGCCGTCAGCAGCCGCGACGGCAGGCCGCGATCGAGCATGACGAAGACGCCGTGGTCGTCGGCGCCGCGAATGAGGCGGCCGAACGCCTGCTTCAAGCGTGCCCGCACCAGCGCTTCGTCGTAGCTGCGGCCGCCGAAGGCCTGGCGACGCGCCCGGTGCAGGACCGTCGGCCGCGGCCATGGCACACGGTCGAACACAATCAGCCGCAGCGCGCGGCCCGGCACGTCGATCCCGTCGCGGACGGCATCGGTGCCCAGGAGACACGACGTCTCTTCGGCGCGGAAGATATCAACCAGGGAGCCCAGATCGAGCGCATCGACGTGCTGGGCGAACAGGCGAATACCCGCGTCTTCGAGGGCGCCGGCGATGCCATCGTAAACCGTGCGCAACCGGCTGATGGCGGTGAACAGACCGAGCCCGCCGCCGCCGGCAGCCAAGAACAGCTCCCGATAGGCCGCCGCTACTTGGCGCATCTCATCCCGACTGACATCGGTGACGATCAGAATGCGCGCCTGCCGGCCGTAATCGAACGGCGAGGCCAGGGCCGAGAGCACCGGCGGGACCCCGAGGTGGCCCACACCGGTGCGCGCCTGCGCCCATGCCCAGTCGGTCTCCTCGTCGCCGGTCCCATCGCGCAAGGTCGCAGACGTGATGACCGCGCCGTGTGAGGGCGCCAGCACCGCCGCCGCCAGAGGCCGCGTCGGATCAAGCCAATGCCGGTACAGCCCGACATCGATCTCCCGACCGTCAATGCGCTCGACCTGCAGCCAGTCGACAAAATCGTCCGGCGTCTCTGCCCCGAGAGTCTGCAGGACCGAGCGCCAGCCGGCGATCGGCTCGCACGCGCGGCGCAGAAGGCTCCGCCGAACGCCCTCGATCCGGCGCTTGGTTTCGCTGTCAAGGGTCGCCGCTTCCGCATCGAGCCGCTCGCTGAGCGCACGGACGAGGACCTGCAGCGGTGCGGCAAACAGCATCAGCGCCTGATCGAGCGCGTGTCCGGCCTCGATCAGTCCCGCCACCGGCGGCCGCAACGCCGCTTCCAGGCTGTAGGCGGTTTCGGCATCCGGGTTGCGGGCAAGCACCTGAGCCCGAACCAAGGCGAGCAGTTCCTCGCTCGGGCCAATCGGGTTCCCAGCAACCAAGCGCTGCCGCCAGCCCGGACCCGGCAGCGCTGCCGCCGCTTGGGAGAGAACATGCAACGCTTCGAGTGCGGCGGGGATGTCGAAGAACAGTCCTTCGACCCGCTCCTGCAGCCCGCGCCGCCGTGAGCGCCCGGCCCCTTCGGCGCCCCGCAGCCAGCGCCTGAGCTCAGCGGTTTCAAGGCCGCTCAAAGCGATCGAGAACGCGCTGTCCGCGGCCTCAAACAGATGATGCGCCTCGTCGAACACGTAGCGTGTCGGCAGGCCGCCATCCTCGGCCCCGCGCGCAGCGTGCACCATCACCAGCGCATGGTTGGCCACCACGATCTCGGCGCTGCGTGCCCTGCGGATGGCGCGTTCGATGAAACAGCGGCGGTAGTGTGGACAGGCGCTGTAGATGCATTCGCCGCGGGTGTCGGTGAGGTTAATCGTCAGCCGGGGACCGAGCAGATCGGCAAGCCAGGCGGGAAAATCGCCGCCAATCATGTCGCCGTCACGCGTCGCCAAGGCCCAGCGGGCAATGAGGCCGAGCGCCGTGGCGTCGGTCGCCTCCAGCCGGCCGGCGAGCGTGTTCACCGCCTCCTCGTAGTTCAGGAGACAGAACAGGTTCTCGCGGCCCTTACGCACGACCACGTTGGCGGCCTTGTCAGCGCGGCGCGGATAGGCGCGATCGAGTTCCCGATCGAGCTGGCGCTGCAGATTGCGGGTGAAGGTGCTGATCCAGACGCTCGCCTTATTCTTGCGCGCCCATAAGGTGGCCGGCGCGATGTAGCCCAGCGTCTTGCCGATCCCTGTGCCCGCCTCCGCCAGAACAACATGCGGTTCGCCGACCCGTTCGCGCGGAGAAAAGGCGCCGGCCACGCGGGACGCGTACTGCATCTGCTGCGGCCGCGGCTCCGCCTTTGCGCCCAGAAGCTGGACCAGGCGTGCCCGCGCCTCGACCGGCTCCACCGGCCAACTGTCCGCGGGTGGCGGTGGCGGCACTTCCTCGAAATCGGCAAGCCGGCGCCAAACCCGCAACCCTTCGACCGACCGGCTGCCGGCGAACGCCGTTTCTGCACCGAGGGCACTCAAGACCGCATCCGCCCACGCCCAGCCGCCCTGCACCATCGCCCGCGCCACGGCTTCGGCATCCGGTCGTGGCGATGCCGTCAGTTCGGCCAACAGCGCCTGGGCGATGGCGATCAGCGCCGAGGCCTCTTCCGCCAGTGTTGTCGGAATGGGAAGCAGCAGGGCGGCGGCAAGCCCACGCGGCGACGGGACACAGAATCGAGCCGGCCGCACGAACGCGAACAGCTCCAACACATCGAAAGCCCGTACGCGCGAAAGCTTGAGACGCCTCGCGACAGCACCCGCATGACACACGAAAGGGGCGCTGCCGGCGGCAACCCGGCGGGCTGCCTCTGCAAGGCTCAAGTGTTCGGCAGCGCCTTCAGCCGGCAGCCACGCGGCCTCACGGACGCCAGCAGCAAGCGCCGGCGCGGCCGGCAGCCGTGTTCGCGCGGCGGCACGAGCGGGACTGGTCATGACAGCGACTATAACCCTTGCCTGCGGTCACGCCAGCCGTCGCCACGCGCGCGGCAGTCTGGGATGCAAGCTACACGCGCGGTGGAGTTGAGGTGCCGCAGAAGGCCGCGATGGCCTCGAAATAGGCCTTGAAGCCCACCTGCATCAGATCGTTGTGCCCGGCGGCGGGGACGCGCAGGAATGTCTTGTCCTCGGCGGCGCACGCGTCATAGAGCGCCTCGGCATCGGTGATCGGGATCAGCCAATCGCGCTCGCCGTGGATGATCAGCGTGCGCAGCTTGATCCTTGCAATCTTGTCCAGGTTGCCGAAACCGTCCTTGCTTTCGAACGCATCTGGAAGCTGCAGGAAGCCGATCCGCTCGATCAGGGCGAAGGTGTATGCGAAGCCGCTCTCGATGATAAGGCCGGCAATCCGTTCTGGTGCCCGGCTCGCAATCTCGAGCGCGGCAGCGCTGCCGAGGGAACGGCCCATGACGTACAGATCGCCTGCCTCGATTTTCCGTTCGGCCAGGATCTCTGGCACCTTTTCGAAGCACTCCCAGGCATCGGCGATGAGAGCGCTCGCGGTCGGCGCACCATCGCTGGTGCCATAACCACGGTAGTCAACAACAAACAGGGAAAGACCGAGCCGGATGTAGGCTTCTGCAATCATGTCGTAGTCGGAAGCAATCTCCCCGTTGCCGTGAAAATAAAGGATGATGGGCGCTCCTTTACGGCCGGCAAAGATCTTGCCGCCGACGGCGACGCCGGATGCGACGGGTATGCGCACGGTGTGGACGCCCGGAGTGACCTGGGGAACGCCTACGTCGCGTCGAGGGTAAAACAGGACACTCAAGACCTCTGGACGGTCGAGAACCTCGTACGGCCTTTCCATCGCGCTCCTCGCCCCGTTCCCTCGCACTCGCTGTGATCTAGCGCGCTCCAATACGGGAATCACGACAAAAGTTTCGCCCGCACCGATGGGATGAGAAAACGGTTGAAACGCGCGTGAAGCGGCGTCGATAGTCAAGGTCATCAGGCCGGCCCGCAATGGGCGACCGGCGCAACGAGATCAAAAATCCGATGCCGACCATTGCCGTCATCGGCGGCGGCCCTTCAGGGGTTGTCGCCGCCCTGGAAGCCGCCGCCCACGGCGCCTCCGTCACGCTGATCAGCGCCGAAGCCGTGGGCGGCCGCGCGACTTGGTCCAGCCTGGTGCCGAGCAAGGTCTGCCTGATCGCCGCAGATCACCTCGACGATGCCCGCCACCAGGAAGCCCTCGGCCTCATTGCCGATCCGCCGCGCCTCGATCTGGCGCGGATGCGCAAGCGCATCGAAGCGGCCTGCAGCGCCTGGAGCGCGCATCAGGTACAGCTCCTGTTGGATCGCAAGGTGCGGTTGGTCAGGGGCAATGCCAGCTTTGCGGCGCCGGACAGGCTCACCGTCCAGCGCGACGGCGGCGAGAGCGAGGTCGTCACTTTCGACCGGGCGATCATCGCTACCGGCTCGGTGCCGGTTTTTCTGCCCACCCTCAAACCGGACGGCAAGCGCATCCTGGCGCCACGCCTGATCGGGACGCTCGCGGATTGGCCACGCCACATGATTGTCATCGGCGGCGGCATCACCGGTGCCGAGTTCGCCTACTTCTTCCGCTGCGCCGGCTGCGCCGTCACGTGGCTCACGGACCAGGCGCAAATGCTGCCGACGTTCGATCCCGAGATCGCTACGGCTTTGGAGCAGTCGCTTGCCGCGCGCGGCATCGAGATGGTCAAGAGCGCGCCAGTGGCATCGGCAGCGGCTGTGGACGACGGCGTGCGCATTGCGCTGCAGGACGGGACGTCGCTCGAAGGTTCGCACGCCTTCATTGCCATCGGCCGCCGCGCAGACCTGGCCGATCTCGGCCTCGCCGCTGCGGGCATCGTCCATACGCCCGCAGGCGTCTCGGTCGATGCCCATTGCCGCACCAGCAAGACCAACATCTATGCCGTGGGCGATGCCGCCGGCCCGCCCTACACGGCAAACTGCGGCATGGCGAGAGCGCGTGCAGCCGCGCGCCACGCCGTCGGCGCGCCTGCGGCACCATTCCGACCGCATGCGGTGATCGAGACGACCTACACCCTGCCGCAGGCAGCGCAGGTCGGCCTCACCGAAAGCGCCGCCGCCGAACTTGATCGGCCAGTCGGCGTCTTTCGTGCCGACTACGGCGCCGCGCTCAAGGCTCGTCTCGGCGAGACAGCGGACGGGTTCGTCAAGCTGCTGGCCAAACCAGACGACGGCCGGGTGCTGGGTGGCGCGGCCTTTGGCGACCGAGCCGCCGAGGTCCTGGCGCCGGTGGCGCTCGCCGTCGCCAAGGGGTTGTCGATCGAAGACCTGAGCGAGACGTTCGGCGCCCATCCCACCTTGAGCGAACTGGTAGGCATCGCGCTGCGCGGCTATTGATTCCGCCCGCGCTGAGCGAGAGGCTGCCGTGGCAAAGGGAAACCTTCGGTAACAAAACGTGACTTGGACGCCTTCCGACGCCTCCCCTTAATCATAAGGGGACGGCGAGGCGGGCTCCCGTCGCCGAATAGTACAGCAAACGTGTCCAACGGCGTGGTTGACAGCGCATCGCACCCCTCGCATCAGGGGCCGCCGGCCGTGGCGGCGCCGTACCTGCGCCCCACCTCGATCGCGGCAGCGTTGCAACACTTGGCGGATGGCCCGCGGCTCATTGTCGCCGGCTGCACCGACGTCTTTCCCGCCCATGTCGGGAAAATGGTCGCAGAGCCGGTCCTCGATCTGACCCGGATACGGGACGCGCGCGGCATCCGCGAGGAGAGCGACCACTGGCGCATCGGCGCGCTCACGACCTGGGCAGACGTGGCTGAGGCTACGCTGCCGCCCGCCTTCAACGCCCTGCAAAGCGCAGCCCGGCAGATCGGCGGTGTGCAGATCCAGAACGCGGGCACGCTGGGTGGCAACCTGTGCAATGCCTCGCCGGCTGCCGACGGTGTACCGGCGCTGTTGATCCTCGATGCGGAAGTCGAGCTGTGCGCGCTTACCGGGACCCGTCGCTTAACCCTCGCCGACTTCATCCTCGGCAACCGGCAGACGGCACTGCACACCGATGAGATCCTCACTGCCATTCGCGTGCCAAAGACCGCGTGCGGCGGCCACGCGACGTTCCTCAAATTGGGCGCGCGGGCGTATCAGGTGATCTCAATCGTCATGGTCGCGGCGCGCCTTGAGGTTGCAGCCGACGGCAGCGTGGCGGCTGCCGCGGTCGCAGTCGGCGCCTGCTCGCCGGTGGCATGCCGGCTGCCCGCGCTTGAGGCGGCGCTTATCGGTACGCCGAGCGTGAGTGACCGACTGCGCGCGATCGTCCGGCCGGAGCATCTGCATCCGCTGGCACCGATCACCGACGTGCGGGCAACGGCCGATTACCGGCGCGAGGCGGCGCTGACCCTTGTCCGCCGCGCCCTCTCAAACTTCGGCACAGGCGCGCCGTGACCGCCTCGGACGACCTCACGTTCACGCTGAACGGCCGCGCCGTGCGCGTTTCGGTGCCGCCGATGCGCCGGTTGTCTCAGGTGCTGCGCGAGGACTTGCGCCTCAAGGGCACCAAGGTCGGCTGCGATGCCGGCGATTGCGGCGCGTGCACGGTGCTGATCGACGGCCAAGCGGTCTGTGCCTGCCTGACGCCCGCGGCCCAGGCACAGGGCCGCGATGTGCGCACGGTCGAGGGCCTGGCGAATGGGACGCTCAACCGCCTGCAGCAGGCCTTCCTCCATTACGGCGCCGCCCAGTGCGGCATCTGCACGCCAGGCATGCTGCTGGCGGCCACGGCCTTGCTTGAACGCGATCCGGCGCCGAGCGAGGCTGCAGTCCAGGACGCACTCGGCGGCGTCCTTTGCCGCTGCACCGGCTATCGCAAGATCATCGAGGCGGTCCTCAACGCGCATCGCTTCCCGGCTGAGGCTCAAGGCAAGGCAGCCGCAGCGATTGTCGGTGCGCGCGTACCGCGCGTCGACGGCAGCGGCAAGGTAACGGGCAGCGAGGCGTTCGGCGACGACCTCGCACCTTCCGATGCGCTGTGGCTCAAGCTGATCCGCGCGCCGCATGCGTCCGCCCGGTTCACGATCGCCCCGCTGGCACCGCTGTTGGCCCGCTACCCCGGTATCGTGCGCGTTCTGACCGCAGCCGACGTGCCGGGTGCCAACGAGTATGGCGTGATCCCGCCGTTTCGCGACCAGCCGGTGTTCGCGGTTGAGCGCGTGCGCTTCGCCGGCGAGGCGATTGCGGCAATCATCGGTGACGAAACAACCGTTGCCGGCTTCGACGTGGCCGATTTTCCCGTGAGCTGGGAGCCGCTGCCGCCGCTTGCCGACATGGACGCTGCCACCCAGAGCGCAGCCCCGCTCCTGCACGCCGACCGGCCGGGGAACATCCTGACCGGCGGCTTCGTCCGCCGCGGCGACATCGAGGCCGCATTCGCCAACGCGGCCGCAATCGTCGAGGGCCGCTTCGAGACGTCTTTCGTCGAGCATGCCTACGTCGAGCCGGAAGCGGGTTTCGCGCGCCGTAACGGTGACACGCTGGAGCTTTTCGTCTCCACCCAGACACCGCACATGGATCGCGATGAAACGGCGCGCATCCTCGCGCTTCCGCCCGAGAAGGTACGCCTGGTGCCGACCGCCTGCGGCGGCGGCTTCGGCGGCAAGCTCGACATGGCCGTCCAGCCCTACCTCGCAATCGCCGCCTGGCTGCTCGACCGCCCGGTACGCTGCGCCTACACGCGGCCCGAATCGATGGCGAGCACGACCAAGCGCCACCCGGGGCGAATGCACGTGCGCCTTGCCGCCAATAATGAAGGCCTGCTGCAAGCGATCGACTTTGAGGGCGATTTCGATACCGGCGCCTATGCGTCGTGGGGGCCGACCGTGGCCACGCGGGTGCCCATCCATTGCAGCGGCCCCTACGCCGTCGGGTCGGTGCTGGCGCAGACGCGCGCAATCCTCACCAACAACGCGCCCTCGGGCGCCTTCCGCGGCTTCGGCACGCCGCAGGCCGCATTCGCGACCGAGAGTCTGATGGACGCGCTGGCCGACCGGCTCGGCATCGACCGGCTGGAGTTCCGGCTCAAGAACGCGCTCCGGGCGGGTGACCGCACGGCGACCGGTCAGCTGCTGACGGCGAGTGTCGGCATGGCCGATTGCCTGGTGGCGCTGCAAGCTCCCTGGCAGGCGGCGCGGGCAGCGGCGCAGGCGCACAATGCCGGCAACGGGATCACGCGCCGCGGCGTCGGCGTTGCCTGCATGTGGTACGGCTGCGGCAATACCGCGCTCCCCAACCCTTCGACCATGCGCGTCGCGCTCACTGCGGATGGGCGGGTTGTGCTGTATCAAGGTGCGGTCGACATTGGCCAGGGATCCAGCACCGTGCTTGCCCAGATCTGCGCCGAAACACTGGGGCTCCCGCTTGAGGTGCTGACGCTGGTGGGTGCGGACACTTCGCTGACGCCTGATGCCGGCAAGACGTCGGCCTCGCGGCAGACCTTCATCTCCGGCCGTGCCATCTTCGCCGCCGCCACCGATCTGCGCCGGCAAATCCTGCGGCTCGCGAACGCCGGCGAGAGGGCGCGGCTTGAGCTCACCGGAACGACGTTGAGCTTTGTCGACGGAGCCGACGTACGGCAAGTCGATCTAGCGCGCCTGCCCGCGGACACGATCGGCGTCGTTCTCGCAGCCGAAGCCACGTTCGATCCGCCGACGTCGCCGCTCGATGCGAACGGCCAAGGCGTTCCCTACGCCACCTATGCCTTCGGCGCCCAGATGGCGGAAGTGCTTGTTGATTGCGAACTCGGCACCGTGCAGGTTCTCAAGGTCGCAGCCGCCCACGATGTCGGCCGCGCCGTCAACCCGGCGCTGGTCGAAGGCCAGATCGAGGGCGGCATCGCGCAAGGGATCGGCATGGCGTTGATGGAAGAGTACATTCCCGGGCGCAATACCAACCTCCACGATTACCTGATTCCGACCGTGGGCGACGTGCCGCCGATCGAGACGTTCCTGATCGAGGACCCGGAGCCGCTCGGGCCCTATGGAGCCAAGGGCGTCGGCGAGCCGGCGATGATCGCGACGCCAGCCGCGATCCTGAACGCGATCCGCGACGCGACCGGTGTCACCATCACCCGCGTGCCGGCAACGCCCGACCGGGTGCGTGCCGCGATCGCAGCCGCCCGCAAGCGCGGTGCGAAAGCTGGCGATGTCCAAGGCTGAGCCTATCGATCGCATCGTCTGCGACGCGTGTCCGGTGCGCTGCCGGATCAAGCCGGGGGCAGCCGGCGCGTGCGACCGCTATGCCAACATCGAAGGCATGCTCACCCGCGTCGATCCAATCGTCGTCGCGCGCCGCGTGGCCGAACGCGATGGACCGCTGGTGCCGTTCCTGCAGAAGGATGGGTGGGAAGGCGGCCTTCTGCACGAGGAGCACAGCTTCCTCACCGGCATCGGCGCCGGGACAACCTATCCGGACTACAAGCCGGCACCGTTCATCGTCGCCAGCGAGCACGCAGGCGTCGACATGGTGACCGTCGTTACCGAGGGAATCTTCAGCTACTGCGGCGCCAAGGTGAAGATCGACACCGACCGCCACATCGGCCCGGAGATGGCCTTCGTGCGTTGCGACGGCGAGCCGGTCGGCCACGTGACCACCGCGGAATACGGCTCGCAGATGCTCTCGCTGGGCGGCGTCCGCCACCTAACGGGCGGCTCCAAGCGCGAGGGTGTGGTGACCTGTAACACGCTCCTGGCGCTTTGCAACCGCGAGCGTGTCGAACTGACCGTCGATGGCGGTTCCAGCCTCAGTATCGCCGCCGGGGAACCGCCGGTGATTGACGGCGAGCGCGAGGAACGGATGCGCGTCGGCTGCGGCTCGGCGACGATCGGCATGTTTGCGCCGGCGTGGAAAGACCTGGTCGATGACGTCGTCGTCGTTGATGACCATATCACTGGCGTCTTGAGCGAGCACGAGGCTGGCAAGGCGCTTGGCATGCAGCCGACCGGGATCTACGTTCGCGGCCGGCGGTCGACGCCTGGGCGCTATTTTCGCGTCGCCGAACCCGGCCAAGGCTGGGGCGGGACCGACATCACTGATCCGCTTGCGATCTTGGGTCCCTTTGATGCCAAGGTGGCCCGGCCTGGACAGAGCCTGCTCATGGTCAGCACGACCGGCGAGGATGCGGCCTTTTTCGTCCTCGATGAGAGGCTGATGCCGGTGCCCGCGCCGATGCCAGCCGCGCTTTCGGCGACGGTGCAGCTGATCAGCGAGAATTGCGAGCCGGCGCTGTGCTCGGTCGTTTTCATGGGCGGCGCCGGCGGCTCCTTGCGTGCCGGCGTTACCCGCAACCCGGTCCACCTCACCCGCTCGGTCAGGGATTCGCTGGTCTACGTCTCCTGCGGCGGCGCGCCCGCCTATGTTTGGCCCGGCGGCGGCATTACCTTCATGGTCGATATCTGTCGCATGCCGCAGCATGCGTTCGGCTCGGTGCCAACGCCGGCGCTGGTCGCGCCGATCGAGTTCACCATGCGGCTCGATGACTATGCCGCCCTGGGCGGCCACATCGAGCACGTCACCCGGCTGGACAGCATCCGCGCCGCGAGCCGCATGAACGCGGTCGATTGGAGCGCTGACAATCCCTGGCCGTTCGCGCAGAGCCAATTTGCCCGCAAGAAGACGCCATGAGCGGGACCGTCCAAGCGGCGCTGCTGGCGGACGGCCGGCGGCTGCACCTCCAGCATGGGCCGATCGATCTCATCATCGCGGCTGATGGCACACGGGAAGAGGTTGCGGCCGCCTACCGCCAGGCCTGGGCGGCCCTCGTCCCTGTATTGGACGGCCTCGTTGATGAACTCGGCGTGCTCCGGCGCCCGGTCGGTGCCGAACCAATCGACGTGAGCGGATCGGTGGCGCGGCTCATGGTCGCCGCGTGCCAGCCGCATTCGGCCCGTTTCATCACGCCGATGGCGGCGGTTGCCGGTGCGGTCGCCGATCATGTCCTGACAGCGATGGTTGACGGCCGCCGCCTCACGCGGGCCTACGTCAACAACGGCGGCGACATCGCGCTTCATCTTGGCCCTGGCCGCCGCTTCGAGATCGGCGTCGTCCCTGCCCTCGCCGAACCGCATGTCGCTGCGGTGGCAACAGTCACCGCCGCAAGCCCGGTCCGCGGCGTCGCGACCAGCGGCCAAGGGGGGCGCAGCCTTTCGCTTGGCATCGCTGACAGCGTGACCGTGCTTGCCCGCTCCGGCGCCGAAGCCGATGCTGCTGCCACGCTCATCGCCAATGCGGTCGACATCGAGAGCCCGGTAATCGACCGCAAGGCTGCCAATACCATCGACGAGGACACGGACTTGGGCGCTCTGCCCGTCGTCACCGCGGTCGGCACGCTGACACCTGCCGAGATCGAAGGCGCGCTCGACGCCGGCCAAGCCGTCGCTGCAGAAATGTTCGACCACGGCCTGATCGCGGCGGCCTACTTGAACTTGCGCGGCCGGCAGCGGCTTGTCGGCGCACCGCTTCCGGTGCTAACCCAAGGGCGGCCAGAATGGACGGCCTGAACGCGGAGGATGCCGCGGAAGGCGCCTTTGGCAAGGAGGAGGATCCCGTGGCGAGCGCGAAAATCCGCAAGCTGGTAACGTGGGTCGAGGAAACGCGGCGCGAAGCCGGCCGCGAGATTGCGCCTCCGACCCGCAAGGCAGCCGCGGTCGCCGTGATCGAAAACCCGCTTGCCGGCCGCTTTGCCGAGGACCTTGAGCCATTGACGGCCATCGGCGAGGAACTGGGCGGCCTCCTCGGCGCGCGTGCTGTTGCCGCGCTGGGCATCGCACCGGAGCGGGTCGAAAGCTACGGCAAGGCCGCGATCGTCGGCGAAGCGGGGGAACTGGAACATGCCGCAGCGATCCTGCACCCAAGGCTGGGCGCGCCACTGCGCAAGGCGGTCCATAAGGGCGCTGCCCTGGTGCCGTCCGCTAAGAAGGTCGGTGGCATTGGCACCGCGATCGACGTGCCCTTGGGTCACAAGGACGCGGCCTTCGTACGCAGCCATTTCGATGCCATGGAGGTGCGCGTCGCCGACGCGCCGCGGGCCGGCGAAATCCTGGTTGCGGTCGTACTGACCGACTCCGGCCGGCCGCTGCCACGCGTCGGCGGCCTGACGGTCGCGGAGATCAAGGGCGAGGACGGCCTGCGATGAGCAAAGCCATAAACGGCCGTCGCACCGCCAGCGGGAAACAGCGAACGGGGACCCTAAGCATGCTTACGCGCAGAGACTTTCTCACCGCCGGCGCGGCGACGCTTGCCATGACCGCCGGCGGCCCGCGCTGGAGTGCCGCGGCCGAGCCGATCCGCATCGGCGAGATCAACAGCTACTCCGGCCTGCCGGCTTTCACCCTGCCCTACCGCAACGGCTGGCAGCTCGCTGTCGAGGAGATCAATGCGGCCGGCGGCGTCCTCGGCCGGCCGCTGGAGGTGATCTCGCGCGACGACGGCGGCAAGCCGGGCGACGCGGTAACAGCGGCGAACGAGCTCTTAAGCCGCGAGAAGGCAGCGCTTCTGGTCGGCACCTTCTTCTCCCACGTCGGTCTTGCCGTCGCCGATTTCGCGAACCAGAAGAAGGTCCTGTTCGTTGCCGCCGAGCCCTTGAGCGATGCGCTCACGTGGGAGAAGGGCAATCCCTACACCTTCCGGCTGCGCCCCAACGTGTCGATGCAGGCCGGCATGCTGGCGGAAGAAGCAGCAAAGCTGAAGGCCAAACGCTGGGCCAGTATCGCGCCGAATTACGAGTACGGGCAGTCGGCCGTAGCGGCATTCAAACGGCTGATGGCCGCACGGCGGCCCGATATCGAGTGGGTGGCGGAACAGTGGCCGGCGCTCGGCAAGCTCGACCCGGGTCCGACGGTCCAGGTGCTGGCCGAAGCCAAGCCCGAGGCGATCTTCAACGTCACCTTCGCCGCCGATCTGACGAAGTTCGTGCGCGAAGGCCAGACGCGTGGGCTGTTCAAGGACCGCGAGGTCGTGAGCCTCTTGACCGGCGAGCCGGAGTACCTCGATCCGCTGGGAGCGGAAGCGCCGATCGGTTGGATCGTGACCGGCTATCCCTGGTACGAGATCGATACCCCGCGCCACCAAGCCTTCCTTGCCGCCTACCAGGCCCGCTTCAGCGACTATCCGCGCTTGGGCTCCGTCGTCGGTTATGCAGCGATGAAATCGGTCGCCGCCATCATCACCCGCGCCGGCAAGGTCGATTCCGAGTTGATGGTCGAGGCAGCCAAGGGCGTGACACTGGAAACGCCGTTTGACGAAATCATGTACCGAAGCCTCGATCATCAGTCGACGCTCGGCGCGTATGTCGGACGCACCGCGCTCCGGGACGGCAAAGGGGTCATGGTCAACTGGCGCTATGCCGATGGCGCCGCCTACCTTCCCGGTGCCGCGGAGGTAGCCAAGCTGCGACCGGCCCGCTAGCACGGTCTGCGGCTAAGATGCGTCGCCCAAGCGGCGACTTGAGGGTCAGTCCGTGGCGTTCGTCGTCATCCAGTTCCTGAACGGGCTTGCGAGCGCCGCGGACCTGTTCCTGGTTTCGGCCGGTCTGTCGATCATCTTCGGCGTCACCCGCATCGTCAATTTCGCGCACGGCTCGTTCTACATGCTGGGCGCGTACCTGGCGTTTACCCTGGTCGAGGGCGTGGTCGGCCCCGCCCTCGGTTTCTGGCCAGGGATCGTCGCTGCCGCAGTCGCGGTGGCGATCCTGGGCGGCCTGCTCGAAGTCACATTGTTGCGGCGCATCTATCAGGCGCCCGAGTTGTTCCAGCTGCTGGCGACCTTTGGCGTCGTCCTGATCGTCCAGGATCTGGTGCTGCTGGTGTGGGGACCGGAGGACCGCATCGGCCCGCGAGCGCCGGGCCTGGAGGGCGCCGTGAACCTGCTTGGCCACCAGTTCCCGCGCTACGACCTGTTCCTGATCGCGCTGGGACCGATCGTGCTCGGAGCGCTCTTTCTCCTGTTCCGGCGGACCCGCTGGGGCATTCTCGTCCGTGCCGCCACGCAAGACCGCGAGATGGCAGCGGCCCTGGGCGTCAACGAGCGCTGGCTGTTCACGTCGGTGTTCGTGCTGGGCGCGTTCCTCGCCGGCTTGGGCGGTGCCGTCCAGTTGCCGCGCGAAGCGGTGCACCACACGATGGACCTTGAGATCATCGTCGAGGCGTTCGTCGTCGTCGTCATCGGTGGGCTCGGCAGCGTCACCGGTGCCTTCCTGGCCTCCATCATCCTCGCCGAGTTGAACGCGTTTGGCATCGTCATCTTCCCCGAGGTCACCCTGATCCTGGTGTTCCTGGTGATGGCGGTCGTGCTGGTCATTCGCCCGACCGGCCTTCTCGGCCGACCTGAGTTTGCCATCCGCGCCGCCTCCGGTGTGGCGGAACCGCCGATCACGCCGCAATCGGAGGCCGCGCGCAATTGGGTGTTCGCCGGCGTGCTCGGGCTCGCGGTCTTGCCCGTGGTCGCCGATGCCTATGTGCTGAGCGTCGCGACCGAGATCATGATCTTCGTGCTGTTCGCCATCAGCCTGCAGTTCCTGATGGGCATTTCCGGCATGGTCTCGTTCGGCCACGCGGCATCCTTCGGCCTCGGTGCGTATGGGGCGGCCTTGATGATCAAGCACGCCGGCGCGCCGATGGAGCTCGCGTTCCTGGCCGGCATCGGGCTTGCCGCCCTCGGTGCGCTGGTGATCGGCTGGTTCTGCGTCCGCCTGACAGGCGTTTACCTCGCCATGCTGACGCTGGCATTTGCCCAGATCGCGTGGTCGGTCGCCTTTCAGTGGTATGGGGTGACCGGAGGCGACAACGGCATCCTCGGCGTCTGGCCCGCGGCGTGGGCCGCCTCGCCGATCGTGTTCTTCTACTTGACGCTTGCCGTCACGACGCTGGCGCTGGTCATCTTGCGGCGGATCATCTTCGCCCCCTTCGGCTTCGGCTTGCGCGCCTGCCGCGATTCGGTACTGCGGGCAGAAGCGATCGGCATCGACCGCCGGCAGGTGCAGTGGCTTGGCTTCGCGGTTGCGGGCGCGTTCGCAGGCGTGGCCGGTGCGCTTTATGCCTTCCTCAAAGGCAGCGTGTTTCCGGACGTGCTCGCGGTGCCGGTCTCGGTCGACGGCCTCGTCATGGTGCTGCTGGGCGGCATTCAGCGGCTGAACGGCCCGATCGTCGGCGCGCTCGTCTATAAGCTGCTGCAGATCGTGCTCGCGAGTTACACCGACTATTGGCGGCTCATCATCGGCGTCATCATCATCGGTTTGGTCGTCGCCTTTCCGCAAGGCATCGTCGGCTTCTTCGGCACGCGGCTCGATGCCTTGCTCGTGCAGAGGCGGAACAGCCCGTGACGCCGGTCTTGAGCGTCGAAGGCCTGAGCAAACGTTTCGGCGGCGTGACGGCGGTCGACGACGTCAGTTTTTCGGTCGCCGCCGGCGAGCTTCTGGCGATGATCGGCCCCAACGGCGCCGGCAAGAGCACGTGCTTCAACCTTGTCGGCGGCCAGCTCAAGCCCGACCGCGGTCGCGTGCGGCTGTTCGACCACGACCTGGTCGGCCTGCCGCCGCGGCGGATCTGGCGCTTTGGAGTCGGTCGGACGTTCCAGATCACGGCCGTCTTCCAATCGATGACGGTCGTCGAGAACGTGCAGATGGCGCTCATTTCGGGGCGCAGACGAATGGGCGCCCTCTGGCCCAAGGCCTCGCACCTTTACGTCGATGAGGCACTTGAGCTGTTGTCGCGCGTCGGCATGCTGGACCAGGCTGACCGGGCATGCAGCGTGCTCGCCTACGGTGACTTGAAGCGGCTTGAGCTTGCCGTAGCCCTCGCCAATGCACCGAAACTCCTCTTGATGGACGAACCGACCGCCGGCATGGCGCCGGCCGAGCGGATCGAGCTGATGCAGCTGACGTCAGCCATTGTCCGCGAGCGTGGAATCAGCGTGTTGTTCACCGAGCATGACATGGACGTCGTGTTCGCGCACGCGAGCCGGATCATTGTCCTCAACCGCGGACGGCTGGTCGCCGCGGGAGTTCCGGCCGCGGTTCGCGCTGATCCGTCCGTCCAGGAGATCTACCTCGGCTCGGCCGGCACGCCAGCCCCTTCCGGATCGCCGGCATGAGACTGGAAGTCCACAAGCTCTGCGCCTTCTATGGCCGCGCCCAGATCCTGTTCGACGTCAGTCTGAAGCTGGAGCGCGGCGAGGTGGTGGCGCTCCTCGGCCGCAACGGCGCCGGCAAATCGACGACGCTGAAAAGTATCGTCGGCCTGGTCCGGCCGCAACGGCGCCGGCAAATCGACGACGCTGAAAAGTATCGTCGGCCTGGTCGAACAGCGCTCGGGGCGGGTCGTCTTGGACGGCCGCGACATCACCTATGCACCGACCGCCCACATCGCCCGCGCCGGCCTCGGCTACGTGCCGGAGGACCGCCGCATCTTTACCGAACTCACCGTTGCCGAGAATCTCCTTGTCGGCCGCCAACCACCGCGCCCCGGTGCACCCGCATGGACTGAAAAAAGCCTGTTCCACCTGTTCCCCAATCTTGCCGAGCTCAGCGACCGCCCGGCCGGGGAGATTTCCGGCGGCGAGCAGCAGATGCTGACCATCGCGCGCACGCTGATGGGCAACCCGGCAGCCCTCATGCTGGACGAGCCGTCGGAGGGTCTCGCGCCCTTGATCGTCGAACAACTGGGCAAGGCCATCCTGACGCTCAAGCAACAAGGGCTTAGCATCCTCTTGTCGGAGCAGAACCTCCACCTCGCCCGCGCGATCGGTGACCGCGTCTCCATCATCGAGAAAGGGCGAATCCGCTTTGAGGGGACGATGGCCGAGTTCGCGGGCGATCAAACGATCAGCCGCATGTTTCTCGCCGTTTGATCCGCGGCCGCGGCTGGCGCACGCGGAGCGGAACGCCGGACAATCCTGGCATCACGGCTTGAGCGTGGCGAATTTGCATTGGTCTTTACCGCCATCGATGGTATTCTTAGAGCTGAACGCCAAAGGGCGGGGGGTTTAGTGACGACCATTGAGTCTGTGCCTCCGCGCAATGTGGATGAGCCGCGGCTGCTACGCGGGACGGTATCCCTTCTGAGCGGGGGGATCTGTACGCCGCCGCTGCGCCACAAGGCAGCGCATCCAAAGGTGCGGGTGAGCATCAGCGGGGCCATGACCGGTTCACCGCTGCCCGGTTCGCTTGGCGCCGCGCTGCCGACCGAGCGTTCATTGCGAAATAGCCACATCCTACGATTGCTTCCGGCGGTTGCCCTGATAAGGGGTTCCGCTTCCTTTTCGCCGCTGGTATCCTGTCGACCGTGCCAAGACACGGGCTCCTCGTGGCGCGCATGGCCGGCGGAAGCCGCGCTGCCGCTCCAAATTGACTCAGACAGCAACCGATCGCCGCAGGTCCGCCAATGACGAGAATTCTGCTCTATGGTCGTCACCGGCGCGCGCAAGCATCGGACCGTACGCAGGCACGGCAGTGGTATCAGGACAGACAACAGGGTTTGGACCGCACCGTGCACCGCCTTGTGCCTTGCCACAGCAAGGCGGCCGCCCGGGGGGATAAGGTCGCTGGGTGCGACCAGGTTTCCGTCTAAGCGAACGAAGAGCTACGGGCGACATCAGCGATGCACAGGCACAAGGTAGCGCAGACAGCTTCCGGGGCGCACCCGCTACCTGCGGGGGCGGAACGGATGGCGGACGCACTGCTCGGCCCCGCTTATGAATCATCCTCGGCTGCGGCCAGCGGACCGCCGCTGGCACGCCGCAGAGGCCTGTTCTCGGATCCCAAGTTTATTTGTTTCATGCTTGCGATCGCGGATGCTTGCGCTGTCGTTGGGGCGTCCAGTTTCATGCTGCACGCCTATGTGAGCGGCCGTGCGACCGATCTTGCGCCCTATGTCGTGATCAGCGGTCTGCAGCTTGGCCTGACCATGCTGTCGCTCCTTTGGTTTGGCTCCTACTCCGTCTCGTTCATCACCTCGTGGCCGAAGCGCTTCGGCCAAATGGTGTACGTGTTCGCGGCGCTGACGCTTATCCTCATCACCGTCGCGTTCGCCGCCAAGCTGACAGATCAGCTGTCGCGGGTCTGGTTTTTCTCCTCGCAGACGCTGATTCTAGCATTTCTCATCTGCAGTCGCTCGGTCGCAAAGGGCGTGATGAAATCGCTCGCGCGCAAGGGTGTACTGCAGCGGAACGTAGCCATTGTCGGCGCAACGGCGCAGGCGGGTAAACTGATCGCCCGCTATGCTGCAGAGGAGGCGTTCGCCCCTACGGTGGTTGGCGTCTTCGACGACCGGGCAACGCGCGTGCATGATTCCGTCGCCGGCATTCCGGTGCTCGGCCACCTGGAACAGCTGACCGACATGGTGCGCCGCGGCATTGTCCACCACGTCGTCATTGCGCTGCCGTGGTCGGCTGACGCGCGAATTGCTTCGCTCGTCGCCAATCTGCAAGCGTTGCCGGTCCACATTTCGCTCAGCGACGATCTGGTCACGCACCGCCTGCCGGCAATCCGCAAGGCCGACTCCTCGACCTGGGGAACGGTTGAGATCACGGCACCGCCCTTCGATGGCGTGCGCGGAATCATCAAGGTGCTTGAGGACAGGATCCTTGGCACCATCGCCCTCTTGTGTGCCATGCCATTGATGCTCGTGGTTGCGGCCCTGATCCGTATCGACAGCCCCGGCCCAGTGATCTTTCGTCAGAAGCGCTACGGCTTCAACAACGAGGAGATCATCGTTTACAAGTTCAGGACCATGCGTCCGGACGATGGTGTCCACGCCGCCTTTCGCCAAGCCCAGCGCAACGATCCGCGGGTTACGCGAATTGGCCGCTTGCTCCGCCGCAGCAGCCTCGACGAACTGCCACAGCTCTGGAATGTCCTCCAAGGCACCATGTCGCTCGTCGGCCCGCGCCCGCATGTCGCCGAACTCAACATGACGTTCGCGAAAACGATCGAGAACTACGAGGCCCGGCACAAGGTTAAGCCCGGCATTACCGGCTGGGCCCAAGTCAACGGGCTGCGCGGCGAGACGACGCTTGAGAGCATGCAGAGCCGCGTCGCGTTTGACGTCTGGTACATCGAGAACTGGTCGTTATGGCTCGACATCAGGATCCTGTTTCAAACCGTATTTGGCGTTTGGCTCAGCAAGAACGCTTACTGAAGCGGTGCGCCGCTTGAACCTCTCATCCGCACTGTGTGGATTGGCGCTGGCGACAGGCCGGGCTTTGTCGTGGCCTTCGGTTTCCGAGCCCGTAGCGGTTCGGCAACCGCTGATCAGCGGATGTGCGGTCCTGGCCCGCGAGTGACGGCCAAGCGGACCGGGCCCGCCCCATTGACAGGATCGGCCGCCACGAGAAACCACTGTCGCCGCTCAGGCGCGCCAAGGGCAGCCACTTCCGCAGCGAACCTCGACCATCCGATCTCTTGCCCAATATCCCCCTCTGCCGGGCGCCCGGCGCAAGCATCCCCCTCGTTCTGGGGCCTCCCCTGTCGCTTTCAGCCCGAATTCTGCCATGGATCCGGGATAGCGACCGCTGGTCCGAGGTGATATGACGCAGATCGTTCTCGGCATCTGCACGTTTCGGCGCCCAGAAGGGCTTGAGCGGCTGCTGAACAGTGTCGCCGCGATCGATTTTGCCGGTTCGCTCAGCGTCATCGTCGTCGACAATGACGAAGCATCGGAGGGGGTACGCGTTTGTGAACGTATGGCTCGGGGTTACCGCTGGCCCCTCACGTGCGTTGCCGAAGGAGAGCGTGGCATCTCCTACGCGCGCAATCGCGCCGTTAGGGAAGCGTTACGCCAGAATCCCGGCTTTATTGCCATGCTGGACGATGACGAATGGGCAGAATCCGCTTGGCTGGGGGAAATGATGGCCATCCAACAGCGCTTCGATGCCGATGTCGTGTGCGGTCCGGTTCTGCCGGTGTTCGCTGCCGACCAGGCTTCCTGGCAGCCGCTTGCAGATTATTACGGCGCGCACCTCAATCTTGCCGACGGAGCACGGTTCGTGCCGTTTGCTGGCGGAAACATGCTCGTTCGCGCCGCCTGCTTCCGCGACTTGGCGCCAACGCCGTTTGATCCACGCTTTGCAACGACGGGGGGCGAGGATCTGGTCTTTTTCCGGGTCCTTGACCGTCGCGGCCGCCGCATGCACTGGGCGGCGAAGGCTGTCGTTTATGAACAGGTGCCGGCCGACCGTATGTCGCTCAGCTGGCTGCGCCAACGCCAGTTCCGGGCCGGCAGCCTGAATGTCACCGTTCAACGCATGTTTGCGCCGGGCTTCTTGGCCGAGACCGTCCGTCTGGCCAAGACCGCAGGCGTGATCGTAGTGAGCGTTGCGTTCCTCATTGCCGCACTGCCGCTGCGAACGGCCCGGACGCGCGCGCTCATGATGCTGAGCCGCGGTCTCGGCAAGCTGATGGGCCATTTGAACATCCGCGTCCATCAATACGGCCAGGCGCGGTAAAGGAACAGAATGCGACAGGTGTGCCGATGAACATTCAGACCGAGAGAGGCCGTTCGACGGCCCCGGATTGGACGATGTCGATGTTCGTTGGCCAGCGCGATGATCTCGTGCGCAGCCTCGGGCACATCAAGCGCCGCTGGCGGCTGGTGCTGGCCATCGTCGTTGCCGCAGTCCTGGCAACGGCGATCATCGTCCTCCAGATGCCGCCGCGCTACACCGCGCAGGCCAAGATCTTGGTTGACCCGCGCAGCGCACGCTTCCTTGAGGAGCAGACTCCGACCCTGCCCGGGATGCTCGTCGATCGCGAATCGATCGAAAGCGAGATCCAGATCATCACTTCACGACAACTTGCGGCACGACTGGTCGACCGCCTGAACCTGATCGAGATCCCTGAGTTTAATGCTGAGCTGGCAACGCCGTCGTTCATCAATATTGGCGCCTGGACGACGCAAATCCGCGCCTACCTCGAACGGACTCTCGGCATTGGCGGCAACACCGAAGTCGAGACCGGGATCGACCCGGATGCACGCGTTCGGTCGAGAGTGATCGATGCGTTCTCGAAAAGCTTGAGCGCCGTTCGAGAGGGACAGTCGCGCGTGATCACGGTTTCGATGACGGCGAGGAATCCCGTTCGGGCTGCTGAGATCGCGAACGCGGTCAGCGACTACTATCTCGTCGACCACCTTGACAATCAGCTGGCGCAACGACGGCGGACCTCGAAGTGGCTTGAACAGCGCCTCGCCGAGCTCAAGACGGCGGTCGCCGCCTCCGACCGCGCGGTGGAGGATTACCGTCGCGCCACCGGCCTTTTCCAAACCCAAGATGATTTCGGCCGGGTCCAACGCCTGGACACGCAGCAATTGACAAAGACCAGCTCCGAGCTGATCGACGCGCGCGCCGACCGGACGCATCTTGAAGCCAAGCTGCGCGAAGCCGAGGCGTCGCGCACGCGCGGTCAGGAAGACGTGCCGGAAGTGATCAGCAGCAACGTCGTCGCCCAGCTGCGTGCCCAGGAGACCCGTGTCACCCAGCGGATCGCCGATCTGCAGAGCGATTATGGTCCCCGTCATCCCCGCCTGATCGCTGCCGAGAACGAGCTTGTCGAGATCCGCACCAACATCAAGAAGGAGATTGGGCGGATCATTGCCGGAATGCGCAACGAGGTCGCGCGCGCCCGGGCACGCGAGAGCGCGCTTGAGACCGCGGTCAAACAGCTCGAACGCAAAACGGCGGACCAAAACTCGCGCCAGATCCGGCTCAACGAGCTTGCGCGCGAGGCGGAGGCGAACCAGCAGATCCTTGAGCAGTTCATGAACCAAACCAAGCAGATTGCCGCTCGCCAGGCGCTGCAGGAGCCAGACTCACGGATCATTGCCTACGCCGAACCGCCGGTCACCCCTTCGTGGCCCAAGAAGCAGCTGATCCTCCTGGTCGCTGCGCTGGGAGCCCTAATGCTCGGTTCTGCCCTCGTCTTGTTCCTCGAGCGCGTCAATTCCGCTGTCCGCACCGAGAGTGATGTCGAGGAGGCGACAGGGCTGCGCGTGGTGGGCGTCATCCCGTCCATGGGTCGGCGGCGCTCGGGCGCGTCGTTGACACGGGCGATCGTCAAGCACCCCTCGTCGCACTTTGCCGAGGCGATGCGCTCGGTGCACACGTCGCTGCTGATGGACCCGACCGGGACACCGCCCAAATCGATCCTGATCACGTCCGCCTATCCGGGCGAGGGAAAATCGACCGTCGCCGCCTGCTTCGCGCGCGCCGTCGCCGATCAAGGGCTGCGTGTTGCGATCATCGATGCTGACCTGCGGCGACCACAGATTGCCAAGATCTTTGGCCTGAGCGACAAGCCGGGTTTGACCGACCTCTTGCTCCGGCAGGCGTCATTGCAAGACGTCCTCCACGCCGACAAGGGCGCAACGCTGTGCGTCATTCCGTCAGGCAGCAAGAAGTCAGCTCCAGCCAACCTGCTGGCGGGCGATGGGCTTAGCTCCCTGTTTACCAAGCTTGGCGAGCACTTCGACCTGATTGTGGTGGACACGCCGCCGGTCCTTGTCGTCTCCGATGCGCTGCTCGTCTGTCGCCATGTCGACAGCACCGCGATGATCGTGCGCTGGAACGACACCGGTCGGGAAGACGTGCTGAAGGGCGTCCGGCAACTGCGTGAGGTCGGCGCCAACATCCGTGGCATCATCTTGAACGTCGTCAAGATGCGGGACTACGCCGGTTACTCCTATGGCAAGCCCAACGCCTACATGCGCGCCTATTCGCGCTACTACCGCAGTTGACGATGCGGCTCTCCCCACTGCCGAGGCTGGCCGCGCCGCTTCTCTGGTCGTGTCTGGTCGCGGCATCTCTACCCACGCCCGCAACCGCCGGGGCTTACGACGATGCGATCCGCGCCTGCCGGGCGGAGACAGCGTCACGGTTGTCTGTCCTTCCGAACGAGGTCCAGATCGCGGCCATTACCGCCAACCGCAAGCGGCCAGAGCGCGTCGCCGTGCGCTGGCAGGTCCGCCAAGAGACGGAGGGCCGTTGCGACGTCCTCAATGCCAACGTCTTATCGTGGACGCTCGAACGCGAACCGCCCGGCCAAAAGGCCTTCCGGACATCGCCCGAGGATGTCTGCATTCGCGCGGTTGCACGCGAAGTGGGCAAGCGAGCCGACGATATCGATATTCTTGACGTCGAGCAGAAGGATCGCGACAGCGCAGTCGTGCACTGGGAGACCTACCAGGGCGACCGCGGGACCTGCACCGTGGCGGGGGAGGCGGTCAAGAAACTGGAGTTCGAATAGGGGGCCCAGATGCCAGAGGACTTTCCCTACAGCCGCGTCATCGTGACCGGTGGCGCCGGCTTCATCGGCTCCGCCGTCGTTCGCAAGCTCATCGACGCAACGCCGGTTTCGGTCATGACCGTCGATCAGCTGACCTACGCGTCCAGCAGTGAGACGCTGGCCGCGGTCGCGGGCCACCCGCGGCACAGCTTCGAACGCATCGATATCTGCCAGGCGGAGGAAATTGGCCCGCTGTTCGAGCGGTATCGGCCGGATGCCATTCTTCATCTGGCGGCGGAAACCCACGTCGACCGCTCAATCGGCACGCCCTGGCCCTTCGTGCGAACCAACGTCAACGGCACCTACGTCCTGCTCGAGGCTGCGCGTGCGTACTGGAGCGCCCTTGATGACTTGGCTCGTGCCCGGTTCCGCTTCCTGCATGTCTCGACCGACGAAGTCTACGGCAGCCTCGGGCCGACCGGCGCCTTTACAGAGGCCTCGCAAATCCGGCCCAACTCACCCTATTCGGCAAGCAAGGCGGCTTCGGACCATCTGGTGCGGGCGTGGCACCACACCTATGGCTTGCCGGTGCTGACCACCCATTGCTCGAACAATTTCGGTCCCTTCCAGCATCCGGAAAAGCTCATTCCGGTCCTCGTCTTCAATGCCGTCCGCGGCCAGCCGTTGCCGGTCTATGGGACCGGCGACAACGTTCGCGACTGGCTGTTCGTCGGCGATCACGTCGACGCCCTGTTGACCGTCCTCAAGAGCGGCCGGCCGGGCGAGACCTACGACATCGGCGCCGGCACCGAACTCAGCACACTCGCGATGGCGCAGGCGGTCTGCGCGATCCTGGACGAGCAGCTGCCGGGCTCGCCCTACCGGCCGCATGGAAACCTGATCCGCTTCGTTGCCGATCGGCCCGGTCACGACAAGCGCTACGCCATCGATGCGGCGAAGATCCGCGCCGAGCTTGGCTGGCGGCCACGGAGCGATTTCCGCAATGCCCTGGCCGAGACCGTTGCGTGGTATTTGCAGAACACCGATTGGTGCGCCCGGATGCGCCAGCGCGCCCCTGTGACGGCGGTCGGCGACGATGGCTGCTTCGACGCCAACCCGCTGTGGCGTGCGCCCTCCGCCTCGGCTTCGCGCTGAGCCGCCATGGAAAAGCCCTCACCCGCCTCAGTGCGCACCCGTAAAGGCATCATCCTTGCCGGTGGCCACGGCACGCGCCTGCACCCGGCGACGCTCGTCGTCAGCAAGCAGCTGCTGCCGGTCTACGACAAGCCGATGATCTACTACCCGCTTTCCGTGCTCATGCTGGCCGGGATCCGTGACATCCTCATCATCACAACGCTCACCGACGCCGAGAATTTTCGCCGCTTGTTGGGCGACGGCAAGCAATGGGGCCTGCGCCTTTCCTATGCAACCCAGGCCAGCCCGCGCGGCCTGGCCGACGCCCTGATTATCGGGTCCGAATTCATCGGCGATGAGAGCGTCGCCCTGATCCTTGGCGACAACATCTTTTTCGGCCAGGGCTTGGCGAAGCGCCTGCAGGACGTCGCGACGCGGTGCGAGGGGGCGACCATCTTCGCCTACCCCGTCAGCGACCCGGAGCGCTACGGCGTGGTCGAACTCGATCAGGCGCTGCGTCCGGTGAGCCTTGAGGAAAAGCCCTCGCATCCGCGCTCGCGCCTGGCCGTCGCAGGCCTTTATTTTTACGATCGGGATGCGGTCGCTTTCGCCCGCGCGCTGAAGCCGTCCGCACGCGGCGAGCTGGAGATCACCGACCTCAACCGACGCTACCTTGAGGAGGGCCGCCTCAAGGTCGAGATTCTCGGCCGCGGCGCCGCCTGGCTCGATACCGGCACGCCAAAGGCATTGCTTGACGCGGTCAATTTCGTCGCCGTCGTCGAGGCGCGGCAGGGCCTCAAGATCGCCTGCGTCGAGGAGGTCGCCTGGCGCATGGGCTTTATCGGCACCCAGCAGTTCGCCGATCTGGCGCGCGGTCTCGAAAAATCGAGCTATGGCCAGTACTTGCTGGCAATGCTCGAAGCCGGCACCGGCCCATCTGGCGAAAGGCTCTAGGGGAAACCTGGCAAGCCGGCGGTCAGGTCAGCAACCCCCGCGTGCCAACGATGACCAGGCTCACAACGGTTGCCAAGCGAACCAGGCGCAATTGGCTCGGTTCGCGGACGAAAACGAACTCGCAGCCGTAGAACAGCGCCGTCAATGCGATCACCGGCCCGCCCAAGGCCGGCGGGACGACGCCTCCGAGCACACCGCCGACAACCGTCAGCGCGGCCAGGATGGCCAGACCGTCCTGGTTCGAGAGCGGGAATACCTGGCGGCGGGTAACCCGGACCGCAATCGTGAGCACGCTCATCAAGGCGATGCCGAAGCCGAAAAGCAGCCACCCAAACGGCATGCGGGCGAGCGGCGGGTAGCCCTGCATCATCAGCTGGCACGCCATCACGGCAGCCGCAAATGCGCCCAGCCGCGACATCGCAAGACCGCCGGCGACCATGCCCCTGTCCTCCAACAGCACAAGCAGAGCGGCAAGCAGCGCTGCAACCGCAAGAGCCGGCGGCACCTCACCGGGTATGATCGAACCGAGGAGAACAAAAACGATAACCGCAATGCGAATAAGGGCGGAGCTGAACGGCGGCAGCCAGTCCAGCCGGCGCAGCCACTGATTGCGCCGCTCCACCCCGGGGGCCGCTGCGAAGCCGCCGGCCTCTTCGCGTTCATCCTCGGCTTGGACGTCCGTTGCACTCCGGTAGCGCCATCCCATGAGCGTCGGCACCTGGATGGCAAGGACGGCGAGCACGGCCTGAACAGCGAAAACCAGTAGGACCGTTCGTTCCGGTGCATCACGCAGGATCAGCGCCGTGCCAACCAGCAGCGCCTGCACGGCATAGAGGACGAGCACCACCTCCCGGTGATGCAGACCGAGGCTGAGAAGACGGTGATGCAGGTGGCTCCGGTCGGCCGCAAACGGCGAGCCGCCGCGCAGCAGGCGGACGATAACCACTTGCGTGGTATCGACGACCGGCAGGCCGATCACCGGCAGCATCAGAATCGGGCTGACCGTGCCGTTGCCCTCGCGAACCAGCAGGATTCCCGCAACAGCCAGCGCGAAGCCCAATAATGTGCTGCCGGCATCGCCCATGAAAACCATCGCCCGGTAGGTGTTGAAGCGCAAGAAACCGAACAGGGCACCAATCGCGACTGCAGCCACCAGTGACGTCGGCGCCGCATCGGCGGTGGGAGCAATCACGGCGATCGCAAGGAACGAGAGCAGCATGCAGCCGCCGGCCAGCCCATCGAGGCCGTCCAGCAGATTGACCGCATTGGTCACGCCGACGATGAAGAGAAGAGTAAGCGGCAGCGCCAGCCAGTCGAACCCCGGATGGCTGCGCAGGAGCGGCACATGCTCAATCGTCAAGCCAGCCTGGACGATCAAGGCCGCCGCCACCACCTGCGACAACAGCCGCCAGCGGAAATGCACCCCGCGGCAGTCATCACAAACGCCGACGACAAAGACGAGCAGACCGGCTGCCAAACACTGCAGGGTTCGCCCTTCCGAGGGCGCCCACAACAAGAGCGCCAAACCCGCTCCGCAAGCCATGGCGATGCCACCGCACAGCGGCGTCGGCCGTACGTGCTGTTTCCGCGCGTTCGGGTGATCGACGATCCCAAGCTGAACCGCCAGCCGCGCCAATGACGGCATCACCGCAAACGTGACCAGAAGGCTGACCAAACCGCTCGCGAGATACGCCATACCGCCCCCTTTCGTACCGATCCTCCCGGCGCACCTGCGTGTCTTCCACTCGAACCGAAGGCACTTCAGGCAGCCGTGCAACCCCTGCAAGGCAGTACGACCCCGGATCAGCCGCGCCACCCGCCGCTCAACCGGATTCCCGCGCGATTCCCGTCGCTTACAAACGCTTGCCGTCCCGCAAGCGGATCTCGGCGCACTTCGTCGCCCGTTCCGATCTCGTTATTTTGCATGGAGTTTATAAACAATAATGGGCGCCAAGAATAGGACCGCATGCGGGGACAAGGCCATCCCGCGCGCAATAATGCAGGACGGTGTTGCATGCTTGCGGACTCAAATGCGGCAGCGTCTCGGCGCGCAAGCTTGGCTCCCGCCCGAAGCCGGGCTGAAGTGCGAACGCCTCTGCTTTGCTCTGGACAATTTCTCCGGCACGCTTTCGGCGTCGAGCTTCCTTTTGTGACCGGCGGACGAGGCGGTCGTCGGCTGCATAGGAACCGTACGACCGTCATTGCGACCGCGAGTGCAAGCGACGCGGGAAGCAATCCAGATCTCATTATGCATTGAGATGTCTGGATTGCTTCGTCGCTCTCGCTCCTCGCAATGACGAGTCTTTCGAGGCTTTCGCATGGCACCCGCCGGCAAGCCCCCCTCACTCGAACGAATAGCGGAACTCGGCCCCCTCGACGCCCAGGTGCACGCGGGCGATCGGCCGGCCCTCCAGCATGCGGGTCAGGAATTCGCCCGAGAGCGCCGGCAGCACGGTGTTGGTGAGGATGGCATCGATCATCCGGCCGCCGCTCTCCAGCTCGGTGCAGCGGCTGGCGATCAGCTTGACCGCTTCCGCGTCATAGCTGAACGGCACGCCGTGGCGCTCGGCAATGCGCCGCTCGATGCGCCCCAACTGCAGGCGCGCGATCATGCCGATCATAGCGTCATCCAAGGGGTAGTACGGAATGACGATCAGCCGGCCCAGGAGCGCCGGCGGGAACACCTTGAGCAAAGGCGCCCGCAGGGCTTCGCCGAGCCCCTCGGCCGAGGGTTTTAGTTCCGGATCCTTGCACATGCTCATGATGAGATCAGTGCCGACGTTGGTCGTGAGCAGGATCACGGCGTTCTTGAAGTCGATGCGGCGGCCCTCGGCGTCGTCCATCATCCCCTTGTCGAAGACCTGGAAGAAGATCTCGTGCACGTCCGCGTGCGCCTTCTCGACCTCGTCGAGCAGGACCACCGAATACGGCCGCCGGCGCACCGCTTCCGTCAGCACGCCGCCCTCGCCGTAGCCGACGTAGCCCGGCGGCGACCCTTTCAGCGTCGAGACGGTGTGCGCCTCCTGGAACTCGCTCATGTTGATGGTGATCAGGTTCTGCTCGCCGCCGTAGAGCGACTCGGCAAGCGCAAGCGCGGTTTCGGTCTTGCCGACACCGGACGGCCCGCACAGCATGAAGACGCCGATCGGCTTGTTCGGGTTCTCCAGTCCGGCGCGCGAGGTCTGCATCCGCCGGGCTATAATCGCGAGCGCATGATCCTGGCCGACGATGCGTTTGCCGAGCGTCTGTTCGAGGGCGAGGATCGACTGGATCTCGTCCTTGACCATGCGGCCGACAGGGATTCCGGTCCAGTCCTCGACCACCTTGGCAACCGCCTGCTCATCGACGCTCACCAGCATCAAGGGCGTTTCGCCCTGCAGCGCCGCCAGCTCGCTTTGCAGCCCCTTGAGCTCGGCGAGCAGGGCGGCGCGCTCCTCAGCCGAAAGCGGCGTCTCCCCTGCCCCGCCGGCCGGTGCCGGTTGCGGCGTGTCCGCAGCAGCGTCAGCCGCCTTTTGTTCGAGCGCGCTGCCGGTCGCCTCGATCGTGCCGCCGCCGGCGCGCAGCCGCGCCCGCAAGCCAAGGATACGGTCGACCAGGGCCTTCTCTTGTTCCCAGCGCCCTTCCAGCTCGGTGAGCCGCTGCCGCTCAGCCTCGCGCTTGGCGGTCGCATCGGCCTCCTTGGCCGCGGTCTCGATGCCGATCGCGCGCTCGCGCCCCAAGATCTCCAGTTCGGTGTCGAGCGCCTCGATGCACCGTCGGCAATCCTCGACGGCCGCCGGCACTGCGTGCAGGCTAATGGCGACGCGGGCACAGGCGGTATCCAACAGGCTGACCGCCTTGTCGGGGAGTTGGCGCGCCGGAATGTAGCGGTGTGAAAGCTTGACCGCCGCTTCGATCGCGGCGTCCAGAAGCTGGACCTTGTGATGCTTTTCAAGCGTCGCAGCGACGCCGCGCAGCATCAGCACTGCCTTCTCCTCGCTCGGCTCCTCGACCGGGACCGGCTGAAAGCGGCGGGTCAGCGCCGGGTCCTTCTCGATGTATTTCTTGTACTCAAGCCAGGTGGTGGCACCGATCGTGCGCAAGGTGCCGCGCGCGAGCGCGGGCTTCAGCAGGTTGGCGGCATCGCCGGTCCCCGCGGCACCGCCGGCGCCGATCAGCGTGTGCGCCTCGTCGATGAACAAGATGATCGGCTTCGGCGACGCCTGCACCTCGTCGATGACCTGGCGCAGCCGGTTCTCAAACTCACCCTTCATCGAGGCACCGGCCTGCAGCAGCCCGACATCAAGCGTGCGCACGCTGCAGTCTTTCAGTGGCGGCGGCACGTCGCCGCTGGCGATGCGGAGCGCGAAGCCTTCGACTACGGCGGTTTTGCCGACACCGGCCTCGCCGGTAACGATTGGGTTGTTCTGCCGCCTCCGCATCAGGATATCCATGATCTGGCGGATTTCGTCGTCACGGCCGACGATCGGGTCGAGTTCGCCTTTCCGCGCCCGCTCGGTGAGGTCGACCGAGTAGCGCCCGAGTGCCTCCTGCTTTCCCATCGCTGCCGGCGCCAGCGCCCCGCTCGCCTCACCCGGCGCTGCGGCGGCGAGTTGCGAGCCGTCGTAGGCTTGGAGCTTGTCCTCCGGCGAACCGGCGACGATCTTGGCGAAGCCATCGCCCAGGGCATCGGGGCTCACCTTCACGAACTCGCGCGAGATGGCATAAAGCGTGTTGCGCAGGCTGGGCGTCTTGACGACACCATAAACCAGGTGGCCGCTGCGAACCTGCGACTCGCCGAACTGCAAGGTCGCATAAACCCAGCCGCGCTCGACCGCCTCCTCAACATGGGAGGACAGATCCGAGATCGACGTCGCGCCACGCGGCAGCCGGTCGAGCGCTTGCGTGAAATCCTGCGCCAGGCGCGCCGGCTCGAGGCCGAAGTGGCGGATGATCCGGTGCAGGTCCGAATCCTGCAGTTGCAGAATCTGGTTGAACCAGTGGACAAGCTCGACGTAGGGATTGCCGCGCAGCTTGCAGAAAACCGTGGCTCCCTCGATCGCCTTGTAGGCGACCGGATTGAGCTTGCCGAACAGGACGGCGCGGCTGATTTCCGGCATTGGATCTCCTCCCGTTACGCGGTTTTCGTTATTTGGCCATGGCCATGGGTTCGAACACCAGATCGCAGGGATCGCGATCGAGCCGCTTGGCCGGCAGCCAGGCGGCGAGACCTAAGCGCGCGCGCCCGTCAAGCGCCAGCGGCGGCACCTCTTCGCGCTTCAAGACCAGCATCACTTCCCAGCTCAGCGCATCGCCGACGTAGCTGCGTACCATCGCGCTCAGGCGCGCAAGGCTCGCTTGGCCGGGCAGGAAGCGCTCGTAATCGGCAAGGCTCAAGGCACCCAGCACGATGCGGAAGCGATGCTGGCCGCTCCACACGCTCGCGCCCGCAATGGCGCTGACGCCGAGGCTGCCGGTGTCCGGTGTTTCGCCCAGCCGGCAGCGCGATTCAGGCGGCAGCGCAAGCCAGCCGCCGATGAACTCCTCGATCTTAGCCGCCACGCCAAAGTAGTCGCGGATCATCGCCTGCAGGCCGGCCGGGTGGCGGCTCTGGCCGGCAAAGAGGCCGGCGTAATAGAGGCGCGCCTGATCGGGCAGGGCATCGCGGTTGCCGAGTGAGGCCATGCCGTGGCCGAACAGGGAGGCGAGATAGCGGCTGAACCAGTCCTCATCGGGGCGGTCGTAGCTGACTTGCGGCCGGCTCTGCGCCCAAGCGCGGTAGAACAGCACCAGCATCCGATGATGGAACACGTCGAGGAAGCGAGCGAAGGTCGCGTCGCGCCGGCTCAAGCGCTCCTGCGCGTAGTCCGTCAGGTGCAGCGGCAGCGGCCCGTTGGGACCGAACAGGCCAAAGAAGTAGCCGCCGAGCCGCGGCGTGCCGGCCTTGGCCGACCGGGTGAAGGAGGAAAGGGTCGAAGGCGCGAAGGTGAGCGCCGGGTCCTGGCCAAGCCGGACCGGCTCGTCGGCAGGGCGCGCCGCACAGCCGATCCGCTTGCGGTCCGGATAGGCGCATTCCAGGCGGCGCAGCGCCTGAAAGAAGTCGAAGCTGTGCGGCGCCTCCTCAAGACGATCGAAGAGGCTCAGAGCAGGTGCCGCTGACCGATCCGGGCTGGCCATCGCTTGATCTCGCCGCGAGTGGGCGTGGAGAGCACACACTCGGTGAACGCATTGATGGAGACGTAACGGGCGAAGAACTGTTCCAGCACGGCTCCGAGAAGGTAGACGCCAGTGCCGGTAAACGCGCCCTCATCGAGTTCGAGCGCGATCTGCAGGCCGCGGCCGAACGCGACCGGGCCAGGGATGGGCAACCGGCGATGCACGGGCGTGGCGGCGATCGAGCGGACGCCCTCCACCTGTGCGCCGACGGTGCGATCGCCGAAGGCAGCATAAAGGCTCAACAGCTCGCGCAGCGCCTTGGCGCCTTCCGCCGGGCTTTCGTCGGCGAGCGAGAGATAGTTGAGGGCCAGGTGGCTGACCAGCTTCCATGCGGTTTCCTTGAACGCCGTCGCCGGCCGCGGCTCGGTCGGACCGGCCAAAAAGCGGATCGCGAGGATCGGCGCCGCCACTTCCCAGGTCAGATCGGTGCGGCCGATGCCGACCGGCATCTGCAACGGCAGATCCCGATTGGTACAAAGCACGCCCACGCCCAACTGCCGTACGCTCGACCGGTAGGGTGCCTCGCTCGCGTCAACCAGGCCAAGGAACACTTCCGTACCGACATAGCTCGAACGCGGGCCCTGCTGCCGCTGCCGTGACGACAGGACGCGCGGAGCCCGGTGCACGGTGTAGAAGGCGCCTTCGCCCTTGTGCCGGGCCGCTTCCGTGCAGGCGTAGAACGGCTGGAATTCGACCTCAGGCTCGGTGCCCGCACCAAAGCCGTGCAGGGAAGTGACGGAATAGACCTCGTAATCCATTGGCCGGGCGCGATCGGCGACGAGGTGGTAGTCGTTGGTCTGATCGGTGAGCTGGATGCGATCGGCGCGGCGGCTGAACAGGTTGACGGCCGGCGTACAGAACAGCGCCAGGCGGGACGCCTCGATCGCCTCGCGCAGGAATGTGGCGCTCGCATCGAACAACACCATGAGCTCGCAGGTGTCCGAAGGGCACCGGCGCAAGCCGGCGTTGATCCCCGCGATGGATGCGAACAGAAAGCGGTCGGGGAAGGCGAAATATTCCTTGAGCAGACGGTACCCCTGGAACGAGCGGGGACTGTGCGGCAACAGCGCCTCTTCGTCGCTAAAGCCGGTCGGCCGGATTTGCGCCTGACGAAGCAGAAGCCACGGCTGCGCGCTGCCGCCGCCATCCCGGCAGAGGACCGCCACCGCATTGGCCATTAGCTGCTCATAGAGGCGCATCGCGACTTGATCGTTGCCGCGCAGGTAGAGGACGAGATCGTTGAGAGCGAGGGCGTCGAAGGCGGCGCCAGCGGTCGCCTTGAGCCGCAGGTGCAGACCGGCTTTCGCGCGCTCGGCAGACGGGACGCCAAGTGCCCCCAGTGCCGCCGCCGACGGCAGATAGGCAGCCGTTTCGAGCCGGACCGGCCACAGCGTCACCGCATGGGCGGTTCGGTATTCGCACGCCGTCTGCTCGTCCTTGCCGAGCAGTCCGCGCAGCGCCGTGCCACGGGCGACGTTGATCCCATCGTTCAGGCTGCCCTGCGTCAGGTCCGGATGGATCTGCACCACGCCCATGGACGGAACCGGCGCCAGGTAGTCCGGGTAGACCATGTTCAGGAGCGCCTCGGTGAAACGCGGATATTCCGCATCCACCTTGAGCTGGACCCGGGCCGCCATGTAGGCGAACCCTTCGAGCAGCCGCTCGACGTAGGGGTCCGGGCACTGGAATTCCTTGATGAAGCCTTCCAGGCTCAAGCGGCCGGCGATCTTGGGGAAGGCGCGCGCGAACTCGCCGCACATCTCGGCCAGGTGCCGCAGCTCCCGCTCATAATAGTCGCGTAAGCGCGGGTCCATCAGCGTGATGCGATCGGGCCGGTATCCTGCACCGTCACGTCCCCGGTTTCGAAGTCGATCTCGGAGCGCAGGAACAGCATGGTCGGCAGCGGCTGGCCCCAGAGCTCGCCCTGGATCTCGATGTTGACCGCGTTCCGGTTCATCTGGTCGGCCTCGACGACCCGCACTCGCACCGAGTCCTTGAGAATCCGCGGCTCGAAATCGAGGATTGCCTGCCGGATCATCCCTTCGAGCTTGCCGCGCATGGCAATCGCAGTCACGCCGCTCAGATCGGCGATGCCGTAATTCAGGACCGAGCGCGCGATCAACGGAAAGTGATCAAGCTCGCCCGTTGCCGCCAGATTGCCGGTGTTGAGCAGCCACTGCAGGTCGCGCAACACCGACTCCCGCAACTGGCGCATCGAAAGCACCCGTTGCTCGCGGGCTTCTTGGCTCTTGTCCGGCTCATCGTCGCGCAACCGATCGAGCAGGGCCGGCTGCAGGCGTTCCTTCGGCGTCAGTTCCGCCATGCTTTAGGGCGCTCCGGCGGCCGCTTCGGTCGTAGGATTGGCGCCGGCATCAGCCGTCGCAGCCGTCGCAGCCGTCGCGAGAGAAATCGCGCGGATTTCGAGCAGCGGGTATTCGCCAGTATCCGTCGCTAAGATGCGCTGGCCCAGGCCGGTAAACACGCCTGCTGTCGGCTCCTCCCATACGGTGCTGCGGGCGAGGCTTAGGGCCTTATCTGCGGCACGCTCAGAGCCGGCATAGCGGGACGGCACCAGGGCAACCCCCGTGCCACCGTTCGGCCAATCGATTTCCGCCGCTGCCCAGACCATGTCACGCAGGTCCTCTGGCGGCGCGATGCGGATAGCCCGGATCCGCTCGAACGGCACCCAGTAATAGCCGCCATTCATGATCGCTTCGAGCACCGGCCCCAGCCGCGCATCGGCGTCGGCGATCCATTCAAACGCCACCCCGTCGAGCGTGCCGCCGGTTGTTGGCGCGAGCTCGAACGCCTCTTCGCGCAAGGGCAGCGCCTTTTCGTGATCGCCGACGGCGGAAAGACGCAACGCTTCGATCAGCAGCGCCAGCCACCGCGTCGGCTCGCCGAAGACAACCGGCGAGGCCTTGCCGGCGAACACGCGCGCGCGCAGCATTTCGCAGCGAAGCGCCTCCCGATAGGTGTGCACCATCGGCAACGCCGTCGCGTCGAGTTCGCCGATCACCTTGAGCTGGTTGAGTGCGCGTTCCCACTGCCCGAGCACGGCGAGCAACTGAAACAAGAACACGCGATACTTGGTGTTGGCGGGCTGGCGGCGGATCTCGTCCTGCAAACTGCCCAACGCCGCGTCGAGTTCGCCCGCCTTCAGGTGCTCTTTCGCGCGCATCGCTTGCCTCCTCCCCGAAGACGGATCCACCAGCCCCCGCAGGCACCGCGCAGCCGCCGCGCCCCGCCGCCTTGTTGTTCCGCGCGGCGCAGCTGCCGATGGCGATGGGCCGACCGGTCCTTGCTGGCGAAGGTACGCCTCGCCGGCCGATCCGGCCTCAAGCGTTGCCGGCGATGTCCCACTCCATGGTCATCGTCGCACCCGCGGCACCTTTTTCATCCTGGCCGGTATACTCGACCTTCACCTTGGCGAAGTTGAGCGAACAGCTCTCCCGCAAACGGTCATCGGTGCCGCTGCCGCCGGATTGGATGTTGGTGATCAGCACTTCGTTCATGGTGATCTTGATGTATTCGACCGGAGCCTTGCCGCCGGACTTGCGCACGGTCAGCAGCGCCTCGTCGAAATGCGTGCCGTTGCAACAGGCAAGCAGCAGATCCGTGCTGGAACTGTCGACGTACTTATGCACCGTCAGGTCACTGACAGCGACTTTCCCCGAACCGGCACCGCCACCCACGTGCGCCGAACCGGAATTGCTGCACCCCCAGCTCCACGCGAGGACATCAATCTCTTCGCCGTGCTTCTTGTCGCGGGATTCCCCTTTAAGTGGCGGCATTTTCAAGAACATATCAACGGCCATGACTGCCTCCTCCGATCATTTCGTTACCGCAGGCTTTAGGTCGCCGATCCTGGGCTATTTGCTTCGGCCGGCCGTTCTTGTTAGCCCCCCTTCACTGATGGCAACTTGGAGACAAGCCGGAGCGAGACCGTCAAGCCTTCAAGCTGGTAGTGCGGCCTTAAATAAAACTTAGACGTATAGTAGCCGGGATTGCCCTCCACTTCCTCGACGACGACCTCGGCCGCTGCCAGAGGCCGCCGCGCCTTCGTTTCCTCGCTCGACGTCTGCGGGTTGCCGTCGACGTACTGCATGATCCATTTCTGCAGGAACCGCTGCATGTCGTCCCGTTCCTTGAACGAACCAACCTTGTCGCGGACGATGCACTTCAAGTAGTGGGCAAAGCGGCAGATCGCGAACAGGTACGGCAGCCGCGCCGACAGGTTCGCATTCGCGGTCGCATCCGGATCGTCGTACTCGAACGGCTTCTGCAGCGACTGGGCGCCGATGAAGGCGGCAAAATCGGTGTTCTTCTTGTGCAGGAGCGGCATAAAGCCGTTCTTCGCCAGCTCCGCCTCGCGCCGGTCGGTGATCGCGATTTCGGTCGGGCACTTCATGTCGACGCCGCCGTCGTCGGTCGGGAAGGTATGCACCGGCAGCCCCTCGACCGCGCCGCCAGATTCGACGCCGCGGATGCGCGAGCACCAACCGAAATACTTGAACGCGCGCGTGATGTTGGTCGCCATCGCGTAGGCCGAGTTGGACCAACAGTACTTGTTGTGATCGGCGCCCTCGGTGTCCTCCTCGAAATCGAACTCCTCGACCGGATCGGTCTTGGCGCCATAGGGGTAGCGGGCGAGGAAGCGCGGCATGGCAAGGCCGATGTAGCGCGAGTCGTCCGCCTCACGCAGGGACTTCCACGGCGCATACTCAGGTGTCTGAAAGATCTTCGTCAGATCGCGCGGGTTCGCCAGTTCCTGCCAGCTTTCCATCTGCATGATGGCCGGTGACGCACCGGCGATGAACGGCGTATGCGCCGCGGCGCTAACCTGCGCCATCTCGCCCAGGAGTTCGACATCCGGCGGCGAGTGGTCAAAGTAATAGTCGCCGACCAGGCAACCGAACGGCTCACCGCCGAAGGTGCCGTATTCCGACTCATAAACCTTCTTGAAGATCGGGCTCTGGTCCCACGCCGTCCCCTTGAACTTCTTGACGGTCTTGTGCAGGTCCTTCTTCGAGATGTTCATCACGCGGATCTTCAGCATCTCGTCCGTTTCGGTATTGTTGACGAGGTAGTGAAGGCCGCGCCACGCGCCTTCCAGCGCCTGGAAGTCGCGGTGATGCAGGACGGCGTTGACCTGATCGGTCAGCTTCTTGTCGATGCCGGCGATCAGCGCCTCGATGGTGCGCACGGCGTCGGTCGAGACGATCGAGGTATCGGCGAGGACCTGCTGGGCCAGTGTCTGCACCGCTTCCGCCACCGCCTCCTTGGCGCGATCGGATTGCGGCCGGAACTCCTTCTGCAGGAGCTGCGAAAATTCGTCGGTGGTCAGAACCTGGGTTTCAGGTTGGGCTGTTGCCCCGGTCTGCGCGTCGGCCATGCTCGCTACTCCTTCGCCGGCTCGGTTTCGGCCGGCTTCGGCGCCGCGACCAGGGCCTGCATGAGCGCCGGATCCTGCATGGCGCGGGCGATCAGTTCCTCCGCCCCGCCCTTGCCATCCATGTACGTCAGCAGGTTGGCGAGCTGGTTGCGCGTCTCCAGAAGCTTGTTGAGCGCGTCAACCTTGCGGGCCACGGCAGCCGGCGAGAAGTCATCCATGCTCTCGAACGTAATGTCGACGCTGAGCTCGCCCTCGCCGGTGAGCGTATTCGGCACCCGGAACGCGACCCGCGGCTTCATCGCTTTCAGCCGGTCATCGAAGTTGTCGACGTCGATCTCAAGGAATTTGCGATCGGCCACCGCCGGCAGTGCTTCCGCCGGCTTGCCCGAAAGGTCGGCAAGCACCCCCATGACGAACGGGATCTGCACCTTCTTCTCGGCGCCGTACAGTTCGACGTCGTACTCGATCTGAACCCGCGGAGCCCGATTGCGCGCGATGAACTTCTGACTGCTGGCCTTGGCCATCGATCACTCCTCCCTTGCTGCGTGCTTCCCAGAGGGCCGCCGCGCTCGGCACCGTCTTGTCCGACTTTTCGCCCTGCCTCGCATTCGCATTCTACCCGGTTTCGTCGGGCGTGTCAGCGCCGCGAAAAACGTCGATGGCGGCAAGCGCGTCCGGCGCCAGATCGCGAATGATGTCGACGAACTGCAGCGGCACCAATCGCTTGGCGCGCTGCAACAAGATCGGCACCGGGCTCGCCGGCTCGTGCCGCGCGTAGTAGGCACAGATCCGATCGAGCAGACGAACCACGTCCTCGCGCGAGGTAATTTCCCCGCTCGCCGCCGGGGGCCGGTCACCCGCGGCCGGCGCAGTGCCGCCGGCCGCATCCCCGGCAGGAGCGGGCGACGGCGATGCGCCCGTTGCCACCGCGGCGCCGAGGCCAAGCGCCGCCAATCGTTCGTCCATATACTTCGCGATCGCCGCCAGTTCCTGCGTCAATGGCGCAAAGCTCGCCGCGTGCTGGACGCCAACCTGTGCGGTCAGGTTTGTTTCGAGCGCGGCGGCTTCTGCCGTCGCCGTCCGCACCGCTTCCGCTGCAGCGATGACCGCCTCCGCATCGGCATCGCGAGAAGCAGCCGTGATCTGGGCGAGATCGAGGGCCGGTGTCTGCCCCTCCTCCGCGGCCACCTTCAGGATCCCCGAGGCGACGAGAACGTCGCGATAGCGGATCGGCCCGAACGCCCGCGAGGTGAACAGCGGCGCCGTGCGCAAATCCTTGAGGACCGTCTCCTTGTCGCAAAGCGTGGCCAGAACGTTGACCCGCGTCGTCGGATCGAGGTTGTCGTCGGGATCAAGGCGCGGGTGTACGCCGTCCCAGCGCTCAGCGACCAGGCGCACAAGGACCGTCAGGCCGTCGCGCAGCCCCGCAAAGCCATCGCTGTTGAGAAGGGCGCGGGTGAGCAGAACGCCGACGCGCAGGTCCATGGTGCGGGTGAAGAGGTCGAGCGCGCGCCGGCGGATCGCGGGCCAATCCGGCTCCCGCGCCGGTACGACCGCATCACCCATCACCTGTTCCGGCACGGGCCGCGCGTCGCGCGCCAACGCGCCAAACTCCGGATCGTACTCAAGATCGTCGCCGCACGGATTGTCGGCCGTGATATCCGCCAGGAGTTGGTCGATCGGGATCGTTGCCGCCATCCCCCTCAAGCCCCTCCGTCTCGGTGCGCTCCCTAGCCAGCGGCTGAAATAGGTCCTCGGCGCAAGCCGAATTGCCACTGATCATTCGTTAAGACGAAAAGCTATCAGGAGAAGCCGCCGATTGACAACAGAATCGCCGTCGTTCCATGCTTCGTGCGCGCTTCACGGGGATCAGGACGGACCGCCGCCGGTCCTGCCGATGGAGGATGGGGTAGTCGCAGCAATGGACGAGACCGCGGAACACCCTGGCGCGGCCGCCACGGCGGCAGAAGCGCTGCCGATCACCCTCGCCGTCGCACCGGAGGAGGCCGTCGGGCTCGCGGTCCAGCGGTTGCGGCGGGAGGACTTTACAGCCGCCGAGGCCGCACTCCAGGCCGCTCTCGCCTGCGACCCCGCAAATGCGGATGCGCTTCACTTCCTGGGCGTGCTCAAGCATCAGACGGGCGACTCCGAGGCGGCAATCCGCCTCATCGAGGCCGCACTCGCCCAGGCGCCGCACTATGCCGATGCCCACAGCAATCTCGGTAACGTTTACAAGGAGCAGGGCGAGCACGCAAAGGCGCGCGACTGCTACGTTAAGGCGATCGAGCTCAACCCCCGCCACATCGGCGCCTACAACAACCTGGGCGTCGCCCTCCGGGGTCTGGGCGAGGCTGATGCCGCCGTCGCGACGCTGCTCAAGGCCCTTGAGCTCAGCCCTGAGAACCCGAGCATCCTGCAAAATCTCGGCAACGCGTACCGCACACAGAAGAACTATGTCGCTGCGATCGATGCCTACCGCCGTGCGATTGCCGTCCATCCCTACGATCGGGACGCATACAAGTACCTGATCACGACGCTCTATTACTTAGATCAGCGCGACGAAGCGGTCAAAGTGCTTGAACAGTGGCTTACCTTCGATGCCGACAATCCGTCGGCCCAGCATCTTCTTGCTGCCTACAGCGGTAAGAACATTCCCGAGCGGGCCACCGACTCCTACATCCGGGAATTGTTTGACGACTTTGCCGCCAGCTTCGATCAGGTGTTGCAGAACATCAATTACAGAGCGCCCGAGCTGGTACAGGTCCGCGTTGCCAGACTCTTCCCGACACCTGCAAGCACCCTCGCCGTTCTCGACGCCGGCTGCGGGACCGGGCTGTGTGCGCAGCATTTGCGCCCGTACGCGTGCCGGCTGGTTGGCGTCGACCTGTCACCGAAAATGCTGCTCAAGGCGAAAGTACGCAACCTTTACGACGCGCTCGTCGAGGCCGAACTGACCGCGTATCTCGGCACGAAAGAGTCGGAATTCGATCTGATCTGCTCGGCCGATGCACTCTGTTATTTTGGACGCCTCGACGATGTCTTCGCCGCTGCCGCCCAGGCGCTCAAGCGGGGCGGCGCCTTTGTTTTCAGCCTCGAGAAGGGCAATGTTGCGGCGAGCGAGCACGGCTACCATCTGGCACCACACGGCCGCTACAACCATTCCGAAACGTACTTGCGCACCGCGCTGGACGCTGCCGGACTGGTGGTGAGGGCGATCGACACCGAGGTCCTGCGCCGGGAGTGCGATGACGATGTTACGGGCTTGGTGGTCACCGCCGCCAAGGGCGCAGCATGACCGCCCGCGACCGTGCGCGGTCGCGAGCTGGCCCGCGAGCGGCTGCAGGGGCGTTGCAAGCCGAAGCGACTGTGCTAGCCTGCTCGGTACGAAGGTTTTTTCGCCCGGAACCATCCCCGCCCCGTGCGGCGGCGCGGGCCAGGGGATGGGTCACTTGACAGCGTGAGGTGAGGCCCGAAGCCTGTGTCCTTGACCCTGACGCTCACCAGCACCCACCCGGTGGCAGCGGGCGTGCCGAAATCGCGGGTGGTCACCAGCGGGCGGTTGAGCATCGGCCGCGCCGCCGGCAACGACTGGGTCCTGCCCGATCCCGGGCGGGTGATCTCCAAGCGGCACTGCGTCATCGAAGGCAGCGGCGGCACCTTTCATGTCATCGACCACAGCGTCAACGGCGTGTTCATCAACGCCTCCGATCAGCCGGTCGGGCGTGATCAGCGCTGCAAGCTGCACCACGGCGACCGCATCCGCATCGGCGATTACGAACTCGACGTCGCGATCGACCAGCCGGTCCGGCGCGACCTCCCCGCGACTGGCAGCGTGGCCGAGGGTGGTGGAGAAGCGGCACTTGAGCCGGGTACGGAAGCACCGCTGACCAGCGCCCAGCATCTATTCGATGAGCCGCACCATGGGCCACGGCTGCAGGGGCCGGCGGCGGCCGGCGGCCCGACCATGCCGCCCGCCATCCCCGATGACGTTTCGCTGTTCGGGCCCGGCCCTTCGCCGAAAGCCAGGCCGCAGCCGCTCACCGATCTCGACCGTGGCGCGCCGATCGATGCCGCGTTCGTTCCGCCGAAGCCCGCACCACCGAGACCCGTGCGGACGGCACCTGTTCCTGAAGCGCTTCTCGGAGCGCCGGACGCCGCAAAGCCAGCGGCAGCCGTCATCCCCGAGGACTGGGATCTTGGCCGCCCGGGGCCGAAGCCTGCGCCGGCTCCGGCGCCGGAGCCGGCCGCCACTCCCGCAGCGAGGCGGTCCCCGCCGCTGCCGGCGATCGGGCGGGAGGAGAATGCTGTTGCGACGGCTGCTCCGCAGCCCGCTGCGATCGACTCACCGCCTCCTCCACAGCGCGCGGCGGGCAGCGCCGCGCTGGTAATGGCCTTCCTGGAAGGTGCCGGCCTCGATCCTGCGGATACCCTGCCCGGGATCGCCGATCCGGAGCGCATGCTGCGCGAGACCGGCGCGATCCTGCGCACCGCCGTCGCCGGCGTAATCGCCGTTCTTGAGACCCGCCGCGCGCTGAAGCGCGAAATGGGGACGGCGGCAACCGAGTTCCGCCCCACCGAGAACAATCCGCTCAAGTTCACGCTCGGCGTCGACGACACGGTCAAGATGCTGTTGACCGGCAGTGAGCGCGGCTACCTGCCTGCGGTCGCTGCGGTCGAAGAGGCCTTCGCGGACATCAAGGGCCATCAACTCGCCGTGCTGGCGGCGATGCAGGAGACATGGCTCGACCTCCTGCGCCGCCTTGATCCGAAGGCGATCGAGCAGCGGCTTGGTGACGACGCCGGCTTAGGCGCGCTTCTGTCCTCGAAGAAGGCACGCTGCTGGGACGCCTTCCTGCAGCTCTACGAGACCATCGCGGAGGATGCCGAGACTGGCTACAATAGCTTGTTCAGCCGCGTATTTGGCCACGCCTACGAACAGCATCAGAAACGGGCGCCAAACAAGCCCGAATAAGGTGATCGGAGGGAACGATGGCGGCGCCGCAGAGCCGCGGGAATGCTGGAAGAGGCAGCGAGCTCACCCGGCGGGCGTTCGCCATGGCCGCGCTGGGCGCGTTGCTTTTCAGTGCGAACGGCTGCGGCGGCGACAAGCCGCCGCCCCCACCACCTCCGCCGACCCGCGTCGAGGCCAAGATCGTCGCCGCGAAAGACCTCAACCCCGACATGCGCGGAATTCCAGCGCCGTTGTTTCTGCGCGTTTACACGCTGCGCGCCGAGACGGCGTTTGCGAGTGCCGACTTTTTCCAGCTGCATGAGAATGATACCGCCATCCTGGGAGGCGACCTGATCAAGCGCTCGGAGCTTGTGCTGCGGCCGGGCGAGACACAGCCCCTGAGCCGGGAGCTGGAGGACGAGGTGCGCTTCCTCGGCCTTGTTGCCGCCTATCAGGAGATCGACCGGGCAACATGGCGGGCTCTCTTGCCGGTGCCGCAAAACAAGACGACGAAGGTAACGATCGAGCTGGGTCCGCGTGACATCGTGATCAAGCCGGTGGAGGAACCGCAGGAAAAGCCGAAAAAGAAGGGCTAGCGCCGCGCCATTGCAGGCACAGCCCCGGCCAGTGAGGGACGGATGCGAGAACAACAGCTCTTTACCAAGACCGGGCGCGCGCGGCCGCAACGCATGAGACATGCGCGGCAACAAGGCGCAGGGCGCGCCTAGCGATGCCATGGCACAACAAGGTCATCTGGTCAGAGGGGATGTTTCTCCGGCCGCAGCACTTCCAGCAGCAAGACCGCTGCCTTGAGCATCTCGTCGCCCTCTCGCTCCTGGCTCAGCGGCCCTACGCGTGGGGGGTGTCGCGCCTCGAGATCGATCGCGCGCTCCTGGAAAGCGGCCAGCTGGCAGTGCCAAGCTGCCGCGGTGTCATGCCGGACGGAACGCTGTTCAACGTGCCGGAGGATCAGGATCCGCCGCCGCCTCTGCGCTTGAACAAGGATGTCCGCGATCAGATCGTGCTGCTGGCGGCACCGATCGAGACGGAAGCCGGCGCCGCCGCCGAGATCGTCTCGGCCGCGGGCCAGCTCGGCCGCTACCAGGCACGCGAGATAAGCGTTTACGACATCGGCCAGGACAGTCTCGGCAGCAAGGCGGAGATCGCGATCGGCCGCATGCGCTTAGGTCTCAGGCTCGCTTCCGAGCCGGCGCCCGGCTGGCTCGGCATTCCCGTGGCGCGCGTCGTCGAGGTCCGGGAGCAGGACGGCCGGATCATTCTCGACGATGCCTTCATCCCGAGCTGCATCGATTACACGGCGAGCGCACAACTCACTGGCTTCCTCCGCCAGATCGAGGGACTAATGCGCCAGCGCGCCGAGGCGCTGGCCGCGCGCGTATCGACCGGCGGCCGGGGCGGCGTATCCGAGACCGCGGATTTCCTCCTGCTGCAAGTCGTCAATCGGCTGCAGCCGGTCGTCCGCCACCTGGCCGAGGCCGGAGGAGCACATCCGGAGCAGCTCTATCGTGATCTCCTGGCGATCGCGGGCGAACTCGCCACCTTCACGGAGGAGACGAAGCGGCCGGAAGCGATGCCAAGCTACCGCCACGAAAACCTGATCACCAGCTTCAAGCCGGTCGAGGATGCGATCGTCCGCTCACTAACGCTGGTCATGGAGCCGACGGCGACCGCCATCTCGCTGGAGGAACTCCGCTTCGGCATCCGCCGGGCGATCATCGAGGATCGCAGCCTCTTGGACAGCGCGGCGTTCATCCTGGAAGTGAGCGCCGATATGGACCCGGAGCAGCTGGTGCGCGCCTTTCGCGACCAGAGCAAGATCGGCCCGGTCGAGAAGATCCGCGAACTGGTCAACCTCGCCCTTCCCGGCGTACCGATCCGGGCCCGGCCGACGGCGCCGCGTCAGGTCCCCTACCACGCCGGCGCGTCCTACTTCGAGATCGACAAGAACCACGAGCTATGGCGGGCGATCGACCAGTCAGGCGTGCTTACCCTGCACGTGGCCGGCACCTTCCCCAACCTTGCGCTGACCCTGTGGGCGATCAAGCGGTAAAGCCATGCAGGACGAGGACGACCCCTTCCGCACCCCGCCTGATGCCGACCGCACGGTGTTCATCCCGACGCCGGGCGGGCGCCGCCGTGGCGGTGCTGCCGCCGGTCCGGCACCACCGCCGACGCCGCTCATGCCGGCGCCGGCCCGGAGTGGGGAGCCGCTGCCCGAGGGGACCGGCAGCAACCCGCTCCTGCGGGCGGCAGCCCCCCTCATAGCACTCGTCCGCCAACTGCGGGAAACCCGCCGCCACGACGATGTGCCCGCCCTGCGCCGCGATGTGATCGAGGCGATCCGCCGCTTCGATGCTGAGGCGCGCGCGGCCGGCGTCGAGCCGAAGATGGCGGCGCAGGCAAGCTATGCGCTGTGCGCGCTGATCGACGAGACCGTGCTGAGTACGCCCTGGGGGCTCGACAGTCTGTGGAGCCGGCAGGGCCTCCTGATCACCTTCTACAAGGAGCAGTCGGCTGGCGAGACCTTCTTTCGCTTCCTCAAGGAGGCGCGGGAATTCCCGAAGAACAGCCTTGACCTGCTCGAAGTCCTTTACGTCTGCTTGAGCTTGGGTTTCCAGGGCCGCTATCGGCTGCAAGAGGATGGCCTCAACCGCCTGGGCCGCATCCGCACCGAAACCCTGGCCCTGATCCGCCAGCAGCGCGGTGAGACCGGGCACGAGCTGTCATCGCGCTGGCGCGGCGTCGAGGACCGGCGGCCGGCGGTCTCCCGCTTCGTGCCGTTCTGGGTGATCGGGACCGCCGCCGCGGCGCTGGTGCTGATCGCCTATTTCGTCTTCAGCTTCCGCCTCAACGAGGCCTCTGACCTGGTCTACGCCAAGATCGGCACGCTGGTGCCGCCCGCCCCCGCCGCCATCGCTGCATCGCCGCCGGCAGCGGAACCGACGCTGGTCACGAAGCTCAAGGCGCACCTCGCTGCCGAGATCGGCCGCGGCGTCGTCTCGGTCCGCGACCGCGGCACGGCGGCCGATATCGTCTTCGCGAGCCAGGGCCTGTTTCCCTCCGGCGGTGCTGAAGTCGGCCCGGATGTGCGCCCGGTGCTGGCCAAGATCGGCACCTTTCTCGCCGCCTACACGATGCCGGTAACGGTCTCCGGACACACCGACCCGATCCCGATCCGCACCGTCCGCTTTCCCTCGAACTTCCAGCTGTCGAAGGCGCGTGCCGAGGCGGTCGCGGCGGTGCTGGCGCCCTCGCTCGGTAACCCTGGCCGGCTCAAGACGGAAGGCCGCGCCGATAGCGTACCGATCGCGGACAATGCCACCGAACAAGGCCGCGCGCTCAATCGGCGCGTCGAGATCCACATCCCCGTGACCCGAACGAACTGAAGCCGGCGCAACCGCCGGGACCGGAGAATGTGCAGGTGCTGAGAAAGGTTTTCGGCTGGATCGTCAATCGATGGACCATCTCCATCCTCGGCCTGCTGCTGCTCGCGGTCCTGATCTGGGTGTTCGGTCCAGCGTTCGCCTTTGCCGGTCACGTGCCGCTGGCAACGGAAACGGCGCGCTGGATCACCATCGCCGTTATCGTGCTGGTGTGGCTCACGTATCAAGCAGTGGTCGTTGTTCGCCAGCGGCGCAACAACGCGAAGATGCTCGACCAGCTCACCAAAGCGCCGGCCGTCGAGGACCCGCAAACGGTCGCGGCACGCGAGGAGCAGGAAAGCCTGGCCGAGCGTTTCCGGGAAGCGCTGGCAACGCTGAAGACGACCAAGCTCGGCGGCGGCAGCAGCCGTCGCCAGCTCTACCAGCTGCCTTGGTACCTCATGATCGGCCCGCCGGGTTCGGGCAAAACCACCGCGCTGGTCAATTCGGGGCTCACCTTCCCGCTGGCCGAGAGCTTCGGCAAGGCTGCGGTGCGCGGCATCGGCGGCACCCGCAACTGCGACTGGTTCTTTACCGACGAGGCGGTGCTGATCGATACCGCCGGCCGCTACACCACCCAAGACAGCGACGAGACGGTCGATAGGGCGGCCTGGCAGGGCTTCCTCGATCTCTTGCGCAAGCACCGGCCACGCCGGCCCGTCGACGGCGTGATCGTCGCCTTCAGCATCACCGAGCTGATCGCGCGCGACGCAAGCGCCCGCCAGCAGCATGCCCAGGCGGTGCGCCGGCGGATCCGGGAAGTCTACGGCAGCCTCAAGCTCCGGGTGCCGGTCTATGTCATTCTGACCAAGTGCGATCTGGTTGCCGGCTTCCGCGAGTTCTTCAGCACCATGACCGCCGAGGAGCGCGTCCAGGTGTGGGGCACCACCTTCAGCGCCGCGGAGTCCAGCTCTCCGGCGCAGGTGCTGGCGGCGTTCCCACCGGCCTACGACCAGCTGATGGAGCGGTTGACGGCACGTCAGCTGGTGCGGATGGAGGACGCGCGCGACATCGGCGAGCGCGGCATGATCTTGTCGTTCCCACAGCAGATGGCGCTCCTGAAGGCGCCGATCGAGGCGTTCCTCACGGAAGCGTTTCAGCCCTCGAAGCTGGAGGAACCCAGCTTCCTGCGCGGCATCTACCTCACCAGCGCGACGCAGGAGGGCAGCCCCATCGATCGCGTGCTGGGAGCCGTCGCCGCCAGTTTCGGCCTGGAGCGGCAGGCGATCGCCTCCTTCAGCGGCCGCGGCATCAGCTTCTTCCTGACCCGGCTCCTGCGCGATGTCGTATTCAAGGAAGCCGCGCTCGTCACCTCGACCAGTTGGTTCGAGCGCCACCGGGCGCCATTGTCATGGGCTGCCTACGCTGGTGCCGGTGTCCTGACGCTCGCCCTGATCGGCCTCCTGTTCTTGAGCTATAGCGGCAACCGGACCTGGGTTGCCGAGGCCGATCAGGCTGCCGACGAGGTCAAGTCGACCAACGGGGATGCCCTCTACGGCCGCGCCGGCATGGAAGGCACGCTGGCCGCGCTCAATGCTTTGCGGGACCTGCCAGGGGGTTACGCCGAGCGGCACCGAGGCTTGCCATTTTCCTTAGGCGTCGGCCTGGACCAGACCGAGAAGCTCGGCAATGCAGCCGAAGCGACGTACCGGCAAGCGCTCAACCTGCTCTTGCTGCCGCGCTTGATGGGGCGGATGGAGCAGCAGATCGCAGGCAGCCTCGGCCGCACCGATTACCTCTATCAGGCGCTCAAGGCTTATCTGATGGTCGTCACTCCGGAGCAGCGCGACCCGGATCTGCTGCGAGCCTGGCTCGCACGCGACTGGAGCGGTGTCCTCCCGGGAGCGGCGAATGCGGCGCTGCGCGCGGACTTGGACGGCCACGTTCAGGCCTTGTTCGAAGAGGAGCTCAATCCGCCGCCGGCCGGCAATGCGGCGCTGATCGCCCAGGCGCGGCAGGCCTTGCTACAGCTGCCGCTCGCATCGCGTGTCTACACGCAGTTGCGCACCGAGCAAGGTGCGGAGCGAACCAACGGCTGGACGCTCTCCACCGCGGTCCCACCCGAACACCAGCGCTTCTTTGCCCGCCGCTCCGGCAAGCCGCTGAGCGAAGGAATCCCGCGCCTCTACACGATCGAGGGCTACAAGGACGCCTTCATCCGCCAGCGGTCCGTCCTTGTCGGCGAGGTCGTCGAGGACACCTGGGTGCTGGGGCCCGAGTATGCCCGCCTCAAGGGCGCCGATGAGCGGGCGGACCTTGAGCGCAATGTCGAGGAGCTCTACTTCGCCGATTACATCCGCGTCTGGGATGCCTTCATTCGGGATCTGGGCTTGGCGCCGGTCCACAACACCGAGCAGCTGGCGGACATGGTTCGCGCCTTCGCCCAGCCGGACTCAGCCGTCAAGAGCGTGCTCGGCGCGATCGCGGCGCAGACCGGCCTCGCCCGCGCACTGGCCGCGGCCATCGGCGATACCGCCGCCCCTGGTGAACTGAAGCGGATCCAGGACCGCATCGAGCGCTGGATCCGGCCGGGCAGCGGCAGTCAGGGCCCGGCGCCGGCGGCAGCCGATCCGGCCGAGCGGGTCGATCGCCAGTTCGCAGCACTCTATGACCTGGTCAAGACGGAAGGCTCTGCACCGCCACGGATTGACGGCATTCTCGCCCAGCTCAATGGGTTGCACGAGTTTCTTTTGTCGGAACTTCAGGCGCGCGCGCAGGCGCCCGGTCCGGCTGACCGCTCCGCCGAGCGCATTGCGCGTGGCCGGGCGGAGGCGGTGCGGATCCGCAACCTCGCCAGCCCGCAACCGGAGCCGCTCAAGGGCTGGCTGTTGAGCCTGGTGACGACCACTGAAGGCTCCACCGTCAAGCCGGCGGTCGCCGGTGCCAAGAAACAGATCCAGGATGCATGGTCGAGCGGGGTCGCGCCGCAATGCCAGGCGGCGCTTGCCGGCCGCTATCCGTTCGTACGTTCGGCAACCGCGGACGTCAATCTGGACGATTTCGTGCGCATTCTCGGCCCGAACGGCTTACTCGACAAGTTCGCCCAGGAGCACGTATTGCCGTTCGCCGATACGTCCGTGCGGCCTTGGCGCTGGCGTCCGGGACCTGCGGGTGAGATCGGCCTCTCAGCCAGTGCTCTGCGGCTGTTCGAACAGGCGGCCCGCATCCGCGAGGCCTTCTTCGCCGGCGGCAGCGGCCCGTTCGGCGTCGCCTTCGAGGTCGAGCCGTTGACGCTCGACAACCGCGCCCGCCAGGTGGTGCTCGAAATCGGCGATCAGCGGATCCTCTATCAGCATGGCCCGCGCCAGCCGCGCCGGCTGCAGTGGCCGCCTTCGGCCGGCAGCGGCGCACGGGTAACGTTCACACCGATCGAGCAGATCGGCCAGACGCTGACGCTGTCGAAAAGCGGGCCGTGGGCGTTCTTCCACCTCCTCGACGCGGCGCAGGTGCTGAGAGGAAGCGACGTCGATCGCTTCAGGGTCACGCTTGGCGTACAGGGCTACCAGGCCCAGTTCGAGCTCCGCGCGTTCAGCGTCATCAACCCCTTCGCCTTGCCGGAGCTTGACCAGTTCCACTGCCCCGATCGGCTGTGAGGATGAACGCGCCCGACGCAGTTCCCGGCGTCTTCGGCAAGATCCCGGCGCGGGCGGATTTCGTCCGCCGCCGCCTGCCGGCAACCTTCCTCGGCCCCTGGGACGGCTGGCTCGGCCAGGCAATCGCCCGCAGCCGCGCCGACCTCGGCCCGGCCTGGCTCGATGCCTACCTGACCAGCCCGCTCTGGTGCTTCGCGCTCGGTCCCGGCGTGTGTGGCCCTTCTCCGGTGGCAGGCGTGCTGGTGCCGAGCGTCGATGCGGTCAATCGGCACTTCCCCCTGACGCTCGGGAGCGTCGTTGCCGATGACTGCCGGCCGTTTGCGGTTGCCACGGCCGCTCCCTGGTTCGCAGCACTGGAGGACCTCGCACTCGCCGCCCTTGCGGAACGGCTGGAACCGGACGCGCTCGCAGACCGCCTCGCAGCGATTGGCCCGCCCACGGTCCCTCAGCCGTCGCCTTCCATCGCTGCGGCACAGGCGGTTGAAGGCGCACGCGTGCGGTCGTGGCCTCTCGCCGCCGATGCTGAGGATCGTGGGCCGGAGCAGACATATCCCGGCCTGCTTGATGACTTGGCCGATGAGCGCTTCGGCGCCGTAAGCCTGTGGTGGACCCAAGGCTCCGATGCGATCGAGCCGATCATGCGGCTCTACCGCGGTTTGCCGCACGAAGACGAGTTCGCAACGTTCCTGACCAACCTGCGCCCTGAGCCCGCTGCGGCGGAAGATGCGGCGGCAGCACCGGATGCGAAATCGATCGCGCTGGAATGCGACCCATGACCGGCACCGTCATTCCGGTCTACACGTCCCACTTTGTCAGCCACTGCGGCAGCGTCCGTTCGCTGAACGAGGATGCGTACCTGGAAGCGCCCGATCTCGGCCTGTGGGCGGTCGCCGACGGCATGGGGGGGCATGAAGCCGGCAACCTCGCCAGCCGGCTCGTCATCGACGCACTCGACGCGGTGCAGCCGGCCACCGCCCCTGCGGACATGATCGCCCAAGTCCAGGAGCAGATGGCGGCCGCGAACCGCCACATCCGCATGCTGTCCGAACAGCGCCTGCAAGGGCGGCTGACGGGGAGTACGGTCGCCGTGCTGATCCTCTCCGGTGAGACGGCCGTCTGTCTGTGGGCCGGTGACAGCCGGGTCTATCGCTTCCGCAATGGCATGCTCACGCGCCTGACCCGGGACCACAGCCGTACGGAGGAGATGATTGCGCTGGGCCTGCTGACAACCGACGAGGAGGCCGATCCGCGCTACGCCAACATCATCACCCGCGCCGTCGGCACCGAGGGGCATCTGGAGCTGGAGCAGCGCGTTGAGCCACTCGCCGCGGACGACGTGTTCTTGCTGTGCAGCGACGGCCTCACCAAAGCGGTCACCGACGCCGAAATCGCCGCCATGATCGCCTCCAGCTGGAGCACCGCCGCCGCGGGGCTGGTGGACTTAGCGCTCAAACGCGCAGCAACCGACAACGTCACCGTCGGCGTGGTCGCCTGTTCCACCACTGACGACGACCCGCCGACACTGGTCCGGGCTTGAGCACGGCGCAAAGGCGGAACCAAAACATAACGTGAACATTGACGTGGGGCCACTGCCCCTATAGGCTGCTCCGGAACGGCGACAACGACGCCTTCCAGCAAACGCGAGGCCAAGCGCGCGATGACGCAGATCGCCCCCGTCTCTCAACAAATCTGGGACATGAAGTACCGGCTGAAGACGGCGGACGGTCAGATCGCCGACCGCACCGTGGCTGATACCTGGCGCCGGGTTGCCCGCGCCCTGGCACGCCCCGAGGCCGAGCCGGAGGTCTGGGAAGAAGCGTTCTTCAAGGCGATGGAGAACTTCAAGTTTCTGCCCGCGGGCCGCATCATTTCCGGTGCCGGCACCGACCGGCGGGTGACCTTGTTCAACTGCTTCGTCATGGGCGACATCCCGGACGACATGGCCGGCATCTTCGAGAACTTGAAGGAAGCGGCGCTGACGATGCAGCAGGGCGGCGGCATCGGATACGACTTCTCGACGCTTCGGCCCAAGGGCGCGCCGGTCAAGGGCGTCGGCGCCGATGCGTCGGGGCCGCTGTCGTTCATGGACGTCTGGGACGCGATGTGCCGGACGATCATGAGCGCGGGTTCGCGGCGCGGCGCCATGATGGCGGTCATGCGCTGCAATCACCCGGACATCGAAGCGTTCATCGCTGCCAAGAGCGAGCCCGGCCGGCTGCGCATGTTCAACCTTTCGGTGCTCATCACCGACGCCTTCATGACGGCGGTGCGCGAGGACGGGTCGTGGGAGCTGAGCTTCGGCGGCGTGGTCTACAAGAGCGTGCGGGCGCGCGATCTGTGGGACCGGATCATGCGCGCCACCTACGCCTATGCTGAGCCGGGCGTAATCTTCATCGACCGCATCAATGAGCGCAACAACCTCGCCTACTGCGAGACCATCCACGCCACCAATCCGTGCGGCGAGCAGCCGTTGCCGCCCTACGGCACCTGCCTGCTGGGCTCGATCAATCTCGCCCGGCTGGTCGAGCGGCCGTTCGAACCGGATGCCGGCATCGACGAGACGAAGCTTGCCGACCTGGTCGCCACGGCTGTGCGCATGCTGGATAACGTCATCGAGATTTCCGGCTACCCCTTAACGCAGCACGAGCACGAGGCACACGCCAAGCGCCGCATCGGCCTCGGCATTACCGGCCTCGCCGACGCGTTGATCCTCTGCTCGGCGCGCTACGGCGGCCAGCAGGCAGTGCAGTTGACCGAGCGCTGGCTACACGTGATCATGCGCGCCGCCTACTTGAGCTCAGCTGCTCTCGCGGCGGAAAAGGATCCCTTCCCGCTGTTCGATCGCGAGCGCTATCTCGCCGGCCCGACAGTGCAGGCCCTGCCCGCGGACGTGCGCGACGCCATCGCCAAGAACGGCATTCGCAACGCACTGTTGACCTCGGTCGCTCCGACCGGGACCATCTCGCTGTTTGCCGACAACGTCTCATCCGGCCTGGAGCCGGTGTTCAGCTTCCGCTACGTCCGCCACGTCCTGCAGCCGGACGGCAGCCGCCGCGAGGAGGAGGTGACCGACTACGCCTACCGCCTGTTTCGCCGCCTGCACGGCGACGGTGCGCCGCTGCCGGACTATTTCGTCGACGCCCAGGGTTTAAGTCCGCACGACCACCTGATCATGCAGGCAGCGGTGCAGAAATACGTCGATTCCTCGATCTCCAAGACCATCAACTGCCCGGAAAGCATCTCTTTCGACGACTTCAAGGACGTTTACGTGCAGGCCTACGCGCTCGGCTGCAAGGGCTGCACCACCTACCGGCCGAATGACGTAACCGGCGCGGTGCTGGAGGTCCGTCCCTCACGCGAGGCACCGGCACAGCCCGAGCTGCCGCTCGACGCACCGCCGCCCGCGCCACGGCCGAAGGACTTGGGCGACTCAGGCGCCATCGTGCAAATGTTCCGGCCGCTCGACCGGCCGGAAGCACTGCCCGGCCAGACCTACAAGGTGCGCTGGCCGGAGAGCGACCACGCGATCTACATCACCCTGAACGATATCGTCCAGGATGGCCGCAGGCGGCCGTTCGAGGTGTTCATCAATTCCAAGAACATGGAGCACTACGCCTGGACGGTGGCGCTGACGCGGATGATCTCCGCCGTTTTCCGCCGCGGCGGCGATGTCTCGTTCGTGGTCGAGGAACTGAAGGCGGTGTTCGACCCGCGCGGCGGCCAGTGGATGGGCGGCCGCTATGTGCCGTCGCTGCTGGCGGCAATTGGCGAGGTGATCGAGCGCCACATGGTCGCGATCGGCTTCATGCCGGCGCGCGGCGGTCCCGCCCCTGCGGCTGAGGCCGTGCGCAAGGCGGTCGGTGACGGCGCCAACAGCCGCTTCCGTCAGTGCCCGAAATGCGGTCAGCTGGCGCTGATCCGCCAGGAAGGCTGCGATACCTGCACAAGTTGCGATTACTCAAAGTGCGGCTAGTACGCCAGCCCAAGCGCTCGCGCCCGTCCTTGGGCCAGCTTTGGCCGCGCGCAGGGCTCAGGCGCTTGCCGCGATCTTGACCTTGCCGGCAACGATCTGCGGCGGTTCGGGCTGCAGCTCGGCCGCGTTCGCCTGTAGCCATGTCGCCGCCTTGTCGTTGGACTCAATAGCCATCGCCTCGGTCGAGAAGATGCTGACCGTCGCCATCGTCCCGCCGCCGCCATCGACCGCATAGTAGGCGATGAAGCCGGGCGTCCGCCGCAACAGCGGCACGAAGCTCTCCTCGATCTTGCGGCAGACCTCGCTGACCGAGCGGACTTGGCTATAACGGCGAACACTGATGTACACTTCCGGTTCCTCCTTCGGCTTCTGTAGCTGCCCCTTGCCGCGGCGCCTTTCGTTGCGTTTGAGTACGGCAGTTTAGCGCACGAAACAAGCGCCAAGCGGCGGCCCAGATGGCCGGGCGTGCGTGCAATTCACTTGCAACCCCGAATAGAAAAATAGCTTGCTTGGCCCAGGCAGGGGTGGCATTCTCTTGATGGCATGGGTGGGCTGGGTTGTCTTCGCACACCTGGGCGAGAGGCGGGGCGATGTTTTTTTCCCGCGACCTGTCCGTCATTCCTTTCATAGCGGTTGTCGGCTGCGCCCAGTTCGACTCCGCCCGGCCGTTCGTTGAGGACAAGGCCAACGACCTCCGCATCAGCACAACGGCGAAGCAGGAGGCCCGCGAGAGTCCGGGCCCGCTGCACAAGTCGCGGCTAAAGCCGATGCCAGGCATGGCGCCCGGCATGCAGACAGCGCCGATGCAAGCCGTACCTGACCCGATCGGCGGGGGGAAGAATACCGGGTACTGGACCTAGCAGTACACCAATCATGAAGTGGCGGCCGTCACACGGCACGAGAAAGGATGCAACAGTACAGCACAAAATGCGAGAAACCTCACCTACCACTTGTAACCTCTCCCTCGCGGGATAAAATATAAGAGTCATTTTGGGGAGAAGGCAGATGACAAACACGAATAGTTTGTCTTGGCTTCGCGGCGTTGAGGACATCACTTCGGCGATTGATACGGCCAGTTCGCACGTAGTTTTCGGCACCAGTGGAACAACCTTAACCAGTGTAGCAAGTGCGCCTCGGCAGCCACAGATCACGACTGTTCCTCAATACACGTGGACACATGGCTGTACACCAACCGCTGTCGGCAGCCTGATGGGCTATTGGGATGTCAAGGGTTACAGCAACCTGTTCGCGGCCCAGGGTTGGGACAAGGTCTGCTCGACGCCAAACGTCGCCAACGAGATCACGGATCCACAGTATGCGGCCAAGTACGATTACCGGGACGTTGCGTACCTGCCCAATGCCTACGACAGCATCGCCGATTGGCTGGGAACTTCCGTTGATCCTCTTGGATATGGATGGACCTACACGTCTAAAATTGCCGGCGCAATCAAAGGCTATGCCAGCTTCAAAGGCTACCAGTTTAACTCGGCTCAGTACTCCTACAATGCGACATCTTGGGACACGCTTAAGCACGAAGTTGATGCGGGCCGTCCTGTCATCGCTTCGATCGACACGGGAAATGACGGCATAACCGACCATTCGGTGCCCGTCTTCGGCTATTACGAGGCTTCCGGCGTCCGCATGTATGCCTTTTACCTCAACTGGTACGAGGTGGAAGGGGCGGTGACCAATGGATACTGCTGGGCGGTGTTTGGACCGGCCGTACCCGGCGTGCAATACGGCGTTAGCGACATAACCACCATGGTGCCAGCCAGCGCCGTAGCGGCGTCGGTCATTGCGGGTCCGACCGCAGGCAACGACAAACTCACTGGGACGAGCGCCAACGACACCCTGCTAGGCCTTGGCGGCGACGACACCCTGAGCGGGCTCGCCGGCAACGACTCTCTCTCCGGTGATACCGGAAATGACTCAGTCTCTGCGGGTGACGGCAACGACTCAGTCGCAGGAGGGGGCGGCAAAGACACCATCTATGGCGGCAACGGCAACGACAAGATCTGGGGGTACTTCGGGTCCGGCCCCAACGCAGCGGACGGCGCCGATCGGATCTATTGCGAAGCCGGCAATGACTACGCGATCGGCCACAATGGCGACGACCTTGTCGATGGTGGAAGCGGCAACGACGACATCTATGGCGACATCGGCAACGACACCCTCATCGGCGGCCTTGGCCAGGATACGATGGGGGGTGGAGCGGGCAATGACATCTTCCGCTTCAGCGCAGTGGCGGAATCCGCTATCGGCAGCACCCGCGACATTGTCTACTTCAAGTTGCCAGGAGCGGCACTGGAAGACCGCATCGATCTGGCCGCAGTCTATAGCGGCACGCTTGCCTGGAAGGGCACCGGCGCGCTGGTCGGCGCCAGCGTCCGCGTCTACGACGGGGCCAACGGCCAAACGATCGTCCAGGTCAGTAACGACGCGGACAACGCCGTCGAGATGGAAATTGCGCTGGCCGATGACGCCTACACGGCGAAAAACTACGTCGCGGCCGATTTCATTCTTTGAGCCGAAAGAGGAGTCGTTTGCGGCACAATGCCCGTGGCAACTCATGGATCCGGTTCGTCAACCAGCAGGGCGGCGACGGAACTGACCGACGCTGATCGCTGAGCGGAGCGCGGAAAGCACGTCTCCCTGTATCGCGCCGCGGCGCCAGAGTGCGTCCAATACACCTGCCGCTTAGACCTGACATGATCTGAGCATTTCCGCTTATCAGAGCGGAAATGGGGTCGGGCAAAGGGCCTGTACAAAACCGCTGGGCGCTGGGCGCTGGCCGCTTGCTGCCGCGCCTTTCGTTGCGTTTGAGTGCGGCAGTTTAGCGCGCGAAACAAGCGCCAAGCGGTGCTGCCGAAGGCCGGCACCAAGCCGCGAATCGCTCGCAACCGCAGCGAGAAAAATGTCTTGCCCAACCCAGGAGGGGGTAGTATCAGTTAAATTGCTGTGGGTTGGAGGCGGAACCAATCCACCGGGGGGACCAAGGGGGGGGCTGTGCGCATTTTCCGTTCGATTCCCATCATTTTTCTCGTCGCGGTTGTCGGCTGTGCCCAGTTCGACTCCGGCCGGCCGTTCGATGAGGCCAAGGCTGACGACATCCGCATCGGCAAGACGACCAAGCGCGAGGTCCGCGAAATGCTGGGCCCGCCGCACACGTCCGGGCTGACGCCGATGGCAGGCATGGCGCCCGGCATGCAGACAATGCCGATGGCGCCGATGCAGGGCGTTCCCGGCCCGATGGGCGGGGAAAAGGACACCGAGTACTGGACCTATCAGTACACCAAGGGTGACGCCTCGATTACCGGCCCCTTTACCGGCGGCGGCGGCAGCAGGGGCGTGAGCCTGCAGATCACGTTCAAGAAGGACGTGGTCGACGACTGCATCATCACCAACACCGAGACCAGCAGCAGCCTGCTGGTCATTCCCTATTACTCTTCGGGCAGCAACGCCGGCACGACCCATCAGCGCCGCTGCGGGGATAGGTCAGCAGCACAGTAGATACCAGCACAGCCAGCGACCGATCCAGAAAGTTAGGTGGCTTACGGGAGGACCCCATGGCAGAGACGGCAACAAGCGACACAAATACTTTACAGGCACAGCAGAGCCAAACCCAGAACCAACTTCCTTCGAGTATTTCTTCTGATGCAAAGAAGATGATGCAGTATGATGCAAACAAGAAATCATCTACCACAGCATACTTGTTGTGGTTCTTTCTTGGATGGAGCGGCGCACACCGATTTTACATCGGCAACACGGGCACGGGTGCCGCCATTTTAATTCTTTCTATCGTTGGTTTTGCGTCAAGCGTTGTTGGTGTCGGTCTTATTATTCTCCTCGTACCGCTTATCTGGCTTATCGTTGACTTATTTCTCATTCCAGGAATGGTCCGCGACAAGAATAACAGTTTGATCCAAACACTTTCCTGATCAGTTTATCCAGATCGTGACCGATCTGCGCAAACTTATGAGGCACGTTATGTGTCTGTTCTAGCGAGGAACACAGTCATTAAGCGCGCAGACGAGATACCACTTTCTTCGAGCGCTATGGCTGGTGCGCTTGTGTACACCAGTTACACTAGCCAACAGCCACCGTAGAGCGCGGCGGTCGCACGGAAACTGAAAGTCTGAACGAACAGACTTCAAGACACGGAAGCTATTAGCTACCAAAGGCAAACGCTCTTTCGCTGTATAGAATATAAGCGTCATTTAGGGAGAAGGCAGATGACAAAGGGAAACACTCAGTCTTGGCTTCATGAGATCGACGAAACTACTTCTTCAATCCATCCTGTTAGTTCGCAAGCGGTTTCTGGCGCCAGCACGACCTCCTCCTACACTGCGGCAACTGCGCCACGCCTACCGCAGATCACCACTGTCCCTCAATACATGTGGACACATGGCTGTACGCCAACCGCTGTTGGAAGCCTGATGGGTTATTGGGATGTCAAGGGATACAGCAACCTGTTCGCTGCCCAGGGCTGGGATAAGGTCCGCTATACGCCAAACGTCGAAAACGAGATCACGGATGCACAGCATGCGGCCAAGTACGGTTCTTCCAAATATGATCATCGCGACAGACCTGATTTGCCCAATTCGTACGACAGCATTGCCGATTGGCTGGGAACGTCGGTTGATCCTCTGGGATATGGCTCTACCTACGTGACCAAGATAGACGACGCAATCAAAGGCTATGCCAGCTATAAAGGCTATCAGTTCACCTCAAATCAGTACTCCTACGGAACAACAGCGTGGAACACGCTTAAGAGCGAAATTGATGCAGGTCGTCCTGTCATCGCCTCGATCGACGCGGCAAAAAACGATATAGTCGGTGTTTATGACGGCATCACGGACCATTCGGTGCCCGTCTTCGGCTATTACGAAGCCTCCGGCATCCGCATGTATGCCTTCTACCTAAACTGGTACGAGGTAGAAGGGGCAGTGACCAATGGATACTGCTGGGCGGTGTTTGCGCCGACCGCTCCCGGGGTTCAGTATGGTGTCAGCGATTTGACGACTATGGTGCCAACCAGCGCCCCACCGGCGCCGATCATTGCGGGTCCGACCGCAGGCAACGACAAACTCTCCGGGACCAGCGCCAACGACAACCTGCGCGGCCTTGGCGGCAACGACACCCTGAGCGGGCTCGCCGGCAACGACACCCTCGCAGGTGATACCGGCAACGACTCCCTCGCCGCAGGCGATGGCAACGACTCAGTCGAAGGTGGGGCCGGCGCGGACACCGTCTACGGCGGTAATGGCAACGACAAGATCTGGGGGTACGTCGGCGCAGGCCCCAACGCAGCGGACGGTGCCGATCGGATCTATTGCGAAGCCGGCAATGACTACGCGATCGGCCACAATGGCGACGACCTTGTCGATGGTGGAAGCGGCAACGACGACATCTATGGCGACATCGGCAACGACACCCTCATCGGCGGCCTTGGCCAGGATACGATGGGGGGTGGAGCGGGCAATGACATCTTCCGCTTCAGCGCAGTGGCGGAATCCGCTATCGGCAGCACCCGCGACATTGTCTACTTCAAGTTGCCAGGAGCGGCACTGGAAGACCGCATCGATCTGGCCGCAGTCTATAGCGGCACGCTTGCCTGGAAGGGCACCGGCGCGCTGGTCGGCGCCAGCGTCCGCGTCTACGACGGGGCCAACGGCCAAACGATCGTCCAGGTCAGTAACGACGCGGACAACGCCGTCGAGATGGAAATTGCGCTGGCCGATGACGCCTACACGGCGAAAAACTACGTCGCGGCCGACTTCATTCTCTAGCCTGCGATCAATGGCAGGGAGTGCTGGCAACGCGCCGACGTGACGTCTGACAAAGGAGCAGGCGTCCGTCGGCACGCCATGCCATCACGAGGATCGGCGGGCAGCGCGAAGGGATCGCTCGTAGAAGGGAAGGAAATGGGAAGGCCGAGAAGTCGGGCGGCGCGCCTGCTGGCAGGCAGCATGGCTGGTGTTTTGCTACTGACCAGTTGCGCCAGCCCCCCGCCGCCGCAAACCACTGCGTCAGTCGAGCCCGGGCGGCCGCTCACCGCCGATGAGGAGCGGATGCGGACCCAGGCGGCTGATTACAACCGCACCATCGCCGAAGGCATTGCCGTTGGCGCCGTGGCCGGCGCCGGTGCGGGGGCGCTTGCGGGGCTCGCGGCCTGCCGGGGCAAGCTCGACTGCATGCTCATCGGCATGGCGATCGGAGCGGTGCTGGGCGCCGGGCTCGGAGGATTCGGCGGCAAGTACTACGCCGACAAGAAGGAGCGCTACGTCAACGAAGAGCAGCGGCTTGATGCCATAACTGTCGATTTCAGAAATAATAACAAGAGGCTCGAAGACGAAGTTGCCAACATCCGCGTTGTCACGCTCGACAATAAAAAACGCATCGAGACGGTGAAGCGCGATCTCGCGGCGCAACGGATGTCGGCCGAGCAGGCGCGCAAGGAGCTCGCCACCATCGACAGCAACCGGACCTTTCTGCAGGCACGCGTCGATGAGCTCAAGAAGCTGCGCAACGACTTCCGCGAGGTGGCGCAGCAAGCCCGCGCCGACAGTGGCAACAACCCCCGCGTCGCGCAGATGGATAACGAGATCAACGCGATGGAACGGCAGATCACGCGCTTACAGGGCGAGCTCGACGCACTGAGTTCGCGCCGAGCAAGCGTCGTCGGCTAGCAGCGCCCATCAGGTAGGGCTTCCGACGGGCGGCACCGAGAGTGGGAGGGGACTAAGACATGCGAAACGATAAGGGGCCCGCGCGAGCCGCCAAGGCCGGCCGGTGGTTGTTTGCCGCAGTGCTGACGCTGGCAGTTGCCGGGTGTGCCGGCTACCAGAAAGAGAAACTCCATCAGCAATTCGCAGGCTCCACTGTGGCTGACAAGAAGATCGTCTCGAAAACACGTTATGAGCCGATCGAAATCGTTTCCTATGTCCTCCCCAATGGGCAGATCATCTGCGAGGGCGAATCTGGGGCAATTGATTTAGAATGCGCATTTCGAGCGGCACAAATAGAAAAAAAGTATAATATCAAGGTTAGGCAAGTAGTTCGCGACTCTGGTCGGACGAGACCCGTGCAGTACGAGGAGTACTATTTGGTTCTGAAGGGTGCGGACGGTATGCCCACAACCCATCGGGTCAACGAGGTCCAATTCCGCGAGACCCTGATCGGTGAACGCCTTGGCCTCAAGTCGACCGATCCAACCGCCCGCCGCACCGCACTCGCAATCGAGATCTCCCGCGCAGAAATGGACTTGGCGTCGGCAACTGCTGAAATGGAGGCGAAAGAAGCGGAAAAAGAACGGGTGGAGCGGAGTTTGGCCGCTTCGAAGCGGCCGACGAAGGGTAGCAGCAAGGGAGGCTCCACTGATGCTCAAAGCGCTGCAACCGAGCTGCCGCGTTTGAATCGGGAACTCGAAGAGCTGACAATGGAGCGCGACGACAAGGAGTTGCGTTTGACGCAGCTACGCCAGGAACGAGACGCGCTGGACAAACCGCCTTCGACCCCATCACCGGCGCCACAACAAACCGAACCGCACCAGCCGCCACCCGCGCAATAGCATCGGCTTCACTGCGATCCGTTTTGACGAAAGAACTCCGCTACCATCTAACGCCACCGGCGGTGCAGCGGCCTCGCGCTCTGGAGTAGCGAAATTACGATTTTTCACCACGCAACGCCGAGCTTCCCTGTGCCGACTGCGTGCAATGCCAGAATTTGATCACGCGTGCGATCGATCAAGGGCACAGCAGTCCCAATATTTTATCGTGATTACATCGCATTCTTGTGGCATAATCATGGCAACAAGTTGCGAGTGTTGCGTGCTTTTGCGCGTATAAGCTCGGTTGGGCCTTGTAGCGGCGTAACCGGCCGGTCTGGGCCGCCTTCTGCTATGAAGCCGGCTCTGCGAAGATGCG
>JADHED010000253.1_pt1 | contig 72982 bp, 63 predicted proteins | sample 8952041 | NCBI WGS metagenome assembly JADHED01 (sample SAMN16124423, study PRJNA663239) | bioreactor sludge metagenome | isolation source: sludge (control) | place: India:Bengaluru | collected 2018-09-08 | reverse complement strand
TGCCCGGGGGGCGGCCGCGGCGGGTCCGGCGGCAACGGCGGGCGCGGCGGCGCGGCCGACGCCCGCGGGGGCCCGGGATCCGTCATCGCGGCCCGCGGCGGCGACGGGGGCAAGGCCTCGGACGGCGCCGCCACCAGTCCCGGCGGTGGCTCCGGAGGAAACGGCGGGCGCGGCGGGTCGGGCGGCGAGGCACGATGCGAGGGGGACAACGGCGCGAAGGTCGAGGCCCGCGGCGGCGAGGCGAAGCCGGGCGGCGCCGGCGGCAAGGGCGGGGACGCGGTGCCTACTTCCCGCCTGGCCCCGGGCGCCGGCGGCTCCGGCGGAGAGGGCGGCGAAGGCGGCTCGACCTCCGTCCGCGGAGCGTCCGACGCCGGCGGGACGGCGAAGGGCGCGGACGGCGGCGAGGGCGGGCGCGGCGGCGCCGGCGGCAGCGGCGGCGGAGGCGCCCTGGGCGGGAACGGAGGGCGCGGCGGCCGGGCCGGCACGGGTCAGGCGGACCCCGAGGGCGTGAAGGGGACATCCGGGTCCAATGGCGCCAACGGTCTCCAGGGCCGGAACGGCACGCCGTAGGAGGCCGCCATGCGGACGATCCGGATCCTCGGGGCTGCAGCGCTGCCGCTCCTGTTCGTTCTCGTGCTGGCCCTGGTCCCCGGGTCCCGGGGCGGCGCCTCCGCGCCGCCCCGGCCGGCCGCCGGAGAGCCGGGGACGGCTCCCCCACCGGCGGTCGCGCCGGCCCCGCCGGAGGAGGCGGCGCCGGCCGGCCGGCCCGTCCGGGACCTCGCCGACGGCAGCGAGGTCTCCGGCTGCCGCTCGCCAGCGGAGGCGGAGAGGGCAGGGTATGCCGTGGTGTCCTCGCCGGAGGAGGCGGAGCACGACGGCGAGGTCTGGGTCCGCCGCGACATCCTCGTGCGGGGCACCGTCCGGTTCCGGGGGGAGGTGTTCGACCCGGCCGTGGTCGGCCTCGCCGCGAGCATCGCGGCGCCGGACGGCCCGCCGGGGCCCGGCCGGGAGTGGCTCGCGGCCCACGGGCTTTGCGGCCCCTTCCCGCTGCCCCCGCCGGGACAGGCCGGCGAGTTCGAGGCCCGTCTCCCCCGCGTGGCGGGCCTTACCGTCGAGGCATCGGCGGACGGCTACGCGGGCGGCCGGGAGACCGTGCCGCTCGACGCGCGGACCGACGAGGCGGAGGTCCGCCTCGAGCTCTTCCGGGGCATCCCCCTCGAGGGCATCCTCACCGGTCCCGACGGCGCGCCGGTGGCCGGGGCCCTCGTCCTCGCGTCCGTCGCCGTACGCGGGCGCTACGCGGATGGCGACGTCGCGCGGATCCGCGAGAAGTACCCGGAGGGCGGGGTGGCCGTCCGCCGGTCGGAGGCGGCCGACACCGCTCTCGTCACCGTGCTCTCGCGCGGTCGGACGGACGCCGAGGGGCGGTTCCGCTTCGACCTGCGGGAAACCGGCGAAGTCGTGCTGACGGCCTACGCCCCCGGCCTCGCCCCGGCGGAACGGGACCTCGGCCGCGTGGTCGCCGCCCGGCGGGATCTCTCCCTCGGCGCGGACGCCCCCGCCCGGCCCGGCGCGACGGTGCTCCTCACGCGAAACGGTGCACCGCTCGCCGGGGCGCAGGTCGTCGTCACGGACATCACGCGGGACGAGTCCGTCGCCGGCCTGCCCATGGAGGCGGACGCGGACGGCCGGATCTCCGCGGACTGGCTCGTGGAGGGGCGGAAGTACGCCCTCACCGTGACCGGCCGCTCCGCGGGCGCCCCGGACGGCGCCCCGGACGCTTCCGGGGCCCGGACGACCCGCCTGTGGAAGGGCCAGGGGGAGATCGCCTTCCCCGCGCGCTGCGGGCGGTGAGAGCCCGGGAGGAACCCGCTGCGCGGCTTCCTCCGGGCATTCATCGGGTCCGTGGTCCCGTTGCGTGTCCGTGCGGAACAACTTCCCGACACGGCGCTCCGCCCGAGGACCAGGGCCACCCGGTGTGGACCTCCGTGCGTCGCGTGGCTTCGGACGGGTCGATCCGCAAGGCCGATTGGAGCGCCGTGCCGGCGCCGCGCAGACCGGGCTGCCCTCGCAGGGGGCGGGGGCTTCGGGGCGGAGGAGGCCGAAAGCGGGCAACCCGCGGGCGTGCTCCGGGTTATAGTCTCCCGGGGGCTCGACCCCGGAGAGAGTCATGGTCCGCCTCGCGCTCGGCCTCGCCGTCCTGCTGCTCCTCCTGCCGCCGGCCGCGGCCGACCACGGGCCGCCGCCGGCGGCGCCCAAGCGGATCAAGGGCGGGGAGTCGTTCCCGCCCCTCCCCCTCCCCGCCACGCCGCTTCGGCGCACGGAACGCAAGCGGGAGCCCGCGCCGCCCGCCCTCATCGGCAAGGTCCGCTACGGCGGCACGCGGCTGTGGACGGACACGGAGGGGCGGTCGTTCCTCATCAACGACTGGGAGAGCGAGAAGGGCGACGTGCCGGTGCTCCTCACCCGGGTCGCCTCGGCCATGGGCACCCGGTACCGGTCCGAGCCCACCGACCTCGAGACCTTCTCCCGCGACCCGGACGAATTGCCGATCCTCTATTTCACCGGGCACGGAGAGCTCAACCTCTCGCCGGAGCAGCGCGTCGCCCTGCGGGACTACGTCGTCAACGGCGGCACCATCGTCGCCGTGGCCTGCCACGGCACGCCGGACTTCACCCGGGCGTTCATCGCGGAGATGGCCAACGTCTTCCCCGGCAAGTCCGTGAAGGTCCTGCCGCCGGACCACCCGGTCTACGCCTCGGTGTACAACGTGGACGCCGTGGGCTACTCGCCGGCCGCGCAGGGTCACGACGACGGGCTGCCCTACCTCCTGGGGCTCGACTTCGGCTGCCGCACCGGCGTCATCCTCTCCCCCCTGTGCATGACCTGCTCGTGGGCGAACGTCCAGCACACGGCCTGCCCGTCGTGGTCGGCGGCGGACGGCTCCCGCATGGGCGTGAACCTCATCGCGTACGCTCTCGCGGCCCTGCCGCTCGGCAAGTTCCTCTCGCGGACCAAGGTCTACTACGAAGCCGAGGAGCGGGCCCGCGGCGACTTCGTGTTCGCGCAGCTGCGGCACGGCGGCGACTGGGACCCGGACCCCTCGGCGGCGGCGAACCTGCTGCGGAGCGTGTCCGCGCTGACCTCGGCCACGGTGAAGTTCAAGCGGGTGGCGGTGGCGCCGGGCGACGACCTCGCCGGCGTGCCGTTCCTGTACCTCACGGGACACGAGGACTTCCGGTTCTCGGACGCCGAGGCGGCGAACCTGCGGGGGTTCCTCGAGAGCGGCGGCTTCCTCCTCGCCGACGCCTGCTGCGGCCGCAAGGCCTTCGACACCGCCTTCCGGCGGGAGATGCGCCGGATCCTCCCGGACCGCGCTCTCGCGCCGCTTTCCCCCGACCACCCGGTGTTCTCCTGCCACCTGAAGGTCGCCGGGGTGACCTACACCCCGCTCGTGGCACGGGAGCGCCCCGCACTCACGGCGCCGGAGATGGAGGGCGTGGAGGTGGACGGCGTGCTGCGCGTCCTCTACAGCCGCTACGACCTCGGGAACGGCTGGGAGGGCATGGACCACCCGTTCACGCGGGGGCTGTCGGCGGCGGACGCGCTCAAGGTCGGCGTCAACGCCATCGTCTACTCGATGACCCACTGACCGCGCAAGGCGGCGGAGGGAGGAAGGAAGCGGGATGGCCCGGCTCGTCGTCCAGAAGGGCCCCAACGCGGGCGAGATCTACGCGCTCGCGAAGGACATCGTCACGATCGGGCGCGACGAGAAGTGCGCGATCCGCCTGAACGTGGAGGGCGTCTCCCGCAACCACGCCCAGCTCTTCGTGGAGGGCGGGGGCTGGCTCGTCACCGACCTCATGAGCACCAACGGCACGCTCGTGAACGGGGAGAAGGTCGAGCAGCGCGCCCTCTCGGACGGGGACCTGCTGAAGATCGGCGACGTGGTCCTCGTCTTCCTCGCCGACGCCCCCGCCGCCCGCGCCCCCGCCGACCGCTCGGCCGACGACCTCGAGACGGTGAAGCACCTGCGGAAGTGCCGCGAGGCCATCGAGCGCGAGATGTCGAAGGTCATCATCGGGCAGAAGGAGGTCGTGCGGCAGGTCGTCATCGCCCTGTTCTGCCGCGGCCACGGGCTCATCGAGGGCGTCCCCGGCCTCGCCAAGACCCTGCTCGTCAGCACGATCAGCAAGGTGCTCCGCCTGAAGTTCAAGCGGATCCAGTTCACCCCCGACCTCATGCCCAGCGACATCACGGGCACCGAGGTCCTCGAGGAGGCCGCCGACACGCGCCAGCGGTTCTTCAAGTTCCTGAAGGGCCCGATCTTCACGAACATCCTGCTCGCCGACGAGATCAACCGCACGCCCCCCAAGACGCAGGCCGCGCTACTCGAGGCCATGCAGGAGCACCGGGTCACCGCCGGCGGCACGACGTACGACCTGGAGCTCCCGTTCTTCGTGCTCGCCACCCAGAACCCCATCGAGCAGGAGGGCACCTACCCGCTGCCCGAGGCCCAGCTCGACCGGTTCATGTTCCACATCAAGATCGGCTACCCCGCCCGCGAGGAGGAGGTCGACATCGTCCTCGCCACGACGCGCGACGCCGAGACGGACGTCAAGCCGGTGCTCTCCGGCGAGGACGTGCTCGAGCTGCAGGGGGTCGTGCGGCGAGTGCCGGTGAGCCGCCACGTGGCGACCTACGCCTCCCTCCTCGCCCGGGCCACGCGGCCGAAGACGCCCGAGGCGCCGGACTTCGTCAACGAGTGGCTGGCGTGGGGCGCGGGGCCCCGGGCCGCGCAGTACATGGTCCTCGGCGCCAAGGCCCACGCCGTGCTCGACGGCCGGGTCAACGTGACCTGCGCCGACGTCCGGGCCATGGCGCCCCCCGTCCTGCGCCACCGGCTGTTCACGAACTTCAACGCCGATTCCGAGGGCGTCACGGTGGACGACATCATCGAACGCGTCCTCCGCACCGTTCCCGAGCCCTCGGAGAAGGATTACCAGCGGTGAAGTACCGCTATCTCGACCCGAAGGCCCTGACGCGGCTCATGAACCTGCCGCTCATGGCCCGCGGCGTCGTGGAGGGCTTCATCTCCGGACTCCACCGCTCCCCCTTCCACGGATCCTCGGTCGAGTTCGCGGAGTACCGGAAGTACGTCGCCGGCGACGACCTGAAGCACCTCGACTGGAAGGCCTTCGGCAAGACCGAGAAGCTGTATGTGAAGCTGTTCGAGGAGGAGACGAACCTCCGCGCCCACCTGCTGCTCGACACGAGCGCCTCCATGGGCTACGCCTCCTCGGGCGTCCGGAAGGCCGACTACGGGGCATTCCTCGCCGCCTCCCTCGCCTACCTGATGATCCGGCAGCAGGACAGCGTCGGCCTCGCCACGTTCGACCACCGGATCCGCACCGTCCTGCCGCCCGGCGCCGGCGCGCCGCACCTCCGGGAGATCCTGACCCAGCTCGAGCGGGCGAAGCCCGGCGAGACGACGGGCATCGCCAAGCCCCTGCACGACGTGGCGGAGATGGTAAAGCGGCGCGGGCTCATCGTCCTCGTCTCGGACCTCTTCGACGAACCCGCCGAGGTCATGCGCGGGCTCCTCCACTTCCGCCACCGCCGGCACGAGGTCATCGTCTTCCACCTCGTGGACCCCGACGAGGTCTCCTTCCCCTTCCGCGGGCTCACCTCGTTCAAGGACCTCGAGACCGGGCAGCGCATGGAGGTGCTGCCGGAGGCCGTGCGGAACGAGGTGCGCGACGCCTTCGCGGCCTTCGTGGACGGCTACCGGAAGGCCTGCGCCGAGGCCCGCATCGAGTACGTCCTGGCCGACACCTCCGTCCCCTTCGAGACGCTCCTGGCCGCCTTCCTCACGAAGCGCGCCCGGCTGGGGTGAGGGGCCGATGGGGATCTCCTTCCTCAACCCACTGCTGCTCGCGGGACTTCTCGCCGCGGCGATCCCCGTCGTCCTCCACTTCCTCAACCGCCGGCAGGCGAAGATCCTCCCCATCTCGACGCTCCGCTTCCTCCGCCTCGTCCCGGCGAAGACGCTCAGGCGCAAGCGCCTCGAGGAGTACCTCCTGCTCCTCGCGCGCGTGCTGCTGTTCGCCCTCCTCGCCCTTGGCGCGGCGCGGCCCGTCCTCACCGACGCGCGGGCCGGCGGCGGCGCCACCGCCACGGCGATCGTCCTCGACGACTCGTACTCCATGGAGACGCGGGCCGACGGCGTGACGCGGTTCCAGGAGGCCGTCGAGGCCTCGCTCCGCACCCTGCGGACGCTCGCCGCCGGCGACCGGGCCGCGCTCCTCGTCGCCTCGGACCCCGAGGCGGAGACGTTCACCTCGGACCTGCCGGCGCTCCGCCGGCGGCTCTCCGCCGCCCGCCCCTCCTCGTCGCCCGCCGACCTGCTGCCCGCGGCGCAGAAGGCCCTCGCCCTGCTGCGCGAGGCGCGGGAGCCGAACCGCGAACTGGTGCTGGTCACGGACCTGCAGCGCCTGGCGGTCCGCCCGCTGGTGGAGCGACTGCCCGTCGAGCCCGAGGATCGCGGCATCTCCGTCCTCCTCCTCGACGTCGGCGCGGAGGCTCCGGCGAACCTCACTCTCGCGTCCGTCCGGGCGGAGGCCGGGATCGCCGTCGCCGGCGAGCCGGCGCGCGTCACCGTGGAGGTCCGGAACTCCTCCGGCCGCGGACTCTCCACCCGGCTCGCGCTCGTCGTCGGGGAGGAGCGCGTGCTGGAGCAGGCGGTGTCCGTGGACGCCGGAGAGACGGCGATGGTCCCCCTCCGGGTCACCGCGGACCTGCCGGGGGCGGAGAGCGGGCGCGTCACCCTCGCCGGCGACGACCTCCTCGCGGACGACGTCCGCCACTTCGCGCTGCCGGTCCTCGCGCGGATCCCCGTCCTCCTCGTCAACGGCGACCCTTCCCCCGTGTCGTGGCAGGACGAGGCGTTCTTCCTGCGCGCCGCGCTGGCGCCCGAGGAGCTCGGCGCGGAGCGCGTGCAGAGCCCGTTCAACGTGAAGACCGTGCCCGCGGAGGCCCTGGGCGGCGAGGACCTCCGCCCCTACCGTGCCGTGATCCTCGCCAACGTCGCGGCCCTCGGCGCGAAAGAGGCCACGGCGCTCCGGGCCTTCGTCCGCTCGGGCGGCGGACTCATGCTGTTCGCCGGGAACCGCCTGCGGCCGGACGAGATGAACCGGAGCCTCTCCGCCGACCCCGCGGAGGGCCTGCTCCCCGCGGTTCTCGGGCCGCCGGCGGACCTCGGCGGGGGCCCGGAGGACCTCGTCCCCCTCGCGGAGTTCGAGGCGGCGCACGCGCTCTTCGCCGACCTCCCCGCCGAGGCGCTCGAGGACCTGCCGCGGATCCACGCCCGGCGGGCGATCTCCGCGGACGCGGGCCCCGCGGGCGGCCGCGTCGTCGCCCGCCTGCGCAACGGCGCCCCGCTCATCGTGGAGAAGACCGTCGGCGCGGGCCGGACGCTCCTCGTCACGGTGACCGCGGACGCCGACTGGACGAACCTGCCGCTGCGCCCGATGTTCCTGCCGCTCCTGCACCGGGCCCTGCTCCTCCTCGCGGGCGGCGAGGCGGGCGCCCGCGCGCACCTCCTCGGAGAGACGGTGAAGATCCCCCCCGCCCCGGAGGCCGACGCGCCGCCCGAGGTCCGCGATCCGGGCGGGGAGATCACGCGGCTGGCGGGTGAGGGCGCGGCCCTCTCCTACGGCCCCCTGAGGGCGTCTGGCGTCTACGCGGTGAAGGGGAGCGGCGCCGGGGACTTCCTGTTCTGCGCGGACCCCGACCCCCGCGAGGGCGACCTCGCCCGCGGGGACCCCGACGCGCTGCGCGACCTGTTCGGCCCCGACCGGTTCCGCCACGTGCGGGGGCTCTCCGCGCTGGAGGCGGAGGTCGAACGCGCGCGGGAGGGCCGGCCGCTCTGGGGGTTCCTCCTCGCCGCCGCCCTCCTCCTCCTCCTGTTCGAGGGCGCCTTCGCCAACCGCCTCGCCGCGGCCCGCGCGGACCGGCCGGCCGCCGGGAAGGAGGGGCCGGCGTGACCTTCCGCTTCGCCGAGCCCTGGGCGCTGCCGTTCGGTCTCCTGATCGCCGCGGCGGCCGTCCTCGCCGCGGTCCTCGCCTCGCGCCTGCTCCGGCCGGCGGCGGCGGTCCCGCTCCGCCGCCGCCTGCTGCTGCTGCGAATCCCCGCCGTGCTGCTGCTCGCCGCCCTCCTCCTCGAGCCGACCATCGCCCGGGAGCGCCTCCGCGGGGAGGACCTCGCGGTCGTCGTGCTCCTCGACCGGTCGGCCTCCATGGCCGTGCCCGACTCCTGGGAGGGCCGCCCGCGCCACCGCGTCGCGGCGGAGTTCCTCTCGGGCCCCGGCACCGGGCTGGCGGATCTCCTCGGGGACGACTTCCGGATCGTGGCGCTCGCCTTCGACACGGCGGCGCGGGCCGCGACGGAGGCGGAGCGGACCGGCGGCCCCCTCCCCTCCGGAAGCCTCACCGACGTGGCGGAGGCCCTGCGGGCCGCGGGCCGCGCCGCTCCCCGCGGCGAGACGGTCGCCGTGGTCCTCCTCTCCGACGGGGCCGACAACGCCGGCGGGGACGCGCGCAACGCCGCGGCGGAGGCCGGCGTGCCGGTGTACGCCGTGGGCTTCGGCTCGCGCGCGGATGCCGGCCGGCGGCGCCGCGACCTCGCCCTCGTCTCCGTGGACGCCCCGGAGACGGCCTTCGCCGGGAACACCGTCGCCGTGGAGGCGGCGCTCCGCTCCTCCGGCTACGACCTCGCCGACCCCGGGAACCGCAAGGTCCGGGTGGTCCTCGCGGAGGGCGACAAGGAGGTGGCCTCGGAGGTGGTCGAGTTCGCCGAGGACGCTCCGGTCCGGGTGGCGCTCCGCTTCGTGCCGGAAGGCCCGGGAACGCGGACTTACAGGATCCGGATTCCGCTGCGGCCCGACGAGGCCGTGGAGGGGAACAACGCCCGGACCTTCCCGCTGGCGGTGCGGGAGCGGAGCGCCTCCGTGCTGTACTTCGACGCCACGATGCGCTGGGAGGCGAAGTTCCTGCGGGACCTCCTCGCCCGCGACGCAGCGTTCTCGCTGACGTCCGTCCTGCACTCCGGCCAGGGGCGGCTCATCGTGAACGGGGACCCCCGCGGGGCGGACCTGTCGCGGGGCCTGCCCCCGGACGCCGCGGGGCTCTCGAACTTCGACGTCGTCGTCCTCGGCGACGTGGCCGCCGACGCGCTGCCCCCGGGGGCGCTCGAGGCGCTCCGCGCGTGGGTGGAGGACGGCGGCGGCCTGCTGACCCTGGGCGGCTACCACGCCTACGCCGCCGGGGGCTACGCCGGGACGCCGCTCGCCGAGGCGCTGCCCGTGTTCCTCTCCGCGGAGGACGGGCAGGTGGAGGAGGCGCTGCGCCTGACGCTGACCCCGGAGGGCCGCGTGCACCCGGCGCTCTCCGGCCTCGAACCGTACTTCGCCGGAAAGGCGCCGCCGTCGCTCGAGGGGATGACGGCGGTGAGGAAGGAGAAGCCCGGTGCGCAGGTGCTCCTGGCGGCGGAGGGCGCCGACGGCGCCCGCCGGGGCATCGTCCTCGCCGCCCACCTCTACGGCGAGGGGCGCGCGGCGGCGTTCACCGGCGACACGACGTGGGTCTGGTACCGCAGCCCCGAGCTCGGAGGCTCCGAGGGGCTCTACCCGCGGTTCTGGGGGCAGGTCCTGCGGTGGCTTCTCGAGGAGGAGCCCGAAGTCGAGCAGGCCGGGGAGCCGGTCGTCACGTTCCCCGACCGTCCGGAGTACCGGCTCGGTGAGACCGCGAAGATCCGCGTGCGGGTCCGCGACGACAAGGGCGCGCCCGTCTCCGACGCCGAGGTGGACCTGGCGCTCGCCGGCCCCGGCGGCAACCGCCGACTGACGCCCCTCCCCCTGCCCCGGGTGCCCGGCCATTACGAGGACCGCTTCCGCGCGCTCGTCCCCGGCGACTACGCGCTGTCCGCCGCGGCGGCGCGGGGCGGCACGGCGCTGGGCCGGGGGACGGCCTCGTTCCGCGTCCTCCCCGAGTCCGTCGAGATGGACGACGTCGATCTCGACGAGGACCTCCTCGGCGGAGTCGCCCGAGCCTCCGGCGGCCGCTACTACCTCGGCTCGCCGTCCGCCGAGGCCGTGGCAGGGGACATCCGGGGCTCGCTCGTCTCTCTCGTGGAGCGGGAGGAGACCGCCCTCGCCGACGCCCCGCTGTTCCTCCTGCTGTTCGTCGGGCTCCTGACCGGCGAGTGGCTGCTCCGGCGCCGGAGGAACCTGCTATGATTCCGGCGAGGATGCCCGCGAGAATCCTGCTGCCGGCCGCGCTCGTGGTCGCCGCGCTGCTCCCTCCCGCCGCGGCCGCGGGGGAGCGCGTCGCGGGGAAGATCGTGTTCTCCGACGGGACGGTGCTGGCAGGGGACATCCGCACCACCGAGGGCAAGCCGCTCCGCCTCATCGAGGCGGGCACCGCGCGCCGCCTCGACCTCGCGCTCCCGGAGGTCTACCGCATCCGCTGCCTGCTCGTCTCCGAGGAGGAGTACCGGGTGTGGCGGTGGGTGGAGGACGGCTCCCGCGAGAAGGTCTACACCGGCGAGACCTACCCCAAGCGCGAGTTCGAGGCGGAGGTCGTGCTCCGCAACGGGGACATCCGCCGGGGCACGCTCGTCGGAGTGCTCTACGTCTACGAGACCGAGGGCGCCAAGCCGAAGCGGGCGATCCTCAAGGACCTCGACCAGGGAGAGGTGGGCGAGAAGCTCACCGACCGGGTCTACGTGGAGTCGGTGACGTTCGAGGGCCCCCCGCCGGAGATCCCCCCGGACGCCTCGATCCGCCTCCTCGTCACGCCGCCGGAAGAACTCGTCGTCGCCCACGCCGTGCCGCGGGAGCGGGACCGGTCGGTGCAGGGCCTCCCCGGCGCGGCGGAGGGCGAGGCGGTGTTCACGGGGCTGCTCCCCGGCACCTACGACCTCGTGCTCTTCACCGAGCGGCGGGTCTGCCTCTCGCTCGCCGCGGGCGCGGGAGGCGCGCCGGCCGACGAGAAGACGCTGGCCGAGATCGCGGCGCGGGTGCGGGAGATCCCCGACTTCTTCACGCGCCAGGAGGTCCTGGCGGCGGCGCGGGACGGGGACAAGGTCCGCGCCCTCGTCTACGCGACCCGCTCGGAGCCGTCCACGATGGGCGGCGAACGGACCTTCCGGCGGTGGGAGCTGTGGGCGATCCGCCGGGGCGGGGACCGCTGGCTCGTGGACTCCCGCATGTTCCTGTTCCGCGACCACGGGGAGGGCCTGCCCGCCCCGCCCGCGGTGACTCTCGTCGCCGGGCTCGGCGGCGTCCGGGTGGACGAGGAGGGCGCCGTGGTACGCTTCGCGGTGCCGGGAACGGAGGACGAATGAGCGCCGGGTACGACCGCATCCTGCGGGCCGTCAGGGCCGCCCGCTCCGCGCTCCGCCAGAGCGAGGTCCTCGCCGGCCTCGGCGTCACCGCGCTAGCGGCGGGGCTCTCCGCCGTCCTCCTCGTCGCCCTCGACAACCTGTTCCGCCTTCCGGCGGGCGCGCGCATCGCCCTCCTCGCCCTCGCCGCGGCGGCCACGATCGCCGCGTTCGTCCGTTTCGTGGTCCGCCCCGCGGCGCGGCCGCTCCCGGACGACGCCGTGGCGGTGCGCATGGACCGCTCCGCCGGGGACGAGGAGAACCGCATCATCAACGCCCTGCAGCTCGGGCGCGAGGCCTCCGCGGACGGGTTCACCTCCGCGCTGGCCCGGGCCGTGGTGGAGCGCGGCGCGGAGGTCGCCTCCCGCTTCCCCGCGCGCCGGGTCGTAGACTTCCGGCGCGTCCTCCGGATGATGGGCCTCGGGGGCGCGGCGGCGCTGCTCCTCGTCCTCTACGGCGCGCTCCTCCCGGAGCAGTTCGCCAACGCCGTGGAGCGGTACGCCCGGCCCACCGCCTTCGTCCCGCCGCTCTCCGACACGCGCCTCGCGGTGGTCCCCGGCGACGCGGCGGTCCTCCGCGGCGAGCCCCTGACCGTCTCCGTGACGGCGTCCGGGGTCCTCCCCTCCTCCGCGCGGATCCTCGTGGCCGCGGACGGCGACTCCGCCCCCTCGGAGATGCTCTTCACCGGGCAGGCGTTCACGTTCACCTTCCTGGCCGTGGACGCGCCCTTCACCTACCGCGTGGAGGCCGGCGACGCCTCCTCTCCCGAGTACCGCGTGGTGCTGGCGGAGCGGCCGGAGGTGAAGCGCCTCACGCTGACCTACCGCTACCCGGACTACCTCGGCCTGCCGCCGCTCGTGGAGCAGGACGCCACGGGCGAGATCCGCGCGCCGGCGGGCACGGTGGTGACGGTCCTCGCCGAACTCACCGGGGAGGTGACGGACGCCGCGCTCACGTTCTCCGAGTCGAAGGCGCGCACGATGCAGCGGGCCGGGGAGCGGACGGTCACGGGGGAGATCGCGGTGGCGGCCTCCGAGACGTGGGCGATCCTCCTCCGCTCGGCCGACGGGCTCGGCAACCGGGAACCCGTCCGGCACCGCATCACGGCGCTGCCCGACGAGCCGCCCCTCGTCGCCCTCACCTCCCCCGCCGGGGACCAGACGGTGACCCTGCCGGCGCGGGTGTCGTTCACCGTGCGCGCGGGTGACGACCACGGGCTCGCGGAGGTCTCCCTCGTCACGCGCCGGGGCGAGAGCGGCGACTTCGCCGTGGTGCGGACATTCCCCGGGGAGGGGCGGCCGGAGAAGGTGGTCACGCACGTCCTCGAACTCCCCGCGGGCGCGCTCGCCGGGGGCGAGGTTCTCACCGTGCGCGCCGAGGCCCGCGACGCCTGCCCGCCCTCCGGGAAGGTCGGCGTGTCCCCGCCCCTGCGCCTGCGCGTGGTGGCGAAGGAGGACCGGGCGGCGGAGGTCGCAGAAGTCCTGGCCGAACTCACCGTCCGCCTGCGGGACCTGCTCGCGAAGGAGCAGGCCCTCGTGCGCGACACGGAAGCGCTGCGGGGCGCGATCACCGCCAGCAGCGTGGCGCTCGGCGGGCTGCCCGCCCGCGCGACCTCGCTGGCGGAGGAGCAGGACGCCGTGGGCGCGGAGATGGGCGCCGTCGGCGCGGCGCTGCCCGTCGAGATCCCCGCCCTCTCCGCGGTGCGCGGCTCCCTCCTCTCGCTCGCCGCCAACGAGGCCGTGGCGGCGTCGCGGTTCCTGAAGGACTCCCGCAGCCGCCGGCTCGTGACGGAGGCCGCCCGGGACCTCGCCGCGGCCCGGGACGAGGAGGGGAAGATCGTGGCCCGCCTCGAGGATCTCCTCGGGATCGTCGAGGCGATGCTCGCGCGCCTGCGCGAGGACCCGGAGGCGTTCCTCGACGAGAAGATGTCGGAGGCCGACCCCGACGCGGCGCTCGAGAACGCGCTGGCGCGGCTCAAGGAGTTCGTCCGGGAGCAGGAGGAGGTCCTCCGGCTCACGCGGGAGCTCGAGAAGAAGGACGTGGACGACTTCACGGACGAGGACAAGGCCCTGCTCGAGAAGCTCGCCGCGCAGGAGTCGGACCTCGCCCGGTTCCTCGAGGACCTGAAGGACGACCTCAGCAAGCTGCCGGACCAGGACTTCTCGAACTCCACGATCCTGAAGGAGCTCATCGAGGCGTACCAGGAGGTCGAACTCGCCGCCGACGCGCTGACCCGCAAGACGGTGGAGATGGCCGTGCCCCGCGAGCAGTCGGGGCTGGAACTCGCCAAGTCGCTGACCGAGAACCTCGAGAAGTGGCTCCCGGACGCCCGCGACAACATGAAGTGGAACATGGAGGAGCTCGACGGCGAGTACCCCGAAATCCCCATGGCCGATCTGCCCGAGCAGCTCGAGGACCTCGTCGGCGACCTCATCGAGGAGGAGGAGCAGCTCGCCGAGGACGCCGAGGACGTCACCTCCGGGTGGGCCGATTCCATCGACAAGGGCGCGGGGTGGGACGTGCTGGACGGCCCCATCTCCAACATGAGCGCGCAGGGGAAGACCGGCAATCAGCTGCCGAACCAGCAGGAGATCGGGGGGAGATCCGGGGAGGGCCGCACGGGCCGCTCCCACGGCGAGATGGTGGAGGGCGAGGCGGACGGCAAGGGGGGCCGCAAGACCCCGACCCGCCTCACGCCGGACGCCTGGGAGGGCAAGTCGGTGCAGGACCGGTCGAAGGACCCGCTCGGCGGCGCCACGGGCGGCGGGAAGCTGGCGGGCGGCGCGGGCCAGGGCCTCGCCGGCCCCCTCCCCCCGCCGGTGAAAGCGGAACTGGGCCGCCTCGCCGGGAACCAGGTCCAGATCCGCCAGCGGGCGGAGACCCTCGATCGGGCCCTGAAGGCCCTGCACTACCCCGACGAGGACCTCTCCCGGTCCACGGTCCTCATGAAGGACCTGGAGGAGGCGCTCGAGGCCGGCGACCTCGAGACCTTCTACCGGAAGCACGGCCTCCTCGTGGAGCAGATGAAGGAGGGGCAGGCCGCGGTGCTCGCCCACTCGCGCACCGTGAAGGACCGCAGCCGGGCCGTGCCGAAGGAGATCCTGCGGGAGGTCGAGAGCGTGGACCTCTCCGCCCTGCCGGAGGGGTACCGCGAACTGCTGCGGGAGTACTACAAGATCCTCTCCCGGGGGCGCTGAGTGCGGCGGGCCGCGCGGCTCTTCCTGCTCCTCGCCTGCGCCACCGCCGCCCGTGCCGGCGACGCCGAGCGCAACCTCCTCCCGAACGGCGGCTTCGAGGAGGGCGCGGCCGGGGCGACGCTGCTGCCCGGCTGGACGGAGGCGGACGGGCTCACGACCTTCTTCGAGAGCGCGGAGGGCCGCGGCCGCGTCCTCCGCATCGACACCGACGTGAACCTCGCGGAGGCCGACGCGCGGTGGCTCGAGATGGGGAAGCCCGCCGGGGAGCGTCCGGCGGCGAGGCCGAAGGGCCCGACGCACCCGCCGAAGTACGACACCGTGGCCGGGACGACCGGGGCCAAGGTCTTCTCGGACTACCACCGGGTGGAGCCCGGCATGCGCTATCGCCTCCGCTTCGCGGCGAAGTCGGATGCGCCGACGATCCTGTTCTTCGTCAAGGGCTACGCGGAGTTCGAGGGCGGGTTCCGCAAGCACTACCAGTGGTACAAGAAGGTCCCGGCGGTCGAGGGGGGCTGGGCGACGTACGAGGGGACGTTCAATCCCACCCTGCGGAGTCCGAAAGTCACCCACATCCGCCTCATGCCCTACGCCTACTGGCCGCCCGGGCAGGCGTGGATCGACGACGTCGAGGTGACCCGCGTCGGCGTGGAGCGGGAGACGGCGCCCGATGCGGCGACGGGCCTGCTCCCGAACGGGGACTTCGCGCGGGCGGACCTGGCGCCGTGGACGGCGGAGGGCCCCGCGGCCCGGGCGGAGATGGGCGAGGCGGGCGGATGCGGCCGCGTGGACGCCGGGGGATCGCTGCTCTCGGGCCGCGCGGCCGTGGAGCCCGGTCACGCCTACCGCGTCACGGCCCGCGTGAAGCCGGCGGGTGCGGTCCTCGAGGTCGTGGCGGAGGGGGTGCTGAAGTTCGAGGGGAGCTGGGTGCCGCTCTCGACGTTCCGCGAGACGTTCCCGCCGGAGGCCGAGGACTGGCTCGACCTCTCGATGACGATCGACCCCGCGGTGAAGGCGCCCCAGGTCACCCACGTCCGCGTCCGTTTCCGCGCGCTCGGGGAGAAGGGCGCGGCCTACGTGGACGACGTGGCCGTGGGCCCGGCCGGCGACGGCGGGGACGAATGACGCGGCGGGCGCTCATCGCGGCGTGCCTGCTCGCCCTCGCGTCCCCCGCGGCGGCGCCGGCCCCGAAGGGGTGGTGGGACCGGGACTTCGCCCGGCGGGTGCGGGTCATCCTCGCGGACCGGCAGGAGTGGCCGGACGCGCCGGCGGCGCGCCTGTCGCTGGCCACGGGGGGCTTCGCGAAGGCCGACGGCGCGGACGTCCGCGTCGTGGGGGCGGACGGGAACGAAGTGCCGCGCGCGGTGGCCGCGGCGGGCCCCGGCGATCTCCTGGAGGTCGTCTTCCCCGTGGCGCCGGGCGCGGCGGAGTGGTGGGTGTACTTCGGTTCGCCCGCGGCCGCGGCGCCCGCGAAACCCTACGTCCCGGACCGCGGCCTCCTCCTCGTCACGCGCGCCCGCGCCTCCGGTCAGCCCACGGACTGGCCGGCCATGGAGCGGATCCTCGAGCGCTCGACGACGGTCTTCGGCGGCGGTTACCGGCGCCAGGTGTTCGATTCCGAGAACCCGTTCGGCCCCTCCGACGACTTCGTCTCGGAGTACCGGGGGTTCCTCGACTGCCCGGCCGGCGGGGCCTACGTGTTCTACACGGCCTCCGACGAGGCCTCCTTCCTGTTCGTGGCGGACCGCCTCGTGGCGCAGTGGCCGGGGTGGCACGACGCCGGAAAGGGGGCGTGGGGGGAGTTCAAGGGGACGATCGACCTCGAGGCCGGCCGGCACCCGTTCCGCTACGTCCACGTGGAGCGCAGCGGGCCGCAGGTCATGGCGGCGTACTGGCAGCCGCCGGGGCGGCCGAAGCCGGAGATCATCCCGCCGGCGGCGTTCCCGGGGTTCCGGGAGGCGGAGGCCGTGGCCACGGAGTCCCGCGACGCCGAGCAGGCGGCGGACTTCTCCTTCCGGCCCTCCGCGAAGTGGGGTCTCGAGGACCGCGTGTACACGGCAGTCACCTTCAAGGCGTTCCCGCTCTCGGAGCGGGCGCGCTACCGGTTCGACTTCGGTGACGGGACGCAGGGCGAGGGGCCGATCGCCACCCACGTGTACCTGCGCGGGGGCGAGTACCTCGTGTCGCTGAGGGTCGCCGCCGGCGGCGGCGAGGACCTCGCGGTGCACACCGTGCGCGTGTCCGGCGAGTGGACGCATCTCGATCGCGAGGACCCCGACGTGCTGGCGCGGTTCGCGGGGCTCGTGGCGGCCTACCCCGGCGAGAGCCTCTCGGCGGAGGACCTCGAGCGGGCGGAGTTCCTCCTCGCGGAGGCCGGCCGCACGGACGACCGGGCGGTCCTCCTGCGCGGGGCGGTGGAGAAGGGCGCCGGGCTGGCCCCGGGCCCCCGGTTCGCGGCCGCCATGCGGCTCGGCGATCTCTGCCGGGACGTCCGCCGCGACCTCGAGGGCGCGTCGTGGGCCTTCAAGCGGGCGTCCGAGACCACGGAGCCCGGCCCGCGCCTCGAGGGGCAGGTGGCGCTGGCGGAGGCGTGGCTCGAGCTCGGCGGCGACGCGGGGGCGGCGCGGCGCCTGCTCGAGAGCGTCGTCGGCTCGCTCGGGGACCGGCCTTCGGACGCCGCGCGGCGAGCCTGGCTCCGGGTCGGGGACGCGCGGATGATCGCCGGCGAGGGGGCGGCGGCGCGGGAGGCCTACGGGAAGGCCCTGGCCCTCGCGGGCGGCGCCGAGAACGCAGAGCGAGTCCTCCGCAAGGCGGGGGCGGCCCGTTCGGCGCTCACCGCCCTCGAGACGGGGGACCTGCCGCACGCGGCGGAGCACCTGCGGGCCTGGGAGTGGCAGGACCCGATGGACCGGTTCCTCGGCTTCCACCGGATCGTGAAGGCGAAGACCCACCGGGCGCGCGGGGAGCCGGCCCTGGCGGAGCGCGAACTCGCGGCGCTGCTCGCCGGGAACCCGGAATCCGAGTATGCCGACGAGGCGCTCTACGTCCTGGCGGAGACCGCCCGCGCCGCCGGCCGCCCCGCCGACGCCGACGCCTACCTCGACCGCCTCCGCCGCGACTACCCCTGGTCCCCCCTCTCCCGCTGACCGCTGCCCCTCAGACCGGTGCCAGGTCAGATTCTAAGGACTTCGACGGGCCTCAGTCCGCGCAGCGGCCGATCGAGGAGTCCTCAGAATTTGACCTGGCACCAGCGTATGGGCTCAGACCGGTGCCAGGTCAGATTCTAAGGACTTCGACGGGCCTCAGTCCGGGCGGCGGCAGATCGGGGAGCCCTCAGAATTTGACCTGGCACCAGCGTTAGGGCTGTTCCGGCTATCCGCGCGGGGAGCGGGGGCTTCCCTGCCGATATAACTGCTAAGGCATGCTCTTGTCCGAGGTCTTCTCTCTGTTTCGCGGAAGGGACCGGCTCATCGCCGGCTCCCTCGTGGCGCTGTCGCTGCTCGGCGCCCTGCTGGAGATGGCCGGCGTCGCCCTCGTCATGCCGTTCATCTCGCTCCTGAGCCAACCGGACCTCCTGACGACGAGGGAGTCCTTCCGGCGTCTGGGGGAGTTCCTCGGCGGGGGCGGCCACTCGGCGGTGCTCGTCCGGCTCGGGGTCGTCCTCGTCCTGTTCTTCCTCGGCAAGAACGTCCTCCTCGGTGTCTCCGTCTTCTTCCAGAACTCCTTCCTGTACCGGAAGATGCGCGAGGTGGCGCACCGGCTCTTCCTCGCCTACCTGCGCGCCCCCTACCTCTACCACCTGTCCCGCAACACGGCGGAGCTGCAGCGCAACATCAACTCCGACGTCCCGGTCATGTTCAACTGGGTCGTCGTCCACACGTTCGTCCTCGTCGGGGACGTCTTCGTGGTGACGGTGGTCACCGCCCTCCTGTTCACGGTGGACGCCCTCGCCTGCGCGGCCGTCCTGGCGCTGTTCCTCCTCGTGGCCGTGGTCTTCTTCCGGCTGTTCCACGGCCGCACGGAGCAGTTCGGACAGATGGAGCAGGCCGCCTTCGGCCGCATGATCCGCTGGGTCACCCAGGGACTCGGCGGGGCGAAAGAGACACGGGTCCTCGGCCTGGCCCCCTTCTTCCTGTCCGAGTTCGACCGCAGCAACCTCGAGTACGCGCGGGCGCGGCGGCGCGTGCTCACGCTGAACGAGGTCCCCCGGCTCCTCTTCGAGACGGTGGCCGTGGGCGGCATCCTCGCCATCGTCCTCCTCGCCCTCTCCCGCGGGCGCGAGGCGCGGGAGGTGCTGCCGGTCGCGGCGGTCTTCGCCGCCGCGGCGTTCCGCCTCATGCCGGCGATGAGCCGGATCGTCCGGTCGCTGAACCTCATCCGGCACTTCCGTCCGTCCCTGCGGGTGGTCCTCCGCGACCTCGGGGAGCTGCGGAGCATCGAGGAGGAGCCGGCACCCGAGGGCGGCCCGCCGGTCCCGCTCGAGCACGCGGTCGCGCTCGAGGACGTGTGGTTCTCCTACCCCGGCCGCGAGGAACCGGTCCTCGCGGGCGTCACCGCGCGCGTCACGAAGGGCTCGATCGTCGGCTTCGTCGGCGCCTCCGGGGCGGGGAAGACCACGCTGGTGGACCTCATGCTCGGCCTCATCCCCCCCAGCCGGGGCCGCGTGACGGTGGACGGGCAGGACATCGCCGGCCGCCTCGCGACGTGGCGGCGCTCCTGCGGCTACATCCCGCAGTCCATTCACCTCCTCGACGACTCGGTGCGGCGGAACGTGGCTCTCGGCATCCCCGACGAGGGGATCGACGACGACGCCGTGTGGCGGGCCCTCGGCGCGGCCCGCCTCGAGGAGTTCGTCCGCGGCCTGCCCGCGGGGCTCGCCACCGTCATCGGCGAGGGCGGCGCCCGCCTCTCCGGCGGGCAGCGCCAGCGCATCGGCATCGCCCGCGCGCTGTACCGCGATCCCGCGGTCCTCGTGCTCGACGAGGCGACCTCGGCCCTCGACGCGGAGACCGAGCGCGGCATCGCGGAGACGATCCACTCCATGCGCGGCGCCCGCACGGTCGTCGTCATCGCCCACCGGCTCACCACCGTCAGGCGCTGCGACCGCCTCTTCTTCCTCGATCGCGGCCGCGTGGCGGCCGAGGGCACGTTCGAGGCGCTCGTCGCGGCCTCGGAGGACTTCCGCCGTATGGCCCAGGTGGCCGCGGAGCCGCCCACCGGCGGCGGGGAGGCCTGACATCTTCCGCGAGAACCACCACTACGGCCACTCGACCGTCCTCGCCGCATACTGCGGCCTGCCGCGGCCGCGCACGATCCCGGGAGTCGTGCAGCACGGTTGGCAGCCCGGCACCGGCGCCTCCTCCGATCGGCCGCCCGGACGCACGTGGCTGCGGTTCGTATGGTCGAGGCGGAACCTCGCCCGCTGCCGCGAGGAGGGGGTGACGAACGCCGTGCCCATCGGCGCGCCGTTCCTGTACCTGCCCGCGCCGCGGCCCGCCCCGCCGAAGCACCCCGCGGGGCTGGTCGCCTTCCCCTTCCACGGCTGGGAGAAGGGCGACCTGCCCGACGTGGAGCGGACCTTCCGGGAGTACGCGGAGACGCTGCGGGCCCTGCGGGCCGAGGGCCACTCCCCCATCACGGTGTGCCTCTACCACCGCGAGCACGCCATCGAGGCCGTGCGGAGGGTGTTCGAGGAGCAGGGCTTCCCGGTGGTCACCGCGGGACCGCGGGACGACAACCCCGGTTTCCTGCCGTTCCTCCGCGACCTGATCCTCGACCACGCGACGGCGACCGCCAATCGCATCGCCACCGGCGCCTTCTACGCCCTGTCCCTCTCGCGCCCCTTCTTCCGCGCCGGTCCGCCGGTGGGCTTCGGCGAGGAGGCGCTGCGCTACCGGGAGTTCGAGGACCGGGAGTTCCCCATGCTCCGGAAGGAGGCCTTCGCCGGCCGGGTGGAGAAGGCCGTGGGGGACGAGGAGCTCGGCGCGGAATTCCGCCTGCCGCCGGAGACCCTGCGCGAGCTCTTCGGCTGGTCCGGCCGCGGGCTCCTCTCCCGCGGCGGGCGCGCGATCGAGATCGGCGGCGTCAAGGCGGCCCGGGCCTGCTTCCGGGCCGCGCGGCGCCTCGCCGGGGGCCGCCGCCGATGACCGCCGCGCCCCCGCTGGTCTCCCTCGTCGTCATCACCCGCAACCGGGCGGAGGAGATGGCCGCCCACGCCGCGTCGCTGTTCGCGCAGACGCACCGCCCCCTGGAGATCGTCTTCGTGGACGACGCCTCCACGGACGGCACGCCGGCCGCGCTCGCCAGCCTGGCGGCCTCCGCACCCGCCGGCGTGGCGGTCCGCCTCGTGCGCAACGAGAGGAACCTCGGCATCGGCGGCGCCCGCAACGCGGGCATCCGCGTCGCCCGCGGCGACGTCATCGCCTTCACCGACGACGACTGCGAGGCGGAGCCGACGTGGCTCGCGGCGCTCGCGTCCACGTTCGACCTCGCGCCGGAGATCGCCGTCGCGGGCGGCCGCGTGAAGGAGCCGCCGTCTCCGTCGCTCGTGCAGAAGGCGGCGGAGGGCCTGTACTTCCTCGGGATCGAGGAACGGGACGTGCCGGCGGTCATCGGCTGCAACATGGCCTATCGGGGGGACTTCCTCCGGGCCCATCCGTTCGACGAGGAATCGCACTACGGGGACGACCTCGACCGCTGCTTCTCCGCGCGGGCGCTGGGCTTCCGCGTGCGCTACAACCCCCGGGCGGCGGTGACCCACCATCACCGCCGTAGTCTCCGGTCATTCCTGGGGCAGCAGTACCGGCGGGGGAAGGGATCCGTGTGGGTGCGCCGGAAGCACCGCCGCGGGCTGTGGCCCCGGAAGAACTGGGTGGCGCTCCTCGCCCTGGCCTCCCTGCCGGCGGCGGCGCTGCTTCCGGCTCCCTTCGCGACCGCCGTGCCGGCGGCCGCGTTCGCGCTCTTCGCGCTGCAGGTCCTCGCCCTCGACCTGACGAGGGGCCGCACGGCCGGCACGTCGGTGCGCATGCTCCCCCTGAGCCTCGTCGGCTACTCGGTGGAGCTCGCGGGCGCGGTGGTGGCCCTCCTGCGGGGAGGGCGGCAGCGGTGAGCGACGGGGACCGGCGGTGGACGGCAGGCGCGCCCTCGTGGCGGGCGTGAGGGCTTGGTAGGATCTGGACACAGCCATCGAGGCGAAGGAGGGTGGTCCTTGGGCAGCGGCGGAAAGGTGCTCGTCACGGGCGCCGATGGGTTCATCGGATCCCACCTCACGGAAGCCCTCGTCGCGCGGGGCCGCGCCGTCCGCGCGATGGTGCTCTACAACTCATTCTCCTCCTGGGGCTGGCTGGACGCGCTGCCTCCCGGCGTGCTCTCCGCCGTGGAGGTGGTGGCCGGCGACGTGCGCGACCCGGATTCCGCCGCGAAGGCGGTCCGGGGCTGCGACACCGTGCTGCACCTCGCCGCGCTCATCGCGATCCCCTACTCGTACGAGGCCCCGTCCTCCTACCTGGAGACGAACGTCGCCGGGACCCTGAACTTGCTGCGAGCGGCACGCGACTCCGGCGTGGCGAAGTTCGTGCAGACCTCCACCAGCGAGGTCTACGGCTCGGCGCGGCGGGTGCCGATCGACGAGGAGCACCCCCTGTCGCCGCAGTCACCCTATGCCGCGTCGAAGGTCGGCGCGGATCAGATGGCCCTGTCGTTCTACCGCTCCTACGGGCTGCCGGTGGCGGTCTGCCGGCCCTTCAACACCTATGGCCCCCGGCAGTCCGCGCGGGCGGTGATCCCGACGATCGTGACGCAGCTCGCCGCCGGCACCCGCGAGGTCCTCCTCGGGGCGCTGCGCCCGACGCGCGACTTCTCCTACGTGACGGACACCGCGGCCGGCCTCATCGCCGTGGCGGACTCGGACCGGACCGTCGGGGAGGTCGTCAACCTCGGCAGCGGCCACGAGGTGAGCATCGCCGACCTCCTCACGACCATCGCGTCCCTGATGGGCGTCGAGGCGCGGGCGGCCACGGAGAGGGAGCGCGTCCGTCCGGAGGCCAGCGAGGTGGACCGCCTGCTCGCCGACCACGGGAAGGCGACCCGGCTGACCTCCTGGCGCCCGGAATACGCGGGGGCCGAGGGGCTCGCCCGGGGGCTGAGGCGCACCATCGCGTGGTTCGCCGACCCGGCGAACCTCGCCCGCTACCGGCCGGGGAGGTACGAGGTCTGATGGCGACCAGGCTGACGCAGTTGTCCGAGAGCACTACCGCCCTTCGCGGCCGGCCCGGGAGGTACGAGGTCTGATGGCGACCAGGCTGCCGCAGCTGCCCGAGAGCATCGCCGCGCTTCGCTGCCGGCCCGGGAGGTGCGAGGTCCGATGGCCAGGCTAGTCGTCAGCGGGTTCGTGGAGGCGCTCGAGGCCTGCCTGCCGTCCGGACGGCGGCCCATCGGCCTCCATGAACCGGACTTTTCGGGTCGTGAATGGGAGTACGTGAAGGAGTGCCTCGACACCGGCTGGGTCTCTTCCGCCGGCCGGTTCGTGGACCGGTTCGAGTCCGACCTCGCGACGTACTCCGGCGCGCCCCACGTCGTGGCGACCGTGAACGGCACCGCGGCGCTCCACACGGCGCTGATGCTCGCCGGCGTCATCCCCGGCGACGAGGTCCTGGTCCCCGCCCTGACGTTCGTGGCGACGGCCAACGCGGTGGCCCACTGCGGGGCGGTGCCGCACTTCGCGGACAGCGAGCGGGAGACGCTGGGGCTCGACCCGGACGCCCTCGAGGCCCACCTCGCCGCGATCGCCGTGACACGCGAGGGCCGGACGACGAACTCGCGCACGGGCGCCCGGATCCGGGCCTGCGTGCCGATGCACACCTTCGGCCACCCGGTCCGGGTCGAGCGCCTGCTCGCGGTCTGCGCCGCGCGCGGGATCGAGGTCGTGGAGGACGCGGCGGAGGCCATCGGCTCGTTCCGCGCCGGGCGGCACGCCGGCACGTTCGGACGCTGCGGCATCCTGTCCTTCAACGGGAACAAGACGGTGACGACCGGCGGGGGCGGGGCGATCCTCACCGCCGATGCCGACCTCGCCGCCCGCGCGAAGCACCTGACGACGACCGCGCGCCTCCCCCACCGGTGGGAGTTCATCCACGATGCGGTGGGCTACAATTACCGCATGCCCAACCTCAACGCGGCGCTGGGCGTGGCCCAGATGGAGGCCCTGCCCGCGATGCTCGCGAGGAAGAGGGCGCTCGCCGACCGCCTGCGGTCCCGCCTCGCCGGCCTCCCCGGTGTCTCCTTCGTGGACGAACCCCCGTCCTGCCGCAGCAACTACTGGCTGAACGCGGTCCTCCTCGACCCCGATTCCGCGGACCTCCGGGACGAGGTGCTCGCCGCCACCGCGGACCGCGGGCTCATGACCCGGCCCTGCTGGACCCTGATGCACCGGCTCCCCATGTACCGGGCCTGCCCCCGCGCCGCGCTGCCCGTGGCGGAGGACCTCGCGGCCCGCCTCGTCAACCTGCCGAGCAGCGCATCCCTATGATCCACTCCCGGCGGAACCCATGAGTCCCCGCACCTTCCTCATCGCCGAGGCGGGCGTGAACCACAACGGGTCCCTCGACCTCGCCCGGCGGCTCGTGGCGGAGGCCGCCGCAGCCGGTGCGGACGCCGTGAAGTTCCAGACTTTCCGCGCCGATCGGCTCGTCACCCGCCGGGCGGCGAAGGCCCCCTACCAGGAGCGGACGACGGGCTCCGGGGAAGGGCAGCGCGAGATGCTGCGGCGGGTCGAGCTCTCGGACGAGGACCACGCCCGGCTCTGCGCGGCGTGCCGGGAGGCGGGGATCGAGTTCATGTCCTCGCCGTTCGACCTCGAGAGCCTCGCGCTGCTCGCCACCCTCGGCGTCCAACGCCTGAAGGTGCCCTCCGGCGAGATCACGAACCTGCCGCTCCTCGTCGCCGCCGGGCGGCAACGGGCCGACGTCATCGTCTCCACGGGCATGGCCACGATGGCGGAGATCGAGGAGGCGCTCGGCGCGCTGGCCTTCGGAGCGCACGATCCCCCGGAGGCGCCGTCGCGGCCGGCGTTCCGGGCGGCGTTCCGCTCCGCCGAAGGGCGCCGCCGGCTCGGGGAGCGGGTGACTCTGCTCCACTGCACGTCCGAGTACCCGACGCCGCCGGCGGACGTGAACCTCGCGGCGATGGCGGCGATGCGCCGGGCGTTCGGGCTCCCCGTCGGCTACTCCGACCACACGTGCGGGATCGCCGTCTCCGTGGCGGCGGTGGCCCTCGGCGCGACGGTCATCGAGAAGCACTTCACGCTCGACCGGAGCCTGCCGGGCCCCGACCACGCCGCCTCGCTCGAGCCGTCCGAGCTGCGCGACCTGGTGCGGGCGGTGCGGGAGGTGGAGCAGGCCGTCGGCGACGGGGAGAAGCGCCCCGCGGCCGGCGAGGCCGCCAACCGCGCCGCGGCGCGGAAGAGCCTCGTCGCCGCCCGCCCGGTGCGGCAGGGCGAGGCGTTCACCGAGGAGAACCTCGCCCTGAAGCGGCCGGGGACGGGCATCCCGGCCACGGAGTACTATGACTACCTCGGCCGCGCGGCGGCCCGGGACTACGACGTCGACGAGGCCATCGAACCGTGACTACACCCGTGATCGTGCTGGGTTCCGGAGGACACGCCCGGGTGCTCCTCGAGGCGCTCTCGGCCGGCGGCCGGCCGGTCCTCGGCGTCCTCACGCTCGACCGGGCCCGCTGGGGGGGCCGCCTGCTCTCCGTGCCCGTCCTCGGCGGGGACGAGCGCCTCGCGGAGCACCCGCCCTCGACCGTCCGCCTCGTCAACGGCATCGGCTCCACGGGCGACCCCACGGCCCGGATCGCCGCGCAGGAGCGCGCCGCCGCCGCCGGCTACCGTTTCGCCGCCGTCGTCCACCCCTCGGCGGTCGTGTCGCCCTCGGCGAGGATCGACGACGGCGCGCAGGTGCTCGCGGGGGCGGTGGTGCAGGCCGGCGCCCGCGTCCGGGAGGGCGCCATCGTGAACACGCGGGCCTCCGTGGATCACGACGCCGACGTGGGCGCCTTCGCCCACGTCGCCCCGGGGGCGGTGCTCTGCGGCGACGTGAAGGTCGGCCGCGGCAGCCACGTGGGCGCGGGCGCCGTGGTCATCCAGGGCCTCGCCGTCGGCGCGGGTGTGCTGGTGGGTGCGGGCAGCGTCGTCGTGGAGGACGTCCGCCCGGGAGCGCGGGTCAGGGGCAACCCGGCGCGGGAGTTCGGCGCATGAGCGACTACACCAGGGCCCTGGTCGGGCCGCAGGACACGCTCCGGGACGCCATCGCCGCGATCGACGCCGCCGGGACGCAGATCGCGCTCGTCGTCGCGCCGGGCCGCCGCCTCCTCGGCGTGCTCACCGATGGCGACGTGCGGCGGGCGCTGATCCGGGGGACGGACCTCGCCACTCCCGTGGAACGTCTGATGAACCGCTCGCCGGTCACGGTCTCCGCCGGCCTGCCGGCGACCGAGGCTCTGGCGATCCTCACGGCCCGGGGCATCCACCAGCTGCCGGTCCTCGGCCCCGACGGCACCGTGACGGGGCTCCTCGACCTGCGGGACGTCCTGGCGGAAGTCGGGAAGCGCAACACATGAAGGACTGGCGAAAAGCGGTGGTGTCGCCGGAGTGCACGATCCGCGCCGCGATCGAGCGGATGGACGCCTCCGCGGTGCAGGTCGCCCTCGTCGTCGACGGGGGCCATCGCCTGCTCGGCGTGGTCACCGACGGCGACGTCCGGCGGGCCGTCCTCCGCGGAACCGATCTCGGGGCGCCGGTGGCGGGCGTCATGTGCCGGACCCCCGTCACGGCCCGCCCGGAGACGTCCCACGAGGACCTGCTCGCGCTGATGCTCAAGAAGTCGCTGCGGCAGGTCCCCCTCGTCGACCGGGACGGCCTCCTGCTGGGCCTGAAGCGCCTCGAGACGCTGCTGCGCATCGTCCACCGGGACAACCTCGTGGTCCTCATGGCGGGCGGACGGGGACAGCGGCTGGCCCCGCTGACGGCGGACTGCCCGAAGCCCATGCTGCGGGTCGGCTCCCGCCCGATCCTCGAGACGATCCTCGCCCACTTCGTGCGCTACGGTTTCCGGCGCTTCGTCATCGCCGTGGGCTACCTCGGCCACGTCGTGCGCGACCACTTCGGCGACGGCTCGCGGTTCGACGCGGAGATCCGCTATGTGACCGAGGAGAGCCCCCTCGGCACCGCCGGCGCGCTGTCGCTCCTGCCGGAAGCGCCGGGGAAGCCGTTCTTCGTGATGAACGGAGACCTCCTGACCACCGTGAACGTCCTGAGCCTGCTCGACTACCACCTCGATCACCGGAGCGAGGCGACGATGTGCGTGCGGGAGTACGACCTTACGGTGCCCTACGGCGTCGTGGAGACGGACGGCACGGGGATCCTCTCGATCGCCGAGAAGCCCGTGCAGCGGTTCCTCGTCAACGCGGGCATCTACGTCCTCGAGCCGTCCTGCCTCCGGTTCGTCGCGCGCGGGGCGCCGGCCTCGATGAACGAGGTGTTCGCCGCCGTGGTGCGGGAGGGCGGGCGGACCGCCGCCTTCCCCCTGCGCGAGTACTGGCTCGACGTGGGGCGCCCGCCGGACCTCGAACGGGCGAGGCAGGACTACCCGGAGGTGATGCCGTGATCGGCGCCCGGAGCGTCCTCGCCGTGGTGCCCGCCCGAGGCGGTTCGCGGGGCGTGCCGCGCAAGAACCTGCGGCTCCTCGCCGGGCGGCCGCTGATCCTCCACACCCTCGACGCCGCCCATGCCTCGCGGCACGTGGACCGCACCGTCGTCTCCACGGAGGACGACGAGATCCTGCGCGTGGTCCGCGCGCACGGAGGCGACGCGCCCTTCACGCGGCCCGCGGACCTCGCCCGGGACGAGACGCCGACGATGGCCGTCGTGCGCCACGCGATCGAGAGCCTTTCCGCGCGCTACGACTACACCGTGGTCCTGCAGCCCACCTCCCCGCTGCGGACGGCCGAGGACATCGACGCCTGCCTCCTGCGCTGCGAGCGCGACGACGCGCCGGCGTGCGTGTCGGTCTGCCCCGCGGTCCCCCACCCGGCCTGGGTGTTCTCCCTCGGAGCGGGCGGCCGCCTCGTCCCCGTCCTCGGGGGCGACCGGCCCGTCCGCCGGCAGGACCTGCCGCCCGCCTTCGCCCTCAACGGCGCGGTGTACGCGGCCCGCACGGGCTGGCTGCTCGCCACGGGCTCGTTCCTCGCGCCGGAGACGGTGGCCCACGTCATGCCGCGCGAGCGTTCCGTGGACGTGGACGACGAGACCGACCTCCTCGTCTGCGAGGCGCTGCTCAGGCCCGAGGCCCCCGGCGCCCGATGATGAACCGAAGGAGGATCGAGTTGGGTCTCCGTCACGCCGCGCTCCTGCTCCTGCTCGCGGTGCCGCGCCTCGCGTCGGGGGAGGTTCCCGAGGAGGTGAGGGTGCGGCGCCGCGCCATCGAGGTCCGCTACGCCGCCCTCCTCATGGAGGCGGCGGAGGAGGCCCGGAAGGCCCGCGCCTCCGACCTCGCCCGGGAGGCCTTCACCCGCGCGGAGACCCTCGACCCGGGGAACGAGGCGGTCCTCGCGTTCGATCCCGACGCGCCGGTCGGTCCCGGCCGGCCGGACGCCCGCCGGGCCGACGCCCTCGCCCGGCGCCTCGCGGAGATCCGCACCGCGGAGGCGAAGGAGCGCCTCGCCCTCGCCCTGTGGTGCGACGGCGAAGCCTATGCCGACGAGTCCCTCGAAGAGGCTCGCGCCGCCCTCGACCTCGCGCCGGGTCCGCTCGCCTTCGACGAGGAGGGCGTCCTGTCCGATCCCGCGCTGGGGACCCTGCCCAAGTCCCTCTCCATCTCGCTCCTCGACGGGTTCGAGGTGTTCGGAGGGCGCCTGGTGCCGCTCTCCGCCGTCCCCGAGCAGATCCCCTGGAAGCAGGGCTGGACGCTCGAGACCGAGCACTTCCTCGTGAAGACGAACGTCTCCGGGGCCATCTGCCGGACCATGGGCCGCGCGCTGGAGGCCGCCCGCACGCTGTACGAGGAGCAGACCGGACTCGCGGTGTCCGCGCGGATCACGGTTTACGTGCTCGCGAAGCGGAGCGCCTACGAGGAGTACCTCGTCAAGCTGAAGCAGCCCCGCCCCGCGTCCGACAACATCGGCAAGTGCATCGGGGACTTCTGCGCCGTGGACGGGTCGCGGTCCGAGGAGGAGGTCGTGTCGGTGGCGATCCACGAGGTCGCCCACGGCTGGGTCAACCTCGGCCTCGTCGCCCTGACCGGGACCAGGGGGGCGAGCATGCCCGTGTGGTACTCCGAGGGCCTCGCCACCTTCTGCGCCGGCTTCGGGGGGGACTCGCACTCCTTTCACCTCGGCGCCCTCGACCCCGCCCGCGCCCGCCGGCCGCCTCTCGAACGGCTCAAGGCCCTGCAGCGCCTGCGCCAGGTGCGCCCGCTGGCGGAGTTCCTGGCCACCGTGGATGGGGACACGACGTTCTACCTGCAGGCGTACGGCTTCTACTGGTTCCTCGCCGGCGGGCACGACGAAGCGCTCTCCGCCGCCTTCCGGCGGGCGGTGGCGCGGATGATGAAGGGCGCGTCGGACGACGACTACATCCGCAAGGGGAACGCCGTGTTCGCCGCCGAGATGGGTGACCTCGCGGCCCTCGAAGCCCGGTTTCTCGACTGGCTCTCCGGCCTCGACCTCGCGGGCGAAGCCGCCGGAGACTGACCGGGGGCCGGCCCCGTCGCGGGTACAATCCCGGGATGGACGAGGGCCCGCCGGACGAGATCGACGTGGAGGACGCCCTGCGGCTGGCTTTCGCGCTGCACCAGCGCGGGCAGCTGGTCGATGCGGGCTCCGCCTACGACGCGATCCTCGCCCGCTACCCGGCGCACCCGGACGCCCTGCACTACCGGGGCCTCGCCCGATACCAGACCGGCGACCTCGCGGGCGCTCTCGCCGACCTCCGCGCCTCCCTCGCGGCGGCCCCGGAGAACGCCCACGCCTGGTGCAACCTCGGCAACCTCCTCCGGGCGGCCGGGGACCGCGCGGGCGCCGAGGACGCGGGACGGCGCGCGGTGACCCTCGCCCCGGGGAACCCGGCCGCGCTGAACAACCTCGGCGTCCTCCTCAAAGAGTCGGGCCGGTACGACGAGGCGGAGACCTGCTACCGCCGGGCGGTGGCGGCCGACCCCGGCAACGCCGGGCTGCGGCGGAACCTCGCGCACCTCCTCGCCGGCCGGGGCCGGCACGAGGAGGCCCTCGCCGAGTACCAGGCCGCGGCGCGCCTCCGGCCGGAGCCCGTGTCGTGGCAGAACCTGGTCAACGCCTGCTACCGCCTCGGCCGTCTCGACCTGGGCCTCGGCTACCTGCGCGAGTGGCTCCGCCGGAACCCGGACGACTCCGCGGCGAAGCACCTCCTCGCCGGCTTCACGGGAGAGCGGGTCCCCCGCCGCGCCAGCGACGCCTACGTCACGGCGGTCTTCGACGAGTTCGCGGACACCTTCGACGACAAGCTGGGCCGGCTCGAGTACCGCGGCCCGGAGGCCATGGCCGCCCTCCTCCGCCGGGTGGTCGGGGAGCCCGCCGGGAACCTGCGGGTCCTGGACGCCGGCTGCGGCACGGGACTCTGCGGGGCGGGGCTCCGACCGTACGCCTCGCGGCTCACCGGCGTGGACCTGAGCCCGCGCATGCTCGCCCGCGCCAGGGCCCGGGGGACCTACGACGACCTCACGGCGCAGGAGATCACCGCGCACCTGTCGGAGCGGCCCGCGGCCTTCGACGCCATCGTCTCCGCGGACACGTTCCTGTACTTCGGCGACCTCGCGCCGCTCTTCGCGGCCTGCGCCCTTTCGCTCGCGCCGGGCGGGCTCCTGGCGTTCACGCTGGAGGACTCGGGCGAGCCGCCGCCCCCGGGCGGCTTCCGGCTGAACCCCAACGGACGCTACGCGCACCACGAGGACGCGGTCCGGGAGGCCCTCCGCGCGGCGGGCTTCGCGGAGGTCGCCACGGAGCGGGTCGCGCTGCGCATGGAGCGGGGCCAGCCCGTCCCCGAGCTGGTCGTGTCGGCCCGGAAGCGCCTCCCGTAGTCCGCCCGCCGGGCGGAGGCCCCGGGGCGCCGCGGGAGCCCGGCCCCGCCGGGCGGGGCGGTGGGCAAGTCGGGCTACCCGCGGTAGGCGGCGAGGATCGAGTCGAAGTCCTCCACGGCCGTGCGGTCACCGGTCATGACCCGGCGGTACAGCATCTGGAACCGGGCCGGCAGGCTCCGCAGGTGGGCGCGGGCGACCGGCGCCTTCCCGGCGTCGAGCCCGGCGTGGGCCAGGAACTTGTACCCGGCGAGCAGGTCGATCGCCATGTCCGCGATGGTCCGGCCCATGAGCTGCGTCAGGTCCCGGTCGCGCGACTCCCGCAGCAGGCCGGCCGCCTCGCGATAGAGCCGGTAGGCATCCTGGAGGACCGGGAGGGCCCATTCGAACCCCGGCGGGGCCGAGGCGCCGTCCGTCAGCGGGGCGAAGATCAGGCGTTCCCCGTGCCGGAGGAGCCCGCCGATGACCCCGGAGATCTGGATCTCCGAGGTGCCCTCGTAGATCGCCGTGATCCGGGCGTCGCGGTACAGGCGCTCCACGGGATACTCGCGGGTGTAGCCATAGCCCCCGTGGATCTGGATGGCCCGGCTCGTGACCCGGTTCGCCATCTCCGCCGCGTAGTACTTCGCCAGCGGCGTCAGGATCTCGCAGCGCTCCTCGACTTCGGCGAGTTCGCGGGTCGAGGCCCGGTCGTCGGGGAGGATCCCCGCCTCCACGCGGCGGGTGAGGCCGTCCCGGGTGTCCACCCACCGGCAGGTCTCGAACACGAGCGCCCGGGCGATCTGGATCTCCCGCTCGCTCTCCACGAGCATCTCCCGGACGGCCGGGAACTGGTCCACCGTCTTGCCGAACTGCTCCCGGGTCTTCGCATACTCCGCGGCCGCGCGCTGGGCGGCCTGCGCGATGCCGATGGCCTGCGCCGCCACCTCCAGCCGCACGGTGTGCATGAGGAACAGCCCGATCCGGGTGAGCCCCTTCCCCCGCTCGCCCACGAGCCACGCCGGCGCGCCGTCATAGGTGACGGCGCAGGTCATGGAGCCGTGGATGCCGAGCTTCTCCTCGAGCTTCGTCACCGTGACGCCGGGCCCCATCTCCACGAGGAACATGGACAGGCCGCGGGCGTCCTTCACGTCGGGCTCCGAGCGGGCGAGGACCATCTGGTACTGCCCGGCGCCGTTGGTGATGAACTGCTTGGCGCCGTGGATCCGCCACAGGCCCGGCTCCTTCTCGTCGGGGACCGCGCGCGTCCGGACGGACCCCAGCGCCGAGCCGAAGTCCGGCTCGGTGAAGGCCATGGCCGCCGTGGCGCCCTTCGCGATGTGGGGCAGGCAGCGCTGCTTCAGCTCCTCGGAACCGAAGCGCTCGAGCAGCTCCCCGCAGGAGCCCATGGCGAAGACGGTCATGAAGGCCGCGTCGGCGCGGGACACCATCTCCACGGCGGCGTTGTACAGGGTCTGGGAGCGTCCCATCCCCCCGTACCGCCGCCCGATGGCGAGGCCCATGAGCCCGAGTTCGGCGAGCTTCACGAGCTCCTCGCGGGTCCGGGCGGCATAGCAGGGCTTGCCGTCGACGAACCGGCAGCCCTCCCGGTCCACCTCCGCCGCGTGGGGAGCGATCTCCGTCGCGGCGACCTCGCCCATGAGGTCGAGGATCATCTCGTTCGTCTCGACGTACTCCTCGAGGCTGCCGGGCGCCTCCGGGTCGTCCGGGGACTTCCGGAAGTCCAGCTCGAGGAGCGGAGCGAGAGTGGCCCAGTCCGCATGGGCGATGTGGAAGCGGAGATCGGGGTTGTCTTTGAAGAAATTGGCCATGGCTCCCTCTTGCCGTGTGCGGGACCGCCGGAACCCGGAGGTTTGTAGTGCGTATAATCGGGCGAATCAAGCATTGGGAGACAACGCCATGAACCGGTCGCTTCCCTTCCTCGCCGCCGCCGTCCTCTTCCTCCTCGCCGGAACCGCCCTCGCGGACGGGTTCATCGTCGTCCCGCCGCACCCGCGGGACCGGCCGGAGGTCCGCACGATCCCCCTGGCCGTCAAGTACCACCGGGTCTCGGTCACGATCAAGGACCAGGTGGCGGTCACCGAGATCGATCAGGTCTTCCTGAACCCGAACCCCTACGAACTGGAGGGGACCTACATCTTCCCCCTGCCCGAGCAGGCGTCCATCTCGAAGTTCTCGATGTACATCGACGACAAGGAGATGCCCGGCGAGCTTCTCGAGCGGGACAAGGCCCGGAAGATCTACGAGGACATCGTGCGGTCGATGCGTGACCCCGCGCTCCTCGAGTACTTCGGCCGCGACATGTTCAAGGCCTCCATCTTCCCGATCCCGGCCCGGGGCGAGAAGCGCGTGCGCCTCTCCTACCAGGAGATCTGCCCGGCCGACGCCGGCCTCGTGCGCTATCGCTACCCCCTGAACACCGAGAAGTTCAGCAGCCGGCCGCTCGAGGACGTGTCCGTGGTCGTCGAGATCTCGGGAAAGCAGCCCATCAAGAACATCACCTGCCCCACGCACCCCGTGGAGGTGGTGAAGAAGAGCGAGACCGAGGCGAAGGTCGGCTACGAGGCGAAGAACGTCACCCCCGACCGCGACCTCATCCTCTACTACTCGATCTCCGAGGCCGAGTTCGCGCTGAACTTCCTCACGCACCGCTCCGTGGCGACCGAGGACGGCTACTTCATGCTGCTCCTCTCCCCCGGCGTGGACACGGGGAAGGCCATCGAGAAGGACGTCTGCTTCGTCCTCGACACCTCGGGGTCCATGCAGGGCAAGAAGATCGAGCAGGCCCGCAAGGCGCTCGCCTTCTGCATCCAGGCGCTGAACGCCGGCGACCGGTTCAACATCGTCACCTTCGCCACCGAGGCGAGGGCGTTCGCGGAGAACCTGCTTCCGGCGGACGCGGCGAACGTGAAGTCCGCCCTGGAGTTCGTGGCGGGCATCAGCGCCCTCGGCGGCACGGCCATCGACGAGGCGCTGGCCCGGGCGCTGAAACTGTCCCCCGACTCCGGGCGCCCGTACATGGTCGTCTTCATCACCGACGGCCTGCCCACCATCGGCGAGACCCGCGAGCCGGCGATCCTCGAGAACGTGAAGCGCGTGAACAAGGGCAACGTCCGCCTCTTCGCCTTCGGGCTCGGCAACGACGTGAACACGCACCTCCTCGACAAGCTGGCCGAGGACAACCGCGGCACGCGCGACTACGTGGCGGAGACCGAGGACCTCGAACTGAAGGTCTCCTCCTTCTACACGAAGATCGCGAACCCGGTCCTCTCCGACCTGGAGCTCACGTTCCCCGGGCTGAAGGTGACCGACGTCTACCCGCGCCGTCTGCCCGACCTCTTCAAGGGCAGCCAGCTCGTCGTGGTCGGCCGATACGGTGAATTCGGCGGCAAGGCCGCCCGGCTCACCGGCAAGGTCGGCGGCGAGGCAAAGGAGATCGCCCACGACGTGACCTTCCCCGAGAAGTCGGAGGAGAACGCGTTCCTGCCTCGCCTGTGGGCCATCCGGAAGGTCGGCTTCCTCCTCGACGAGATCCGCCTGCGCGGCGAGAACGACGAACTGCGCAACGAGGTCGTGCGGCTCGCGAAACTGCACGGCATCGTGACGCCCTACACCTCGTTCCTCGTCCTCGAGGACCAGGCGCGGCAGTCCGGCGCGGAGAGCCGTCTCCGCGAGGCGGACGCCTTCCGGCGCGGCGTCGCCGGTCGGCCCGGCGACGCGGGCGGCTGGGGCGGCGCGGGCGGCGACACGGGCGCGGGCGGGCCGCCTCCCGCCGCGGCTCCCTCCGCCGGCGAGGTGGAGCGCGGCATGGCCGAGGCCCGCGACGGCCTCGGGGCCGCCACCGGCGGCGGCGCCGTGGGCGCGAGCAAGGACGCGGCGAAGCTGAAGGGCGCGCTCGGGGACGACAAGAACGGCTACCTCGACGACGCCGGGGCCGAGGCCCTGAAGCACGTCATGAAGCTCGTCGAGGGGACCGCCTTCTACCTCTCCGACGACGTCTGGGTGCAGGCCAACCTGCCGGAGAAGGCCGAGCGGAAGACCGTGGAGCTGTTCTCGGACGACTACTTCGCGCTCCTGGCGAAGGAGCCGAAGCTCGGTCTCTACTTCGCCCTCGGGAAGGTCGACTTCCTGTTCGAGGGCGTGGTCTGGCAGGCCCGCTGACGTTCCTGCCGCTGGACGATCCCGGGCCGGGCCGCCGCGAGGCGGTCCGGCCCGCGCGATTCCCGGGCCTCACGGGCCCGGCGCGAGGAACTTGTCCATCTCGCCGGGAGCGGGGCGGTAGCCCGCCACGAGCGCCCTCTGGAAGTACGCCGCCGCACCCCGCCGGTCGGGCGGGTCGAGGGACAGGCAGAACCGCGCCCCGGCGATGAGCGCCGCGGGGTCCCTCGGCCGTCGCCCCACGAGAGCCTTCAGCGCCGCCACGGCCTCCTCGGTGCGACCCGCGTCGGCGAGGACCGTCGCCAGCCCCTCCACGGCGTCCGCGTCGTCCGGGGCGGCGTCGAGGATCTCGCGATAGGTCGCCTCCGCCGTGGGGAGGTCGCCCCGCTCCGCCGACAGGCGGGCGATGGGGAACAGGTAGATGCCGAGCCGCCGGCCGCCGGGGCCGGGGTCCTCGGCGGCCATGGCCGCGAAGCGCGCGATGGCCTCGTCGTAGCGTTTCCAGAACCCGTAGGTGGCGGCGGCCTGGTAGCGGGCGCGGTACTCCCGGGGCGAGATCACCCGGCAGCGCTCGAAATGGCGGATCGCCTCCTCGAACTTCTCGGCCGAGCCGTCGATCCGGGCCATGTCCCGCAGCACGATGCCGATGTTCAGATGGGCGTTGTACCAGCCCGGGTACAGACGCTCGGCCTCCCGGAAGCCCGCGAGCGCTCTCTCGAGCAGCGGCATCGCCTCGGGGACGAGCCCCACCTCGGCCACCTTCGCGTGCCACTCGGCGCCGATCTGGTTCCACCCCCGGAAGGACCGCGGCGACGCCCGGACGTTCTCCTCCCAGAGGCGGAGCGGGTCCTGCCAGACGAGGTTCCGGGGCACGACGACCGCGAGCCAGCAGGCCCCGATCGCCGCGGACAGCGCGATCCCGGCGCGGGGCCGGACCCGGAGGAGGGCGGCCAGAACGGTCGCCTGCCCCACCGCGAAGGCGACGCCCGGCAGGTACAGCCGGTGCTCGTTCATCAGGACGTTGAGCGGAATGATGGTGGACGTGGGCGCGAGGCCGAGGAGGAACAGGAAGCCGAGGAAGGTCGCGAGGGGCGCCCGGCGCCGGACGAGGACGAGCGCGGCGAGAAGGAGGGCGATCCCGAGTAGCGAGAGCAGGACCGCCGGCTCGGCGATCGCCGTCGATACGCGCACGAAGCGATCGACGCACAGGGACACCGGTACGAGCAGGAGCCCCGCGTAGAGCCAGAACACCCTCGCCTGCGTCAGGAGGTTCTCGACGACCGAGCGGCCTCCGCCGCTCAGCAGGTCCGCCCGCCCGGAGACCTCGAAGATCCGCCCCGCCACGCCGGCCATGGCCTGCCCCAGGAGGGCCTTCCGGAGCGCGAGGTAGCCCACGGTGAGCAGCACCGCCGGCGCCGCGCGCAGCAACGCGTTCCGGAGGCGCCGGCCGGCGCTCCCCGCCGCCGGGTCCAGCCACTCGAGGAGGAACACCGCGGGCGGGAAGGCCACCGCGATCTCCTTGCCGAGGAGGCCCGCCGCATAGAGCAGCAGCGCGCCGGCGGACAGCGCCAGGGAGGCCGCTCCGCGCCGCCCTCTCGCGGCGAGGTGGAGGAGCAGGGCCCCGAGGACGGCGGCGGTGGCCACCGTCTCCGACCGGCTCGAAACGTAGTTCACGACCTCGGAGTGGACCGGGTGCAGGGCGAAGCAGAGGCCGGCGAGGAGCGGGATCGGCCCCACGGGCTTCCCCGGCCGGAGCACCGGCAGGAGGCGGGCCGCGAGGAGGGCCACGAGGGCGGCGCAGAGCGCGTGCAGCGCGACGTTCGTCAGGTGCCAGGCCAGCGGGGAGTAGCCTGCGAACAGGTGGTTCGCCAGGTAGGTCGCGAGGAGCACCGGCCGGTACATGGAGTTCCCGGGGATGCCCGAGAACAGCGTCGGGTCCGCGAAGTACCGCGGCAGGAACCGGACCGCCCGGAGCGCCTCGTTCTGCACGATGGTCGGGACGTCGTCGTACTGGAAGGTCCCCGGCAGGCTGCTGGCGTAGGCCAGCACCGCCGCGAGCGCGGCGATCAGCGCCGCCAGCCTGCCGTCCGGTCTCATCGGGCCTCGATTCGCGGAGCGATCCGCCGTTCCCTCCTCTATCCTCTTCGGCGTTCCCGGCGCGCGGGTTCAGCGCCGTCTGCGCATGAAGATCGGCATCGACTTCACGGCGGCCCTCGCGGACGCCACCGGCGTGGGCACCTACACGCTCGCCCTCACCCGGGCCCTGCGGCGGCGCGGGGGCGGGGACCGCATCGTCCTCGCCGTCCACGCCTTCCGCCACCCCGGGTGGCGGCGCAAGGCGGAACGCCTGCTCGGGCCCGCGGCGGCCGGCGTCTCCTTCGCCGCGAACCGCCTCCTCCCCCACCGGGCGGTCCTGGAGGGCAACCTGCGCTGGGGCCTGCCGCGGGTCGAGGACCTGTTCGGGCGCCTCGACGTCTTCCACGGGACGAACTTCCTCGCCCCGCCCGCCCGGCGGGCGCGCACGGTCGTCACGGTCCACGATCTGGCCTTCCTCCGGTTCCCCGCGGAGGTGCGCGTCGCGCACGGTTACGCCCGTTACCTGGCGCCTGCCGTGGCGCGGGCGGACCGCGTCGTCGTGCCCTCGGAGGCCGTGCGGCGGGACGTCCTGACGTTCCTCCGGGTCCCGTCGGCTCGCATCGCCGTCGTCCCCGAGGGCGGGCCGGAGGCCCTCCCCGTGCTGCCGCCGGAGGAGTTCGCCCGCCTGCGCCGCCGACTCGGGCTCCCCGAGCGGTACTTCCTCTTCGTGGGCACGCTCGAGCCCCGCAAGAACCTCGTCCGGCTCCTCGCGGCCCACCGCGTGGCGGTCCGACGGCTCCGGGAGCCGATCGGCCTCGTGCTGGCCGGCCGCCGGGGCTGGGCCACGGGGGAGATCGACGCCGCGCTGTCCGCCGCCGGGGGCCCGGCGCCGGTCCTCTCGACGGGGTTCGTGCCGGAGGCGCTGCGGAACTCCCTCCTGGCCGCCGCGACGGCCTTCGTCTTCCCCTCGCTGTGCGAGGGCTTCGGCCTGCCCGTCCTCGAGGCCTTCGCCGCCGGCGCGCCGGTGGTGTGCTCCACCGGCGGCGCGCTGCCGGAGGTCGCCGGGGACGCCGCGCTCCTCTCCGATCCCCGCGACGTGCCGGCGCTGGCCGACAGCCTCGTGGCGGTGGCCGCCGACGCCGGCCTCGCGGATGACCTGCGCCGCCGCGGCCGCCGGCGCCTCGCGGCCTTCTCCTGGGACCGGGCGGCGGAGGAGACGCGGACGGCCTACGGCGATGGTTGATTCCCCCGCCGCCGGCGGTCATGATCGCGGGGGTCCGCGGCGCGGAGGCGAGACTTGAGGCTGCTCCTGCTGGCGCAGCAGTTCAGGGCCGTCACGTCGGGGCTCGGGACCTACGCCCGCGGCCTCGCCGGCGGTCTCGCGCGCGCGGGGCACGAGGTGACGCTGGCGGTCCCCGCCGGGGAGATCGCCGAGACCCCCGGCGTGCGGTTCGTCCCGCTCGCGTTCCGGCCCGGCAACGTGACGCCGCTGCGATTCCGGCGTCTCGCCCGCGAGTTCCGCCGCGCCCTCGCCTCCGAGGCGGCCAGCCACGACCTCGTCCACTTCCTCGACGCCCGCGAGGCCGCCCTCGGCGGGCGGCCGTCGGCCGTCCCGTGGATCGGCAGCGTCCACGACACGTACGCCCTGGACTGGCGGGGGGCGCGGGAACGCGACGCGCCCCTCCTCTCCCGGGTCGCGGCGTCCGGGTACTACGCCTGGCTGCGCCGTCTCGAACCGCGGGCGTACCGCCGCCTCCGCCGGATCGTCGCCAACTCGCGCCACGTGGCGGATCACCTGTCCGGCGGCTACGGCGTGCCGCCGGAGCGCGTCCGCGTCGTCCCGCTCTTCCTCCCGCCCGCGCCCCCCGCGGCGCCGGAACGCCTCCCCGGCGCGCCGGCGGTCCTCTTCGTCGGGGGCAATTACCTGCGCAAGGGCCTGCCGGCCCTCCTCCGGGCCGTCGCCCTCCTCCGGGCGGTTCGCCCGGCCCTCCGCCTCCACGTCGTCGGCGGCGACCGGCGCCGCCCGCGCTTCGAACGCCTCTCGACGCGCCTCGGGGTGGCCGGCGCCGTCACGTTCCACGGCTGGCGGGACAACGACCGCGTCCGGGCCCTGATGGCGGGCGCCGACCTGTTCGCCATGCCGTCGCGCGTGGAGGCCTTCGGCCTCGTGTACCTAGAGGCCATGCGCGCCGGGACGCCGGTGCTCGCCACCCGGTGCGGCGGCGCGGCGGAGGCCTTCGCGGACGGCAGGGAGGCGCTCCTCGTCGACCCGGACGATCCCGCCGCGATCGCCGCCGCCATCCGGCGCGTGGCGGAGGAACCCGGACTGCGGCGGACGCTCGTGGACGGGGGCCGGGCGGCGGCCGCCCGGTTCACGGTGGAGGCCGCGGTGGCCGCCACGGAGGCGGTCTACCGGGAGGCCCTCCCGGCCGGGAGCGCCTCGAAGTAGCGCCGGAGGCGTTCGCCCACGGCGCCCGGGGAGCCGACCTCGCGGAAGACCCGCCGGCCGCCCGCGGCGATCGTCTGGCGGAGCGCCTCGTCCCCCGCGAGACGGCGGATGGCCGCCGCGAGAGCCCCGGGATCCCCGGGCGGGACAAGGAGGGCGGAGACGCCGTCTTCGAGGATCTCGCGCGCCGCGGGCGTGTCGGCGGTGACGACGGGGCGCCCCACGGCGAGCGCGTCGTAGACCTTGCACGGCACCACCCGGCGCGCCTTGCCCGACGTGCCGAAGATGCCGAGGCACAGATCGGCGCCGGCGATCTCCTCCCGCAGGACCGCGGAATCGACGAAGCGCGGATCGAGGTCCACGTTCGAAAGCGACCGCGCCCGGGCTTCGAGCGCCGCGTACTGCTGGCCGGTGCCGAGGAGGCGGATGCGCACGTCCTCCCCCCGCAGGCGGTCGGCGGCGCCGAGCACGACCTCCACCCCCTGGAGCGGGACCCACGTCCCGAACCACAGGACGCGGAACGGCCGCCGCGGGGGGGCGAGGGGCGCCGGGGCGAAGACCACGTCATCCTCCCCCACCGGCACCGCGGCGAAACGGCCTCGCGGCAGGCCCGCGTACCGGGCGAACCAGTCGGCGTGGGCGCGGGTGTCGAGGAGGACGAGGTCGGCGGCCCGGCAGGCGGCGCGGTCGAGGAACCGCAGCAGGCGCGCGGCGGGGCTCCCCTCCCGGACGAGCCCCCGGTCCCGCACCACCGTGTCGTGCAGCGACAGGAAGGCGTCGAGGACCACGGGCCGCCCCGCACCGAGGTTCAGCAGGCGGGCGAGGAACACGTCGAGGTGCCCCGTGTAGCCCACGAGGACCACGTCGTGCGGCCCGGCCGCGAGCCGCCGCCATGCGAGGCGGGCCCAGGCCGAGAGGAGGCGCGGGACGAGGCGCAGCGCCCCGCCGCGGCCGGTCCCCGCGGCCTTTTCGGCGGCCCCCCGGAACAGGTCGGCGTGGCACTCCGTCACGGCGACCCCCGCGCCCCGCAGGCCGGCGAGGAGCACGCGGTTCCGCGGGTAGCCGGCGCCGGTGCTGTACGTCCCGAAGAAGAGGACCTTCACCGATCGTCCTCGGACCGGTCGAACCGCAGCGCGGCGATCTGCTCCGAGATCAGCGCCAGCGCGAACAGGAGTACGGCCTGCATGAGCAGCAGGGCCGCCATGTTCGTGAAGCGGTGCTGGGTGAAGAAGGTGTAGGCGTAATGCCCGAGGCCGAGGAGGGCCGACAGCAGCGAGATCGGGAAGAACACCTTGAAGGGGGAGAAGAAGGTCGCGATCCGCAGGATGATCAGGAGGAACCGGCTGCCGTCCTTCAGGAGGCGGATCTTCGACTTCCCGACCCGCTTCGCCGCCGCGATGGGCTCGAACCTCACGCCGTGGCCCGTGCGCAGGAACGCGAGGGTCAGCGTCGAGGGATAGGAGAAGGTGTTGGGCAGGAGGTAGATGAACCGTCGCGCCACGGCTCCCCGCATCGCGCGGAACCCGGACGTGAGGTCGGGGATCCGGCGTCCCGCCACGTAGGAGGCGAGGGCGCAGTAGACGGCGTTGGCGAGGCCGCGGTGGGCCCCGGTCCCGGTCCCCTTCGTCCGCGCCCCCACGACCAGGTCGTACTGCTCGAGTCCTTCGATGAGCCGGGGGATGTCGGCGGGATCGTGCTGCCCGTCGCCGTCGAGGAGGACCCACCACTCGCCCTTGGCCGCGCGCATTCCCGTCTTCACGGCCGCCCCGTTGCCACGGTTCTCCGGGTGCCGGATGACCCGGGCGCCGTGCTCCGCCGCCACCCGGGGGGTACCGTCGCGGCTGCCGTCGTCGACGACGAGGATCTCGTAGACGAGGCGGCTGGCGTGCGGCTTCAGGGCCGCGTGCACGCGGTCGAGCACGCCGCCGATGGCGTGCTCCTCGTTCATCGCGGGGATGATGACGGTCAGCGTGCGCATGCCGGGCCCCGATTCTCATATCGGGAGACCGGGCGACCGCGTGAAGGGATTCAAGGGGGGAAAAAGATCGGGGCGGGGCCGAAGCCCCGCCCCGCTGCTCCCAGGTGCGGTAACGACTGCTGCGTGACTAGTTGACCTGCCGCCAGATGTTGCCGTCGCCGCCGGCCGTGCCGACCGCGGTCAGACCGGTGATCGAGTTGCCAGCGCCGCCGATGAAGCCGGCGTGCGGGTCGGGCTCGGTGCCGGTGTCGCCGTTGTAGTCGGAGTCCTCGGTCGTGACGACGTCGCCCGTCTGGTTGACCATGAAGGACCGGTTGCCGGAGTTGCCATAGTTCACCGGCCACGCATAGCAGCACCACGTGGTCTCGGCGAGGTCCGAGTCGACGTTCGTGTAGTCGAAGGCATCGGTGTCGGCGCAGACGCCCTGGCCGCTGTCGTTGGGCAGGTAGATCGCGAAGTAGTAGCCGGAGCGGCTCACGTAGCCGGTCGTGTCGTCAGGCGTACGGAACGCGCCGGAGAGCACCGGCGGGTTCAGCGTGCCGACCGTCGCGCTTCCGCGGACGTCGGTGGCGCCGGAGAGCTCCTTGAAGGAGCCGAACTCGCCCGTGCCGTCATTGTCGCTGTCCGCCTTCGCCGTGGCCTGGAACTGCGCCTGGGCGGAGGAGATGTTGCGCAGCGTCGCGACGGCCGCCGTCTCGTTGGCGTTCAGCCGGGCGCTGAGCAGGTTGGGGATGGCGATCGCCGCGATGATGGCGATGATCGCGACCACGATCATGAGCTCGATCAGGGTGAAGCCAGCTTCTTTCCGCATCTCTCTCTCTCCTTGGTTGACTGCTCTCTCTCTCGTTGGGCCCGTATCGGCCGGCCCCCGCCGTCTTCCTCACACCGGTTCAGGGGTCCGGCGCCCCGCGTGACTCTCGACTCCCAGCGTTCTGCACCTGGATCCGCAGAACCCGCGTCGATCCCCCATCGGACCGATCGCGGGGGGACTTTAGGGTTTTTCGGATTTTTCCGCGGAGGGGCCGTCGGCCGGCTCCACGGGGAGCACGGCGGCCACCCGCGGATCGTCCTCGAGGACCGCCAGCGCCGGCTCCGCGGCGAGGACGCGGGCCGTCTCCCGGACGTTCTTCCCCGCCGACGCGACGACGTCGGAGACGGCTCCGTCGCGGTCCCCGGCGGCCAGACGCACGCGCGCCCGCCGCAGCAGGCACTCCGGGACCGCGGCCGCCGCCACGGCGTCGTCCAGACGGGCCAGGGCCCCCGGAAGATCCCCGGCCTCCTCGCGGAGGTCGGCGAGGAGGATGCTCGCCGCCGGGTCGGACGGGGCGGCCTGGCGGGCCGCCTCGAAGGCCTGCGCGGCCCCGTCACCGTCGCCCGCGGCGTGCCGCGCCTTGCCGAGGATGATCCACGCCTGATGCTCGGCGGGGCGGCCGTCGAGCACCGCCTGCGCCTCGGCGGCCGCGTCGCCGTGCCGGCCGGCCGCCATGAGGGCCTCCGCGAGGTACAGGCGCAGGACCGGCCGGTTGGCGTCGGTGTCCGGCGTGAGTTCCACGGCCCGCCGGTAATGCTCCACCGACGCCGCCGCGTCCCCCTTGCGCCCGTGGCAGTAGCCCAGGATGACGTGGGCGTACTGGAGGTCCGGTTGCTGCCGCAGCGCCCGCCCGGCGTTCTCGATGGCGTCGTCGAAGGCCCCGACCTTCGCCAGGATCTCCGCCGAGTTGAGCAGCGTCCCCGCGTCCGGCTCGGCCTTGTAGACGAAGCCGAACCAGGCGAGGACGCCCGCCACGACGACGGCCGCCGCGTAGAGGATGAGCCGGCCCCGCGTCTCCCGCGTCATCTTCCTTCTCCTCTCCCTCCGGCGTCCGTCACCGGGCCGCCAGCTGCTTCTGCAGCTCGAAGATGGGCAGGAACACCGCCAGCACGATGCCGCCGACGAGGAAGCCCATGACGCCGATCATCAGCGGCTCGATCATGCTGGTCAGGGCCTTGACGGCGGAGGAGACCTGCTCGTCGTAGAAGACGGAGATCTTCTCGAGGAGCACCTCGAGCGAGCCGGACTTCTCCCCGATGCCCACCATCTTCACGACCATCGGGGGGAAGATCGGGTTCTGCGACAGCGGCTCCGACAGCGTGTCGCCCTGGCGCACGTTCTCGCGCGACGCGTCGATGGCCTTCGAGATCACCGAGTTCCCCGCGGTGTGGGAGACGATCTCCAGGGCGCCGAGGATCGGCACGCCGGACTTGATGAGCGTGGAGAACGTCCGGGCGAAGCGGGACAGCGCGACCTTGCGGAACAGCGGCCCGAAGATCGGCGCGTGCAGCACGAGCCAGTCCCAGTACGTCCGGCCCCGAGGGCTGCGGCGGAAGGCGACGAGGAGGAACACGAACCCCGCCATCCCGCCCAGGATGGCCGGGAAGTTGTTCTTGATGGCGAAGGAGACCGTCAGCACGTACTCCGTCAGCGCGGGGAGCTTGATGTCCAGTGCGCCGAACACGTCCTTGAACTTCGGGACGATGCCGACCATGAGGAAGGCCGTGATGCCGAGCACGAGGGTGAGGGACACCACGGGGTAGGTCATGGCGGAGCGGATCTCGCGCTTGAGCTTGGCGGCCGCCTCCAGGTACTCCGCGAGCCGGACGAGGATGTCGTCGAGCTGGCCCGACACCTCTCCGGCCTTGATCATGCTGACGAAGATGTTCGAGAAGACCCTGGGGTACTTCTCCATCGCGGCCGACAGGTCGGACCCCGCGCGGATGTCCTCGATCACGTTGTCGAGGACCACGGCGAAGCCCGGGTTGGTCGCCTGCTCCTCGAGGATCTCGAGGCTCTCGAGCAGCGGGATGCCCGCGGAGATCATCGTCGAGAGCTGCCGGGTGAAGACGACGAGCTCGTCCTTCTTCACGTTGGGGCGGGGACCGCGGCCGAAGGAGAGGAGACCCCCGCCCTTCTTCCGGTTCGAGCGCTCGGCGACGGGGGCCAGTTTGACGACGTTGAGCTGCTTCTTGCGGAGCTCGCCCACGGCGTCGGCCTGCGTCTCGGCCTGAACCGACCCGGCGACGTTCTTGCCGGCGATGTTGCGGGCCGTGTACTTGAAGGTCTTCATCTCGGAGCCCTCCCCCTCGCGCACGAGGGCGCGACAGGCACGGTCCCTGATCGGAAGGGGTGGACCCCGCGCTTGAGCGAATCCCGATTCGGGAAGGCGGCTCCCGGTCCGGGAACCGTCACGCCGATTCGGTGTGCTCCTCCGAGTCCACGTGCTGGGCCCGGCGGTCGCTGAGCGTCACCCGGAGCACTTCCTCGATGGAGGTGTTCCCGCGCATGGCGTTCAGGATGGCGCAGCGGCGCAGCGTGATCATCCCCTGCTCGAGGCCGATGTTGCGGATGTCGAGCGCGGACCCGCCCTCGATGATGACGCGCTTCAACTCGTCCGTCATGGGGAGGGTCTCGAGGATGGCGAACCGGCCGGCGTAGCCCTGGTTGCAGCGGCTGCAGCCGCGGGCGACGAACACCGTGGGATTGCCGGCGACCTCCTCCTCGGTGAACCCGATGGAGAGCAGGCGCTCCGGCGGCGCCGACATCGGCTCGCGGCAGTGCTTGCAGAGCCGCCGGCAGAGCCGCTGGGCCGACACGAGGAGGGTGGAGGACGCCACCATGAAGGGGTCCACGCCCATGTCCACCATGCGGGTGATCGTGGACGGGGCGTCGTTCGTGTGGAGGGTGCTGAGCACGAGGTGGCCGGTCAGGGCGGCCTTCACCGCGATCTCGATGGTCTCGCTGTCGCGGATCTCGCCGATCATGACCACGTCGGGGTCCTGCCGCAGGATGGACCGGAGGGCGCCGGCGAAGGTCAGGCCCGCCTTCGGGTTCACCTGCACCTGGTTCACGCCTTCGAGCTGGTACTCCACGGGGTCCTCGACGGTGACGAAGTTGTCCCCGATCGTCATGACCTCCTTCACCGCGGAGTAGAGCGTGGTCGACTTGCCGCTCCCGGTGGGCCCCGTGACGAGGATCATGCCGTAGGGAGCGGCGATGGCGTCCTTGAAGTCCTTGAGCGAGCGCTCCTCGAACCCCAGCCGCTCGAGGCTCAGGGCGAGGTTGCCCGCGTCGAGGATGCGCATCACGACCTTCTCGCCGTGGATGAGCGGCAGGACCGACACCCGGAAGTCCACCTGCCGGTTGTCGATCCGGACCTGGAACTTGCCGTCCTGCGGCCGCCGCTTCTCGGCGATGTCGAGGCTGGACATGATCTTGATGCGCGAGACGATGGAGTTCAGCATCCGCTTCGGCGGGGACGTGGTCTCGTGCAGGAGCCCGTCCTTGCGGAAGCGGATGCGGATGCGCTTGTCCATCGGCTCGATGTGGATGTCGCTCGCCCCCTCCTTGACCGCCTGATAGATGACCATGTTCACGAACTTGATGGCGGGCGCCTCGTCCCCCGAGAGGTCCGTGATGTCGAGGCTTCTCTCGTCCTTCTCTTCGAGGTTCTGCTTGACCTTGAGGTCGGGCTCGACGACCCCCTTGAGCAGTTCCTGCATCTCCTGCTCGCCGGGGTTGTAGCCCTTGTCGATGATGGCCTTGACCGCCTCCTCGAGCGCGAGGACGAGGCGGAGTTCGCAGCCCGTCACGATGCGGATGTCGTCGAGCTTGACGACGTCGTAGGGGTTCGAGACCGCAAGGGTCAGGACGTTCCCGATCTTCGAGAGCGGGAAGACGCCGTAGAAGTTCGCGAGCTCCTGGGGAAGGCTCTCGAGGACCCCCGGGTCGGGGCTGATGCTCTTCAGGTCGATCGCGGGGATGCGGAGGTGCTCGGAGAGGAGGCCGAGGAGCTCCTTCTCCTCCATCCACCCCTTCTTCACGATGATCGCGGAGAGCGGCTTCTGCTCCTCCTCGGAGATCTTCACGCCCGCCTCGAGGTCCTCGGGCTTGACGGCCCCGGACTCCTCGAGGATCCGCGCCAGTTTCTTGTTGAAGATGACCATGGGCCGGTTTCGCTCAGGCGGAGCGCTGGAAGACGCGCTTCAGGTCCTCCGGATCCAAGGTTCTGCTCAGGGCGTCGTCGTACGTGATCATGTTCTTCTTGTAGAGCTCGTACAGCGACTGGTTCAGGGTCCGCATCCCCTGCTTGCCCCCCGTCTGGAGCAGGGAGTAGATCTGGTGGGCCTTGTCGTCCCGGATCAGGGCCCGGACCGCCGCCGTGCACACCATGATCTCGGCGGCGAGCACCCGCCCGCGGCCGTTGGCCTTGGGGATCAACTGCTGGCAGAACACGGCCTGCAGCACGAACGACAACTGCGTCCGGATCTGCTGCTGCTGGTAGGACGGGAACACGTCGATGATCCGGTTGATCGTCTGCACGCAGTCGGACGTGTGGAGGGTCGCGAATGTCAGGTGGCCCGTCTCCGACAGCGTCAGCGCGGATTCGATCGTCTCCACGTCGCGCATCTCGCCGATCAGGACCACGTCCGGGTCCTGGCGGAGGACCGCCCGCAGCGCCCCCTTGAACGAGTGGGTGTCCGAGTGGACCTCCCGCTGGTTGAACAGGCAGTTCTTGTTCCGGTGCAGGAACTCGATCGGATCCTCGATGGTCACCACGTGGGAGGCCCGGGTCTGGTTGATGTAGTCGATCATCGCGGCGAGCGTCGTGGACTTGCCGCTCCCCGTGGCCCCGGCCACGATGATCAGGCCCTTGGGGAGCGTGCAGAGGCTCTCGCAGATGCCGCCGGGAAGGCCGAGTTCAGCGAACCCCTTGATCTCGTAGGGGATGACGCGGAGCACCCCCGCCACGGTCCCCCGCTGCTGGAAGACGTTCACGCGGAACCGGCCCAGTCCCTCGATCCCGAACGAGAGGTCGAGCTCGAGGTCCTTCTCGAACTTCGCGATCTGGTCGTTGGTGAGCACCGAGTAGACGAGTTTGCGGCCCATCTCCGGGGTCAGCATCTCGTGCTCGGTGTTGACGAGCTTCCCGTCGATGCGGACCTTGGGCGGCGACCCCGCGGAGATGTGGAGGTCGGAGCCCTTCCGCTGGACCAGAAGGGTCAGGAGTTCCTCGATCGTGACCATGGCGTCTCCCGGCTGACGATGGGCTCCCGACGGGGGAAGCCCTCCCGCATATCGGGAATCGGTGCCGGGAGACTGAGCGGATTCGCGCGCCCCGGGGGGCGGCCGCTACTCCTCCTCCTGCTTCACCTTGGCCGCGGCGGCGATGATGCGCTCGGCGAGGTGCGAGGGGACGGGGTCGTAGTGGGAGAACTCCACGGAGTAGGTCCCCTCCCCCCCCGTCATCGACTGCAGGTCGGCGGCGTAGGTGAGGATCTCCGCCCGCGGGACGGTGGCCCGGATGATCTGCATCCCGGCGGCCATGTCCATGCCCGTGATCCGTCCGCGCCGGCTGTTCAGGTCTCCCGAGATGTCGCCCATCTTCTCCGGCGGGAGCAGGATCTCGATGTTCATGATCGGCTCGAGCAGGATCGGGCGGGCGGCCATCATCGCCTCCTTGAAGGCGTTGCGGCCCGCGACCTGGAACGCGATGTCCTTGCTGTCCACGGGGTGGTGCTTGCCGTCGTAGACCACGGCGCGCACGTCCACCACGGGATAGCCGGCCACCGCCCCCACCTCGAGCACGCTCCGCACGCCCTTCTCGCAGGACGGGATGAACTGGTTGGGGATCGTGCCGCCGACGACCTCGTCCACGAACTCGAAGCCCGTGCCCCGAGGAAGGGGCTCGACCCGCATGTGGACTTCGGCGAACTGCCCGGCGCCGCCGGTCTGCTTCTTGTGCCGGTACTTGGCGTCGCCCTTCGCGGCGATGGTCTCCCGGTAGGGGATCTTGGGCGGCGCCGTGTCCACCTCGACGTGGAAGCGTCGCTTGAGGCGCGCGAGGACGACGAGGAGGTGCAGGGAGGACATGCCGAGGACGACCAGCTGGCGGGTGTCGGCCCGGCGTTCCTGCCGGAAGGTCCCGTCCTCCTCCATGAGGCGGGCGAGGGACGTGCCGATCTTCGACTCGTCGTTCCGGCTCTTCGGATGGACCGCGAGTTCCACCATCGGGGTCGGGTACACCGGGCGGTCGACCTCCACCAGGGCGGTCTCGGTGCAGACCGTGTCGCCGAGGGAGAGGGTCTCGATCTTGGTCACCGCGCCGATGTCGCCGGCCACGACGGCGGGCACCGACTGCTGCTCCCGGCCCTGCATCGAGAAGACTTCCTTCACCTTCTCGTTCTTGCCGGTCTTGGGGTTGTGAACCACGGACTCCGCGCGGAGCTCGCCGCTGAAGACGCGCAGGAAGGAGATCTTCCCGACGTAGTCGTCGGTCATGATCTTGAAGACCTGCGCGCAGAGCGGGCCGTCGGCCTGCAGTTCCACGGTCTCGCCCTTCCGCCGGGCGACGCGGGACGACTTGCCCTCGGGGGACGGGAGGGTGGACGTCACGAAGTCGAGCAACTCCGACACGCCGAGGTTCTTCGCCGCGCTCGTGAACAGCACGGGGACCACGGTGCCCTTGCGGATGGCCGCCGCCACGCCGCGGCTGAGCTCATCGGGAGCGATCACCTCCCCGCCGAGGTAGCGCTCGAGGAGGGCGTCGTCCGCCTCGATGACCGCCTCCATGAAACGCTTGTGGGTGTCTTCCGCCTCCGCCTCGAGACCGCCCGGGATCTTCGCCGGGAGCGTGAGGGTCGGCACGACGCCGGCGAAGGCCGGACCGTGCCCCATGGGGAGGTTCGCCGGGATGACCCGGTCACCGAAGGCCTCGCGGAGTTTCCCGAGCAGCCCGGGCAGGTCGATGTTCTCGAGGTCCATCCGGTTCACGATCACGATGCGGCCGAGACCGTGCTTCCCCGCCTCGAGCCACATCCGGCGGGAGTTCACGCCGAGCCCGGAGGCCGCGTTCACGACGATCGCCGCGGTCTCCACGGCGCTGAGGGCCTGCATCCCCTGGCCGACGAAGTCGGGCCGGCCGGGCGAGTCGAGGAGGTTGAGACGGCGCCCCTTCCAGTCGAGGTGCAGGACGGCGGTGTCGATCGAATGGCCGCGCTCCTTCTCCTCCACCTCGAAGTCGCTCGTCGTCGTGCCGTCCTGCACGCTCCCGAGGCGCGCGATGGCGCCGGCGGCGAAGAGCATCGCCTCGGCGAGCGAGGTCTTCCCCGCATCGCTGTGGCCGACGAAGGCGAGGTTCCGGATGTCCGCCGTCTTGTACGCTGCCATGGGGGAACGACCTCCTCACATGTGACCGGGGGCGCCTGTCCGGGCCCCGGTGGACCCCTGCGGGGAGCCTGGGAAGGGGCGGGCGACGCGAAAACCGCGATCCTAAGCGGGGGCCCGGTCCGGACAAGAAAAAACGCCCTTCGGAGAAGGGCGTCCGGGGAGGTCCCGGGGGCGGGGTGGTGCTATAGAGTGGGCGAAGTGCTGATAGGAGTGTTTGGTTGGGGGCCCCGCCCTCACCGGGAGTTTCCGTAAGCCTCGCCTCCGGCGTCCTATCCCGCCGGAGGCGAGGCGGCAGGCCTAGCTGCCCGCGGTCTCACCTCCCTGATCCAGGTTCTTCGGGAGAACGACCACGATCTCCACCCGACGGTTCTTCCGCCGGCCTTCCTTCGAGCCGTTGTCCGCCACCGGCGACGTCTCGCCCCGGCTGGCGGCCACGAGGCGACCGGCGTCGATGCCGTGCTGCTTCGCGAAGTACCGCGTCACCTCGAGGGCCCGCTCGGCGCCGAGCTCGAAGTTGTCCTTGAAGGGGGACTTCTTGATGGGCTCGTTGTCGGTGTGACCGACGACGCGGACGGTGCTGCTCGAGAACTGGCTGTTGAGTTCGCTCGCCACGGAGTCGAGGATCTTGCGGCCCTCGGCGGTCAGGGTGCAGGAGCCCGAGGCGAACGTCACGTCCGAGTTCAGGGTGATCTCGAGGTTGCCGTCCGGCGTGAGGTTCACGTTGCCCCACTTCTGGCGCAGGCGCTCGAGTTCGCTCTGCATGTCGGGACCGGCCGCTGCCGGCGGCGCGGCGCGGAGCCCCTCGATCTCCTTGGACAGGAGGTCGATCGTCTGCTGCGTGCGCAGCAGCTCCTGCCGCGCACCCTCCGTCGACGCATCGTTCTCCGCGATGGCCTGGCGGAGCTGCTCGTTCTGCTCGCCGAGCAGGCGGGCCTGCTCCTCAGACTCCAGGTACTTCGCTTCCCAGTCCGTGCTGGCGCACGCCGCGCCCAGCAGCGAGAGGCTCGCCGCCACCATCGAAACCGCGAGGAAACGCCGCATCGCCCCGTCTCCTGTCCTTTGTTTTTCGCCCTCAGGGGCGAGGCCGTGACGCACGGTCCCACCCGACACCGATACCGTTGAAGTCTAGCCCGCGTGCAGGTCAAGTCAAGCGCAAAAGCACAAATTGTAGCGGAACAACCGCTTTTTCACCGAAGGCGTGGGTGCAGGACGCCCTCGACGGGTGCGGGGTCCGGTTCCTACCGGAACAGCGAGGGCCACGTGACCGTGAACAGGTGCACGATCTCGGGCCGGAAGAAGAGGAGGGCGAATGCGCCGGCAGCGAGGAAGGGCCCGAACGGGATGTCCCGCCGGCGCGTCACGAGCCAGGAGAACCCGCCGATCACCGCGCCGAGGAAGCACGCGATCACGATCGCGAGCAGCGCACCGACCGGGCCCGTGAACCCCCCGATCATCCCCATGAACTTCACGTCGCCGAAGCCCATCGCTTCGCGGCGGAAGGCCAAACTGCCGAGGGTGCGGATGAGCCAGATCGCGCCGGCTCCCGCGACGATCCCCGCGACGGAGACAAGTAGCGACGCGGCGCCGGGGGACAGGTCCGCGAGCGCCGCGCGCAGCGGGCAGTAGGCGTGCAGGTGCGGGACCAGCAGCGACAGGACCGGCGCCGCCACCATCCCCGGTTTCGTGATCCGGTCCGGAAGGATCTGGTGCGCGAGGTCGATGAAGCCCGCGGCGAGCAGCGCCCCGGTGAACAGCGTGGCGACCCCGAACATGCCGAAGTCGCGTCCGCCCGGCCCCGTGAGGTAGCGGGCGGCGATGGCGATGACGACGCCCGCGGTCAGCGCCTCCACGAGCGGGTATCGGACCGGGATGCCGGCGCGGCAGGACCGGCAGCGCCCGCGCAGGATGGCCCAGGAGAGCAGGGGGACGTTGTCGAACCAGCGGATGGGCGCCCCGCAGGCCGGGCAGTGGGAACCCGGCCACACGATGGACTTCCCGGCGGGCAGGCGGTAGATGACGACGTTCAGGAACGAGCCGAGCATCGCGCCGAAGACCCCGGCCAGCGCCAGCAGGAGGCCGTCGGGCGGCGCCACCTCACAGCCTCCCCGCGGCGGGCGCCAGCCGATCCCCGTCGGACGAGTAGGCCAGTCCGCACGCCGCGCAGACCGCGCCGCCCGTCGCGCCCGGGACGAGGGGCAGGCGCACCCCGCAGGAGCACATCCAGCCCGCCTGGCGCGCGGGCACGCCGGTCACGAGCGCGTAGGGCTTCACGTCGCGCGTCACCACCGCCCCTGCCGCCACGAACGCGAACTCGCCGATCTCGTGCCCGCAGAGCACCGTGCAGTTCGCGCCCAGCGTGGCCCCCCGCCGCACGAGCGTCGGGCGGTACTCGTTCTTGCGGATGATGTGGGAACGCGGGTTCACGACGTTCGTGAAGACCATGGACGGCCCGCAGAAGACGTCGTCCTCCAGGATCACGCCCTCGTAGACGGAGACGTTGTTCTGGATCTTCACGTTCTCGCCGATGACCACCTTCGAGGCCACGAGCACGTTCTGCCCGAGACTGCAGCGGCGGCCGATCTTCGCTCCCGGCATCACGTGGCAGAAGTGCCAGATCTTCGTCCCTTCCCCGATCTCCGCCCCGTCATCGACGTAGGACGACTCGTGCACGAAGTATTCGCGGCCCATGGCTCCTCCCGGAGAGACCGCGGAGTATAGCCGGGCCCCGGGGCCCGGAGAAGGCGTTCCGCGGCCCCTTCTCCCCCCGCCGGGACCCCCGGAAAACGGTTGACAGACCTTTCGCCCACGCCTACAGTTGGTCCCGATTTACCCGGGTCTCAAGGGCAAGAAAGACCACGTGTTCCCGAGTCGTCGCTGTTGACGGAGTTGATGGAAGGGAGAACCATGAAAAGCGCCACCATGCTGGCCCTCGCCGTCTGCCTCCTGACCGCCGGTTGCGTCACGAGCAACGTGATGACCGAGGTCGACCGGGAATACGAGTCCCGGTTCGGATACTTCGAGCGGGTCGGCACCTGGTTCGTGGACCGGATCAACGATGCCGGCGACGTCGTTCAGGTGACCGGCACCTACGGGTTCGGCCTCCTCGCGAACATCCACTTCACGGAACTGGGCCAGCTCGGCATCGGCTGGTTCGAGGGCGGCAGCATCAGCTGGGAGGAGCGGGCGTTCGGAGTCTATCGGAACCACCGCTCGGAGTACGGCGTCGGCCCGTACTACTACATCGACGTCGAGCGCAAGTGCGTGGCCGGGGGGATCTGGCCGCTCATCCCGTTCTTCCCCTCGTTCCGCATGTATCCGACCTACGCCTTCCGGCATGACTACTCCTACTCCGGCCTCGACATCCTCGAGAAGCCCGTGTGGAAGGAAGACGACGGCCACTACGCGAACGTCGGCTTCCGGTTCCACCTCTTCTGCGTCGGCGCGGAGATCGACTGGAGCCTGTCCGAGACGCTGGACTGGCTCCTCGGCTGGAACCCGGTCGGCCTGATCCTCACGCTCTGCAACTACTACGAGACCCCGTGGGACTTCATGCAGGACGACACCTGGCACCAGGTGAGGATCGAGCTCGAGGCGGAGCGGAACCTCGAGACGAAGTAGGCTGACGTCTTCCGACCTCTGGAGGGGGAGGGGCGGGCCCGGTCACCGGACCCGCCTCTCTCTTTTTCGCATGCGCTCACGGGCTCTCCCCTCTCTCGCCCTCTTCCTCGCGCTGGCCGCCGCGTGCGCCTCGACGCCGGACCTCGAGGACCCCTCGCCCGGGTATCTGGAGGCGATCCGGCTCTACGACGCCGGGGACCACGACGGAGCGCTCGTCGCGGCGCGCGCCGCGGCGGACGAGGATCCCGAGGCCATCCGGCCCCGCTGGCTCATCGCCACGGTCCTCGAGAAGCGGGGCGACTGGGTCGGCGCCGTGACCGCCCTGCAGGAGACGCTGCAGGCCCATCCGAACTTCCTCGCCGGAGCCAACCGCATGGGCGAGATCCTCGTCCGCAGCGGCCGGCCCGACGAAGCCGAGCAGTGCTTCCGGGCCTGCGTGGATCTGGACGGGAAGTGGATTCCCGGACTCGTGAATCTGGGGTCGCTCCTCGTGGACACCGGCCGCGCCGAGGAAGCGGTTCCGGTGCTCGTCGCCGCCACGGAGGCCGCTCCCGAACACGGGACGGCCCACCTGGTGCTGGCCAACGCGCATCTCGCTCTCGGGCGCTCGGAGGAGGCCCGGGTGGAAGTCGAGAGAGCCCTCGCGTGCAAGGACCTCCCCGAGACCGCACGGGCCCAGGCGCAGGAGTTCCTCGAGTCTCTCGCCGCCGCACCGGCAGAGCGTCCCCGGCCGTAGAGACGACGCCGGCATCCGGCCCTCCGGCAGGCCGCCGGCACCGGTCGGGCGCGAGATCCGGCCCACACCGCGCGGGGCGGTGAGCAGGTCGGGCTAGTGTGGTGAGTCAGAAGTCCGCTACATTCGAGGGCCGCCGCATCCCGCCCCGCGGCGTCGCTCGTCGGTTGCGACCAGCCTAGGTCGCGCCCTCCTCGCTCCTTGCGGACCGGGCGCGGCGGCGCTCTCGGTGTGACGCGGGACTTCTGACTCACCACACTAGAACGGGACTTCGTCGATGTTGAACTCGTCCGGCGGGCGCTCCTGCACGGCAGGCTCCGCCGGTTCGCGCGGTGGTGGAGACGCCGGACCGGACCGGGCCGGCCGACGCGACTGCGCCGGCGGCGGCCCCCCGCCGCGCTCCTCCCCCGGCCGGCCGCCGAGGAAGATGACGTGGTCCGCCACGACGCGCAGGCGGCTCCGCTTCTGCCCGTCCTTGCCCTCCCACGAGTCGTACTGCAGGCGGCCTTCCACGTGGATCTGCTTGCCCTTGCTGCAGTACTGGCTCACGACTTCCGCCTGGCGGCCCCAGACCACGATGTCCACGAACGTGGTCTCCTCCTGCTGCTCCCCGCTCTGGCTCCGGTACTGCCGGTTCATCGCCAGCCCGAACTCCGCCACCTGCATCCCCGAGGGGATGCTGCGGAGTTCGGGGTCGCGGGTCAGGTTGCCGATCAGGAACACCTTGTTCAGACTCGCCATGCTCTTCTCCTGTGTCGCGGGGCGCGGTGCTCGCCCCGGGGTCACGCCTGTTTGACCTCACCGCCTCCTGAGACTAGGATGCCTTCGATGACCGCCACGACCGAGAGACGCCGCCATCCGCGTGTCGCATCCGAGTTCCAGGTCCGCTTCGGCGCCTCGACGCTCGCCCGGGTCCGGGACCTCTCACGGTCCGGAGTCCGCTGCCTGACGCCCGCGCCCCTCGCCGCCATGACGGTCCTCGGGCTGACGCTCGAACTCCCGTCCGGCGATGGTTTCGAGGAGGTCCGCTGCCGGGGGGTCGTCGTCCGGACGCGGCCGCTGCCGGACGCCGGAGAGCCCCGCTTCGAAGCCGCGGTGCTGTTCACCGACCTCACCGAGGACCAGCGGGACACGCTGGACCGGTTCGTCCGCCGCCGACTGGACCCTCCGGCGGCCTGACCACACCGGCGGAGGATAACCCGCGACGGTGACGGGGCGCCCCGGGGGGATCGCCCGGCCTCACTGCTGTCGTCTCGGCGGCACCGGTCCATGGTCCTCGCTGCGTGGCCCGGGCGCCCGGCCCGGTCCCCAAGGGAGTCGCTCCCTCCCGGCCCGCGGTTACGGCATCTGGGTCTTGATGATGTATTTCACGATCTCGTCCTGCGCGGACTTCGGGATCTCGAGGAACCGCAGCCCCATCAGGGCCCGCTGGGTTCCCTCCTCGAGCCCCTCGATCCACGCCACCCTCGTGAGGGCTTTCACCGGGAGCTCGTAGGTCGGCAGGATGAGGTTCACGCCGACCTTCATCTTCCCGGTCAGGAGGGCGGGCAGCCAGGCGAGGTCGGGGATCTTCGCCCGCAGGAGCAACCCGCCGCCGGAGAGATTGGCCGTGGACCCGTCCCAGATCCGGTCGAGTTCAGGGTGTTCCAGATCGTGCGCCAGGAACTTGTAGCGCACCGGCACCGAGACCCGGACCCGGACGAACTCCCTCTTCTCGGATTCGAATGCCGTCACGTCAGGCGCCCTCCCTCGTCTGCTGCCGATACCACCTTACCGGGACCGGGGCCCGCAGGGAAGGCCGTTCGTTGCGGGAACGGGGGCCGCCTCGGTTTTCCGGTCAGCACCGACGGACGACGTCGTCGTCCGGCCAGCCGAGGCGGTGGCGGAGGTCCGCGGTCTCCTCCACCCAGCGCCGGCCGTCGAGCCCGTAGCCCGCGGTGGGCCGGAGCGCCGGGTCGGCCGCGCCGAAGTACCGGTTCAGCGCGCGCATGTGGAGTTCGCGCACCCACTTCGCGGCCATCGACGCCAGGGCCGTCTCGAGGTACTCGGAATCGGCGCCGACGCTGAACGAGATCCGCACGTCCCCCTCCGGCCGCGGGAGCAGGTAGGTGGAGCGCGACCGCGACTCCTCCACCGCGAGGTGGGGCCGGTCCGGCAGACGCCGGGCGAGGAGCGGCGAGTAGAAGGCGCGCCCGCCGTGGCGATCGACGTGGACGAGGATCTCCCCGTCGGACGCAAGGACGGGTCCGAGCAGGTCCGCCACGGCGTCGAACAGGACGGCGGCCTTCGTGCCCTCCTCGGCGACCCCGCGGTTGAACTCCGCGGGCCCTACGGTGCGGGTCCGGAGGGCGAGGACCGAGACGCCGGCGGCGGAGAGCCCTTCTCGGAGGGCGGCCACCGCCTCCCCCACCGCGCCCGGCGGGCCGAACGCGGGCAGGACCGGGGGGAAGCCCTCTTCGCCCGGCGGCGGCTCGGCCGGGGCGTCCGGCACGTCCGCCGCGCCGGCCAGGCGGGCGAAGGCCAGCACGGCCCGCTCGAGGGCCGGCAGGCCCCGTCCACCGCGGTAGACGCGCTTCGAGTCGTCCACCGGCACGGGGCCCCCGGGCGCCGCCGCGGGCAGCGCGGAGCGGAGCGAAGCCACGCCACGCGGGACGCGGAAGGCCGCCAGCCCCACCACCAGCGGGCCCACGAGCGGCCCGTATCCGGCTTCATCGACGCCGACGATGGTGCGTAGGAGATTGCCGTCCACGAAAGCCTGTGCTAAACAGGGGTCGGGGCGAAGCCGCGCCCGGGGGACAGATGGCCGACATCAAGGTCCTGCTGCTGGTCGGCGACTCGAGGACCCGCGACATTATCCGGTCGGGCCTGGATCACTTCCAGCAGTTCGCCGTCGACCACGCTCCGGACGCGGCGGGCGTGGATCGCGTGAAGCAGAAGCCCTACGACCTGGTCATCCTCGATACGTCTCTCAGTTCCGCCGACGGCGGTCTCGGCGTCGCCCGCGCCGTCCTCGAGGAGAACGAGCGCACGGAGGTCATCCTGCTGGCCCCCGAGCACGCCGCCAAGCAGCTCAGCAAGGAGAAGGGCTGCGCCAACATCTTCGCGGTCGTGGCGCTGCCCATCCAGTCGCAGCAGTTCTTCAAGACGATCGCCCGCGCGAAGGACCGGATCCTCCTGAGACAGGCGTGAGCCGGTGCGAGGCGGATCTTCCCGGCGACGAAAAGGGGGCCGATCGCGCCCGGCGCGGTCGGCCCCCCCCTGTTGGCGGCAGGCTGGAGCCGAGGGAGGGAATCGAACCCTCAACCTTCGCCTTACGAAAGCCCCCTGGCGCGTCGCAACCCATTGCTACACAGCCATTAACAGCCACAGAATCAGGGCTTGCAGCCATCGATGCCCACCGCAGTACCACGCCAGAACCACGGGAATCGGAACGCGTAGGGTACAGAGTGGGGTACAGGCGGCCAGTGGCTTACAGAGTGGTACCCGGAGCTTGCCCAGCGAGCACCTTCCGGATTCGTTCAACCCCTCCCTTCACGACCTCGGCCCTGACTTGCTGGATGGACGGGTTCTCCCAGGCATCCTCGCAGTTGAACGCGATCTTGAGCTCTGCAACGGCACGGTCGAGTTCGCTCATGAGCAAGGCCGCATGATCAGCGGAGCAAGGCGGCAGGACGCCTCAGAAGGCGTGGTACTGGAGTCGCGCATCGACGACCTGCAGGAATCCAGCCTTGAGTTCCTCCGCCACCGCCGGTTCGATCCGGTCTCCCCGATCGAAGTGGAACACTCTGATTCCCTTGGCCTCCCAGTCGTCCCGAACGCTCCTCACGACCCGCTTCTTCTCTCGCGCCCAATGCTGCTCCCAAAGGGCCTTCGCTGTCTCCACCTCACTCACGGTCACACCTCCTTGCGCTGACAGAGTCGGAGTCGCTTCTTCGCCCATGCTGCTCGCGGCCGCCCTCACGCCAGCTTCCTCGCGATCTCCTCGTCGAGGATCTCCCGCACGGTCAGGGGAACGATGACCCGGTGCTCTGCGGCGAAGAACCGCTGACGGCTTCCCGTGCCGGGGCGTCTGGGCGCCGCCACCCTCCACTCTCCGCTTGCCCATGTCGCGGGTCGTACCCGGAGGCTGCTTGCGGCGCCACCCCCCCTCCGGGCCGGGACGATTGCCTCCGGGGGCCATCACTCGACACCCGGCAGGGAGGCCGCCGGCCGGAAGCCGGTGACGTCGCTGGCGATGCCCGGCGGCCAGCGGTTGCGCGCGGCGGACCGGCAGTCCCGCGCCGGGCTGGACCAGGCTCCCCCTCGGACGACGCGCATCGGTGAGTCGTCCGCCAGCCACGCCCGGCCGTCGGCGGGAGCACCCTCGTAGCTCGGGAAGTAGGTGTCCTCGCACCACTCCCACACGTTCCCGTGCATGTCGAACAGCCCCCAGGCGTTGGGCTTCAACTCCCCCACGGGATGCGCCTGGTTCCCGCTGTTTCCGACATACCAGGCATGTTCCTCGAGCACCCGCTCCGCCTCGCCCGAGCAGAACCGCGTCGGAGCGCTCGCACGGCACGCGCACTCCCACTCCGCCTCCGTGGGCAGCCGGAGGCCGTTCCGGCCGCACCACTCGCGGGCCTGGGCCCACAGCACTCCCCGGACCGGCAGGCGGAGGTCCCCGTCGCGCCCGCGACCCGCCCCGTCCCCTCGCTCCCACGCCTCCTGGGTGCACGTCGTCACGCAGAGCAGGAACGGGCGCACCCGGACGCTGTGCGCCGGCGACTCGTCTTCGTAGCGCCCCTCCTCGTCGTCACCGGAGCCCATCGTGAACTCCCCGCCGGGGACCAGCACGAACTTCAGGCCGGTCAGGTCGTGGGTCACGGTCAGCAGCCCCTGCTCGTTGGACTTGTGATCCCGCCGGAATCCCTCCTTCCCCTCCCGGAGGAACTTCGCCAGGGCCGCCAGCGTGCCCGGGTCATACGAGAACGACCGGGTCGTCCGCTGCCTTGCGGGTGTGCCGACACCGGGGCCGGCGACGCCCTCCGCGAACATCTCGGCAAACGCCGTGCAGCTGCCGTGGCGCTGCGCCGGATCCCGTGAGACGGCGCGCAGGACGGCCTCCGCGCACTTCCCGGGGATGTCCGGCACCAGATCCTGGAGGGACGGAGGAGACTCCGTGAGGATCCGCGCCACGAGGGAGGAGTAGGAGGTGGCGAGGAAGGGCAGGCGCCCCGTCAACGCCTCGTAGACCGTCACCCCCAGCGCGTACTGGTCCCGGCTGCCCGATGCCGGCCGGTCCTCGAGACACTCGGGCGCCAGATACGACAGCGTGCCCACGAGTTGCCCGGCGCGGGTCAGGGCGCTGACCTCCGGCCCCAGGGCCCGCGCGATGCCGAAGTCGGAGAGGAAGGCCTCCCCGGCCGCGTCGAAAAGGATGTTGTCGGGCTTCACGTCGCGATGGACCACCTCGCGGGCATGGAAGAAGTCGAGCGCGGCGGCGAGCGGGCGGAGCCACTTCTGCACCCGGTGGCACGACAGGCGCCCCCCCGCCTCGGAGAATCGCGTCCGCAGGGACCCGCCCTCCATGTACCGCAGCACGAGATACGGGACGCCGTCCGTCTCTCCGACGTCGAGGAGAGGGACCACGTGCGCATGGGAGAGGCTGGACATGGCCCGGATCTCCCGCTGGAACCTCCGCCGGAGCTCCTCCGCCATGGCGTGGTCAGCCTGCAGGACCTTCACGGCCACCTCGCGGTCGAGGCTGACCTGCTTCGCGAGGTAGACGGTGGCCATCCCGCCCTGTCCGATCTTGCGGAGGATCCGCCAGCGGCCATCCACCAGGCTGCCGATCAGACCCTTCATCCTCCCTCCTCGCCGTCCTGCTCCAGACGCCGGTCAGGACCCGGGCTCAACGCGCCGACGCCGCCGGACGAAAGCCGAGGCTCGGCCCCCACACCAGCGTGTCCATCCGGACCCGGTAGGATGATTGGCAGTGCTCAGCGGAGTAGAGCCAGCCTCCACCACGGACGACACGGGCGGTGAGCGAACTCGCGTCGCCGACCTTCTCCGTCAGGCCCGGAACGGTCGGACGGGGTGACCAGATGTCCTCACACCACTCCAGGACGTTTCCATGCATGTCGAACAGGCCCCATGCATTGGGGCGACGGGACTTCACGGGGTGGGCGCGGGCTCGCGAGTTGACCAGGTACCACGCATGGCCTCCGAGTCTGTCCCGGTCGTCACCGAAGCAGTACGCACCGTCGCTGCCGGCCCGGCAGGCGAACTCCCACTCCTCCTCGGTCGGCAGTCGCACCTTGAGCCCGCCGTGGAGAGACAGCCACGAGCAATAGCCCCGCGCCTCGTACCAGTCGACGTTGACCACGGGGTCGTCGTCTCCCCCCGACAGCCTGGACCGCCGGTGCCGGCGATCGAACTGCTCGTATTGAGCGTTCGTGACCTCCGTCTCGGCGATCCAGAAGGGTGCGTCCGGCCCGGGTCCATCCGGCCGCCCGCCGCGGCGCTCAGCAGGCAGGATCTCGATGAACGTCACGCCCTTGATCTCGATCCGGTGCCCGGAAGGACCCGCCGTGACGGCTCCCCGCACAAGGAAGCCCGACAGGAGAAGGCCCCCGACGAGCAGGAGAACGCCAACGACGAGCCCATCAAGCAGGTGCCTGGTTCGAGACGGCCTCATCCTTACTGGCCCAGAATAGCACTCTGGGCCACGTCGTCAACTGGAGACCCACCGTCCTTGCGACGCAGTCGCCGCGCAGGTCTGTCACTAACGGCACTGCCTCGGGGCCTTGCGGGATAACGTTCTCACTAGGCCCGGGAAAATAGACGGGCTCGCCCGAGAGAGGTTGCTCTCCGCTCCCCGGATTGCGGGCCGACTGATGTTCGGCAGACCGGTTCAGGAGCGGGGCTTTCCGGCCTCCCCGGCAGGCGATCGCCCACGGTCGCACGTTTGAAGGGGGTCTTCGACGTGCAGGCCCCGGTGGTGATACGCGCGGCCGCAGACCTCGCGGTGGACGACTCCGGAGTTCGCCGGATCGGCACGCATCCGCCGGGTCCGGAGGCAATCGGGGCCGGAGCAGCAGGCGGTGATCGTCTGCTGCTCCGGCCCCATGTTCTCCTCCTCTCGCGGGCCGCCCGGGACACGTTTTGTCCCGGACGGGACAGGACCTGTCACGTCGCCGTGAGGAACGCCCGCTCGAAGACCTCCCACGCCGCGGCCTGCTGGTCCCGCGGGAGGATCGCGATCTCGGCGCTGAAACGCTCGCAGTACTCCTTGAACGCCTCCCGGAGGGGGTTGGCGGCGAGGGCGCCGAGGCCCAGGCGCCGGCAGCGGTCCGGGAGGTCGTCCCACCAGCTCTTCACGGGTTACTCAGCCGGCTGGTCCGGCGCGGGCTCCGGCTGAGGCGCCACGTCGGGCGGCTCCGGGGTGGGCTCGGGAGCCGGCGCCGCAGGCTCCGCGGGCGTCTCGGCGTCGGCTTTCGCCGATTCGGGCCCTCCGGCTTCTCGGGCTCGCACATCGCGGCCGGTCCGCCCCCGCTGCCCTTCCCGGTCTCGCCGGTGACCTCCGCGTCGCCCGTCTCCAGGTCCGTCAGCGTGACGTGGATCACGCCCCACGGCGCGGAGAGCTGCGTCAGCATCTGCACGCCGCGCTCGAGGATCTCCTTCTTCGCCTCGGGCGTCAGGTTCGGGTCGGCGAGCATCGCGTCCGTCTCGGCTGCGATCTTCGCCACGAGGGCCTTCACGGCGTCGGGCATGAGCGCGCCGCCGGCGACGGGCTGCACCTGGACGGAGACCGAGCCGCTCATCGAGAGCTGCGTCGAGCCGGCCTGGAGTCCGGACAGCGCACCGTACTGGCCCACCCCGGTCGCACCGGTGGCCGTCGGCGTCTGGCCCAGCGCCTGGCAGCCGCCCAGGGCGAGCAGCGTCACGAGGAGCAGGACGGGCGCGGACTTCCGGAGCCAGCCGAGGTTGGCGAGGATCTTGTCCAGCTTCTCCTTCACGCCGGTTCGCGTGGCGAGCTGGTCGACGAGTTCCTTCACCTCCTGCTCGTCGAGCTTCTCGATGGCCCCCACGAGGGCGAGGATGATCTTGTTCTTCGTGCGCAGCTCGATCTTCGTCACGAGCCAGCCGAGGCCGGTGACGACGAGGCCCGCGAGGGCCGTGATGAGGACTTCGTACATCGGACACCTCCTGCCGCTACCGCGAGGTGGCGGGGCGCCGGTCGCGGCTGGCCGGTGCCCGCCGAAGCGGGCTACGCCCCGCCGTGCTTCGTGTCTCCATTGATCCCGGCCCCGGGCTGACGTTCGCCGATGGCGACGAGCACTTCGCGCACCGCCGTCCCGACGCCGTCGACCTTCCCGCTCAGGGCGTCGAGCTTCCCCTCGATGCGCTCGAACCGCTTCCCGCCGGAACCGAGGCAGTCGTCGATCTGCTGGTGCTTCTTCGCGTGGGCGATCGCGTACTTGAGGAGTCCCACCCCCGCCCCCGAGCCGACGAGCAGCCCGAGAATCGACAACGTGATGGTCAGCACCATGGGTTCCATCTCCCCGCGCGTGTGCGCGGCCTCACGACCTACCCCCTCTCCCAGTAGCCGAGGACGTCGATGCGCAGGTTGAACGTGTCCGCGCCCGACGCCTCGATCGAGTACTCGTAGACCTGCCCCGCATCGAGCTCGACGACGATCATCGCGGAGTTGAAGATCCCCGCGACCTGCGGGTAGACCCGCCGCGTCTGCGCGTCGGCCTCCTGCCCGTTCTTGCGGACCGCAACGTAGACCGCCGCCCCCGGCGCGGAGTCCTCCACCGTCACCATCAGCAGGGCCGCCACGGCGCGCGCGGACGTCTCCGTCGTCAGATCGCAGTCCGTGAAGGCCACGTCGCCCTGGTCCGCGAGGTTGAGCTTGTTGACGTTCGGCTCGAGCGGCGTGTAGCTCCGGAGGTTCAGCGTCCGCCAGCCGTACGTCGGGGTGTCCGTCAGGACCTCCCACCGCTTCACCACGAGGCCGAGGTCGTCGCCGCCGGCTTCGACGGAGTTCGTGGAGTCGAACCACAGGATCCCGAGCTGCGCCGCCCCCCACGAGGCCCCGCTCGACGGGTCCGTGGAGCCGTAGTAGTGGGTGACCGCGGTATCGACGCCGTCGTCGAGGTCGATGAGATGGTCGCCCCCCACGGTGCCGACGCCGGGCTTCGGGTAGGTGCTCGTGTCCCACTTCTGCGTCATGCCGCGCCTCCTGGGTGCGCGGGCCAGTCTGGCGAGCGCGGAGGAGGGGGCGCAAGGCGCACGGTCTGCGACGTGTCCCGGGCTCGGCCCCGGGCACGGGGGGTCACGCCGGAGTCGGCCAGCGGGTCACGGCGCAGGGGGCAGCGGGAGTTTCACCGTCGGCGGACCGCTCGATCCCCCCGCGCGGGCACCGGCCGCCGCTGCGCGGGCTTGCCGGGCCCGCGCTCCCCCCTCCGCGAATCGATGCCCCCCGCTGGTTCGTCACAGCCGGGCCGATGGCCCGGTGTCCCCATGGATCAATGGCCCGAAGCGGCGGGGCGGAAGCCGAGGCTCCTGCCGCGGATGCCGGGGTCGCCCCTGAAGCGGCTCGCGGAACGGCAGAAGACGGCAGGCCGGCGCCAGTCCCCGCCGCGGCTGACCCGGCCCGGCGAGGCGCCCGGCGCGGTCCTCGCGCGGCCGTCGCGCGGAGCCTCCGCATACGGCCCGTACCAGTCCTCGCACCACTCCCACACGTTCCCGTGCAGATCGAAAAGCCCCCACGCATTCGCCCGCCGCGTCTTCACCGCGTGCGCCCGGCGCTCCGAGTTCGCCTCGAACCACCCGTACTCCGGAAGCCTCGCCTCGTCGTCACCGAAGCAGTACTCGGTCCTCGAACCCGCCCGGCACGCGTACTCCCACTCCGCCTCGCTCGGCAACCGCACCCGGAGGGTCCCCCGCGTCGTGAGCCAGTCGCAGTAGGCCCGCGCCTCGTCCCAGTCCAAATCCGTCACCGGGTCGTCGTCCCCCGGCCAGTCCCGTTCATGCTTCGGATCGAACCGCTCGTACTGCGCGTTCGTCACCTCCGTCTCCGCGAGCCAGTACGCCTCCCTTATCTCCACCCACCGCACCGGCATCTCGTCCGTCGGCGGGTCCGCCCGCCGGCCCCACGACAGCCCCGCCAGCGCCGACAGCCGGCCCAGCAGGTCCCCCCGGTCCCACCCGTACTCCGAACCCATGCGGAAGAACCCCCGCCCGATCTCGACGAACCGCACGCCCTCGATCTCCACCGCCCTCCCCGTCGGCCCCCCCGCCGGCGGCAGCCCGTGCCGCACCACCCACCCCGGCGGCGGACGACCCAGCGAAAGCCACGCCGCTACCGCCGCCAAGACGATGGCGATCACGAGCCCGCCGATGGTGGATGCCCGTCTCATGTCCCCGGAAGACTACCGCCATCCGCCGTCTCCCGCCACCCCCACCGACGCCTCTCCTCAGACCCCGGGGTCCAGCAGGCCGGGGTACCGCGGACCACCGTCCTTCCGCGCCGCGCCCTCGAAGGCGACGTAGGGGATCTGGTGTTGCCGGTGCCAGTCGGAGGGGAACCACGTGAAGCAGCGGAACCTCTGGAACAGCGCAGGCCGGTCGATGTAGGCGGCGAAGCGCTTCTCCGTCCAGTACCAGAACGAGTTCTCGTTCCAGCCGCTGACGTGGGTCGGGTCCTGCCACGCCCCGCGCCCGTCCGTAGACGGCGAGGACACGATGACGAAGCCCCCGGGCACGAGGACCCGGTGGAGCTCGTCCATGACGTGCATCTTGTCCGGGAGGTGCTCGAGGACGTCGGCCGCGCGGATCGCCCCCACCGAGGAGTCCTCGAACGGCCAGCGCTCCCGGAGGTCCGCGACGATCGCCGCCGGCGGCCGCCGGTCCACGGCCATCCAGCCCTCGGGACAGCCGAACCGGCCGCCGAGGTCGATCTTCGGCAGGCCGCGGAGGTCGGCCCAGCGGGAGACCATGGGCACGAAGTACTTCACCTGGTTCGCGTCGGACTGCGCGCGGATCCGCGCGAGGCGCTCCTGATAGGTGTTCTCCGCGTGCTCCCGATACAGGTAGAGACCGCGGTCGATCCGGGCGCAGCGCGTCGCCAGGTACATCCGGCAGCAGAGGTCGTGATCGTCGCCGACCTCGAGCGCCTCATCGTGTCCGCGGAGCCGCCAATAGTCGTGGGCGCGCCAGGCGCGGACGTGGTTTGGCGCCCAGAGGATATCCCGGAGACTCGCCGGCGAGGCCTCGAAGGCCACGTGCTCGACGAGCTCCCGGCCCTGCGCCGGGTGCCCCTCGCAGTCGACGCGCAACGACCGGTGGGCCCAGCCGCAGTCCGCCCGGTAAGGCGCCGGGTCCTCCCTCCCCGTCCCGAACAGCGCGAAGTTGCTGAAGGCGAAGCCGACGGCGCGGTCGCGGAAGTGACGCCGCTCGTGTCCGAGGGGGGCAGTCGGCCTCTCACTCCCCTTTGCGGCCGACGAGAGTATAGGGGAATCTTGTGTTCTCGGGTCGGAAAGGAAGGCGGCGTATCCTCTCGGTTGCAGGTAACCCGAGGATGCCCCTGGCAGGGCAGGGAGGATACGCCGTGGAGGACAGGGTAGCAGGCGCGCCGGCCGGGCGCGAGGTTCGGAGCGTGTTGGACGATCTGGCGCGCCGGGGCGCGCAGCGGATGCTCGCCGAGGCTCTGGAGGCGGAGGTCTCGGAGTTCCTCGAGCGGCACGCGGAGCAACGGGATGCCACCGGGCGGCGCCTGGTGGTGAGGAACGGGCATCTGCCGGAGCGGACGATCCTCGCCGGCCCGGGCCCGTTGACGGTGCGACAGCCACGGGTGCGGGATCGCCGGGGTGCGGACGCCGAGGACGCGGTCACGTTCACGTCGTCCATCCTTCCCCCCTACCTGCGCCGTTCGAAGCTCATCGACGAACTGATCCCGTGGCTGTACCTGCGGGGGATCTCGACGTCGGACTTCCCGGAGGCGCTGCAGGCGCTGGTGGGGCCGGAGGCCAAGGCGTTGTCGGCGAAGACGATCCAGCGGCTGACGACGATCTGGGAGGAGGAGTTCGAAGTCTGGAACCGGCGCGACCTTACGGGTCGGGAGTACGTGTACCTGTGGGCCGACGGCGTGCACTTCAACATCCGGCTGGGAGAGGAACGGCAGTGCATCCTGGTGATCGTCGGAGCGACGCGGGAGGGCGTGAAGGAGCTCCTCGGCATCCTCGACGGCTACCGGGAGGACAAGGAGAGCTGGAAGGAGTTGCTGTCGTCGCTGCGGGCGCGGGGGCTGCGCATCTCCCCGAAGCTGATGGCGGGCGACGGCGCGCTGGGCCTGTGGGCCGCGCTGCCCGAGGTGTTCCCGGAGACGAGGGAGCAGCGGTGCTGGGTCCACAAGACGGGAAACATCCTCAGCAAGTTGCCGAAGGCGCTGCAGGCCAAGGCGAAGGCGGGGCTGCACGAGATCTGGATGGCGGAGACGCGCGCCGCCGCGGACAAGGCCTTCGATGCCTTCATCGCCCAGTACGAGGCGAAGTACCCGAAGGCCACCCACTGCCTGGCGAAGGACCGTGAGGCGCTCCTGACCTTCTACGACTTCCCCGCGGAGCACTGGATCCACGTGCGGACGACGAACCCGATCGAGTCGACGTTCGACACCGTCCGCCACCGGCACCGCAAGACGAAGGGCTCCGGCAGCCGGAAGGCCTGCCTGACGATGGTCTTCAAGCTGATGCGGTTGGCCGAGAGGCACTGGAGGAAGCTCAACGCCGTGCCGCAGATCCTGCACCTGCTGGCCGGCTACAAGTTCGTGGACGGGATCATGCAAGAGAGGGCCGCCTGACCTCGGACCCGTACACAAGGTTTGGCAATACCCCAGCGAGGCCACCGGCGATGACCGGACCCGACCGTGGTCGATCGCCCAGCGGCAGAAGCCCGACAACGTCCACAGGACCCGGTTGGAACTCCGCGCCTGCCAGCGGCGGGCCTTTCCCTCGGCGTTCAGCCAGGTGGAGATCTCCGCCGGCCGGAGGGAGGCGGCCTGGCGCCCCTCGAACCGGGCGACGAACGCGGTGAGGATCCCTCTGTCCCTCGTGAGACTCCCCTCCTTCTTCCGCGACCCTGCGTCGTCGAGGTGCTCCTTGACCAGGTCCGCGAGGAGGACGGTCGGAGCCCGGCGGGTGACCACGGAGGCGAGTTCGGTCTCCTTCAGGGCCTTCTTCTCGCGGGCGATCGCGAGGTTGCGCGTGCGAAGGGAGTGGCAGTGCCGCCTGCCGTCCTCGTACCAGGTGAGGTAGTAGATCCCGCTCCGCCGCTTGAGACCCGCCACGGCGTCCTCCCGTCGCTCGACGGGGGCCAGTTGGGGGTACACCGGCACCGGAGGTCAACGAGAAAGGGCCACCTGCGGCGTGCGCAAGTGGCCCTTTCTGCTGGTCTTATGCTGGAGCCGAGGGAGGGAATCGAACCCTCAACCTTCGCTTTACGAAAGCGATGCTCTACCGTTGAGCCACCTCGGCTTGCGGGCGCGGATACTATCCCCGCCCCCCCCACCCGCCAAGAAATCGCTCTCCTTGCGGGATTCCCGCGTGGGCGCGGTTACAATCCCCACGGTCCCGGAGTTCTAGCGGGGGATGCCATGGCGGAACGGCGTCCGGCCTGTCCCCGGTGCGGGCGCGCGGTGGACGCGGACTGGAGTTACTGCCCGCAGTGCGCGATGGTGCTCGACGCGGGGGAGTTCGACCGCGAAGCCCTGTCGGACCGCATCCGCTACATCCGGCGGGAGTCCGCGGAGCGGAGCCGCCGCAACGTCTACGTCCACTCTCTCGCGAACCTCGCCGTCGTCGTGGCCGTCCTGCTCATGCTGGGCGGCGGCGTGCTCCTGTTCCACCCGGCCCTCATCCCCGCCCTGTTCTCGCCGGCGACGGACTTCTCGCTGCCGGAGATGCCGGCGCTCCCCTCGGGGGCGACGAGCACCGATTCCACGGAGGCTCTGACCCGGTTCGACTGGGTGGACATCCCCGCCGGCGAGTTCCTGCAGGGCCCCTACCAGGGGCGGCCCGGGGAGGAGCTCAGCCGGGAGTACGTGCCGCACTTCCAGATCCTCCGCTACGAGGTGACGAACGGCCACTGGTGCTTCTACCTCCAGGACGAGCGCGAGCGCCTCCTGGCCGACGGCCGCTACGACGGCTCCGTGCCGCGCAACTGGGGCTGGAAGCGGGACTCCGGCGCGGCGCCGGCACCGCCCCCCGGGACGTGGGACAAGCCGGTGACCTCGATCACGATCTACGAGGCCCAGGACTTCTGCACGCACTGGCTGGCGAACCAGCCGGGCTGCCAGGGGGCTCGCCTGCCCTCCCAGTACGAGTGGGAGAAGGCGGCCCGGGGAACCGAGGACGACCGCCCCTGGCCCTGGGGGACGGAGTTCTACGACGTGGACCCGCAGACCCGGCGCAAGGTCCTGCGGTGCAACGTCCGGGACACGGGTCTCGGCGAGTCCGCGCCGGTCCGCTCGTTCAGCCTCACCGACGTGAGCCCGTTCGGCATCGTCGGGATGGCCGGCAACGTGGCGGAGTACGTGCTCTCCGGGCAGTACAACCAGCCCGGCGTCAAGGGCGGCGCCTTCTCCCTCGATGCCTACGACGCGCGCATCGACGTGGACATGGCGCTGCAGGCCGGCAGCGACTTCGACTTCACCTGGGTGGGCTTCCGGGCGGCCCGCGACGTCCCGGAGACCGGGAGAACCGATGACCACGACGGACCTCCTCCGCCGCCTTCAGGCCGGTGACGCCTCGGCGGCCCCCGCCCTCGTGCGGGCCTGCCTGCCCGCGGTGCGCAGTCTCGCGCTCGCGGGCACGCTGGACCCCGCCCGGGCCGGCGAGGTCGCCCGCCGGGCCCTCGAGCGGATCCTCGCGCGGGTCCACGAAGCCCGGGACGCCTCCCGCCTCCTCGCGATCGTCGAGGAGGTGACGAGGGAGGAGGTGCGCGGCGCGCTGAAGGGATCCGGGGGCCGCAAGGCCCACCTCCTCGGCCTGCCCGCGTCGGCGGCAGAGAAGGCGAAGGGGCCGGTCCTGTCGCTCCCCGCCGTCCTCGGGGCCGAGCCTCCGGAGAAGGCGTCGTGGATGCTCCTCGAGGCCGCCTCGTTCCTCCCGCCCCGGTCCCAGGCGCTCTTCCTGCTGCGGTACCTCGAGGGCCTGTCCTACGGCGAGATCGCCGACCTCACGGGGACGACGACCCGCGAGGTGGGGACGGGCCTCGCCGCGGCGCGCCGGCTCTACGAGCGCGAGTTCGGGAACTACCTGCGCAAACTGGGGGCACCGTGATCTGCAACGAAGCCCGTGAACTCCTCCAGGGGTATGCCGACGACCAGCTCCTCGCCCGGGACAAGCAGGGGCTGGAGGAGCACCTCGCGACCTGCGCGGCCTGCCGCGCCGAGGCCGACAAGGCGCGGGAGAACACCGGGTTCCTGCGGGAGCGCCTGGCGCTGCTGCGGGACAAGGTGAAGCCCGACCCCGCCGGGCTCACCGGCCTGGCCGCCCCCACGCCCCCCCCGCCGCCGCCTCCGCCGTCCCGCCCCGCCGCCGCTCGCGAGAAGCGTGGGGCGCCGCTGGCGCTGGCGTTCCTCCTCTTCGCCACCATCGTCTTCGCCGCGATCTGGTACTTCGTGATCCGCCCGAACGCCGCGGGGCCCGAACCGGGCCCGGCGGTCGCGGCCGGCGAGGCCGGCGCCGGGACCGGCGCCGCGAAGCCTCCTCCCGTCACGCCGCCGCGGCCCGAGGGCGGGCGCCCCCCCACCGGGACGACAGAGAAGCCGCCCGTGAAACCGCCGACTCCGGCGGCGGCGGCCACGCCCGAGGAGGCGCTGACCCGGCTGCTGGCCGCGCCGGGACCGTCCACGCTCGATCGGCTGGCCCAGCTTCTCTCGAAGGCGCCGGACCGCGCTGCGGAGGCGGACCGCATGCTGGCGGCGCTGCCCGGAGAGAAGGACGAGGTGCGGCGGGCCTGCCGGGCGCTGGCCCTCGGCGCCCTCCGGGAAGAGCCGGGGGTGCGGGAGGCGCTCCTCGGACTGCTCGGCGGGGACGGCTCGCCGAAGGTCCGCCAGGCGGCGGCCGCCGCGCTGCTGCCGCCGGGCGCCGCGATCGCCGTGCCTCTCACGGGCATCGCCCCCGGGCTCGCGGCGAGCGCCGGGCCGGTGGAGGACGAGGATCTGCGGGGCCGGCTGACGGGAGCGCTCGAGGTGGAGGCCGACCCGGCCACCCTGTCCGTCCTGCTCCGTCTCCTCGGGCCGAGCGCGGCGATCGACGAGGGGATAGCGGCGAGACTGTGGGAGCTGTCCGCCGCCCCGGAGGACGACCTCCGGCAGGCGGCCCTCGCCGGGCTCCGGTTCGCGCCTCCGGACACCGCGCGGCTCGCGACCCTCCTCGGCTCCGATCAGGTCCCCCTCGCGGACCGCAAAGCGCTGCTCCCGCGCCTCGCCCAGAGCGGCGCCGAGGACGCCGGGGCCCGGCTGGCCGACCTCGCGGAACAGGCGACCGACGAGGAGTGGCAGCAGGCTCTCTTCACCGCCATGGCCGCCCCCGGGCTCGCCGCCGGCCCCGTCAGCGCGGCGGCGCTGCGCGTGCTCCTCCAGGGCGAGGCGGGCGCGGGGGTCAAGGCCGCCGCGCTGCGGGTCATCGCCGAGGCGGCCGCGAAGGACGACGGGGCCCTGGCCATGCTCGACGACGTCGCGAACAACTGTCCGGACGCCGGCATCGCGGAGCAGGCGCGGACTCTCCACACGAGGCTCTCGGAGCAGCGGCGCGTGCCGGAGGACCAGGGTCAGCCGCCGCCGGAGCGGGACCCCGGAGAGGAACCCCGGGACGAGCGCTGAAACGACAACAGCCCGGGTCACCGGGAGACGCCCCCCGGGACCGGGGGAACGGTGTGCGGGAGCCGCGCGTCAGCGACGCGCCCGGGGCTGATCGGCCGTCTCCTCCTTCTCCTTGCGGACGCGGCGCAGGATGCCGGACACCTTCTGCTCCCACACGGCCTGGATGCACTCATCCATGTAGGGGCAGTCCTTGGTGAGGCAGACGTAGTTCTCCCGGCCGAAGCAGGCCTTCTTTCGTCCCATCCGCGTCTCCCGGCCGGTCCCTCAGGATCCGGCCCAGCACGTCAGGGCGCCGTCGCCTCCGCCCGCCGGACCTTGAAGCCGTCCGGCCCGCGATGAAACTCGGCGGCGATCCGGACCTGGAAGCGAGGAAGACCCAGGCCGCCACCATGCCTTGTCGTCACGGTCACGATCCAGTCGCTACGGGCCGCGTCGCCCTCGACCACGATCTCCCGGCGCCGCACGGTCAACCCCGTCAGGCGCCTCGAATTGCGGTCTACCCATTCCTTCACCCGTGGGGCCAGCGGCCCCTCGCCGACCCACCCCGCCGCGGTCGCGTCGTCCGCGACGAAGGCGAGGATGCGGTCGACGTCGCCGGCGAGGAACGCGCGCCGGCAATCCTCGACGATCCGTTCGATCGCCTCGGCATCGGTCTCGATCAGAAAGCAAAGAACTCCGGCCACGGCCGGGACCAGCGCGATCAGGAGCAGCACCAGCGTCTTTCGGCTGCGCATCGTTCCGCCAGCGGCGACCTGGAATCCTAGCAGTCCCTGCCCACGGCTTCCAGCGCAATCCCCCATATTCAGTAGGGGTAACCGATTGCCCTCCGACGTCTGGACCCATAGGATTCATCGGCCGAATCCGGATCTGTCTGCAGTCGGCGGGCGGTGCGGGCCGACTCTGCCCCGCCGCCGGGTCCCCGGATATACTCAAGCCATGAACGAAGAGGAGCGCCGACGGGAGCTGGCGGCGACATGGATCGAGCGGGCCAGCCTCCGCCTGGCGGAGTGCGAGGCGGAGCTGCGGAGGCGGGGGACGCCCGCCCCGAAACTCGCCGCGCGGGCGGACCGCTACCGGTCGCTCGTGGCCGACCTGAGGGCCCTGGCGCTGGGTGCGACCGCCCCGGAGGACTCGACGTCCGTCCTCGACGACATCGACCGCGAACTGCAGGTCCTGAAGGAGCGCCTGCTGACCTCCGCCCGGGACCTCGCCAGGGCCCGGGAGGAGTACCGGGACCTCAAGCAGCGCTGGGGCGCCCTGGCGGACCGGATCATGAGGGACCGCGAGAAGCGTGGCGAGGAGCCCGGCCGCGTGCCGGCGCTGGACTTCCGCCTGCCCCCCCCGCCCCCGGACGCGCCCGCCGAAGAGAAGGCAGGCATGGAGATTCTGAGGAGCCTCGGCCTGTGAGCGCGACCTGTGGCTACGTGTGGAAGCGGGGCCCCGAGCAGAACTCCCCCTGCGAACTGGCGCCCCTCCTCGAGGACGGCCTGTGCCTGTGGCACTCCGCGGTGGAGCCGAAGTCGTACCCGCCCGACGCCGAGGAGTTCCTGCGCAAGCGGTCGCGCGCCGGGCTCTCGCTCGACGGTTTCGAGCTCCGCGGGATCCGCCTCCGCATGGCCAGCCTCGTGGAGGCGAACCTCGCGGGAGTCTCGTTCTCCGGGGCCGACCTGACGCTCGCCGACCTCTCCCGCGCCGACCTGCGGCGGGCGGACTTCACGAACGCACTGCTGTTCGGGGCCAGGTTCGCCGGGGCCAGCCTGATCCGGGCGTTCCTCATCGGGGCCGACCTCTCGGAGGCCGACCTGTTCGGAGCGAACATGCGCGAGGTCCAGGCGTTCGACGCGGACTTCCGCCGCGCCAACCTCTCCCTGTCCAATCTCGGAGGCGCCGACCTCACGGAGGCCGTGTTCACCGGCGCCCGCCTGAAGGGAACGGACCTGAAGGGCGCGGTCCTCACGAAGGCCGACTTCCGCGAGGTGGACGTCTCCCACATCAGCCTCGCCGGCGTCCGCCTCCAGGACGCCCTCCGCTAGTGTGGTGAGTCAGAAGTCCCGCGTCACACCGAGAGCGCCGCCGCGCCCGGTCCGCAAGGAGCGAGGAGGGCGCGACCTAGTGTGGTGTCGCAGAAGTTCTTTATCGGTTATTCTCTTCCGCGGAGGTAGAC